>JACCDV010388747.1_pt1 | contig 13552 bp, 15 predicted proteins | sample 7446131 | NCBI WGS metagenome assembly JACCDV01 (sample SAMN15323448, study PRJNA562643) | freshwater metagenome | isolation source: river surface water | place: USA:Blue River Watershed | collected 2017-08-17 | reverse complement strand
GCAGCGGGTCGTACAGGTGGGCCACGTTTTCGTCCACCCGGTCGATGGCCAGGGTGTACTGGATAAGGTCGTTGGTGCCGATGGACAGGAAGTCGAAGTGCTTCAGGAACATCTTCACCGCCAGGGCCGCTGCGGGAATTTCAATCATGGCGCCCACACGGACCGGGCCATGCACCAGGGCGCGCTCGTCCAGCTGTTCCCGCGCCTTGGCCAGCATCGCCTTGACCTGCAAGATTTCGCTGTGGTGCGCGAGCATGGGAATCAGCAAGTTCACCTTGCCATGCGCCGCGGCGCGCAGCACCGCACGCAATTGCGTGAGGAACATGGCCGGCTCGGACAAACTCCAGCGAATGGCGCGCAGCCCGAGCGCCGGGTTGAGGTGGTCGTCCCGCACATTACGGTCCAGCGGCTTGTCTGCCCCCACGTCCACGGTACGGATGGTCACGGGCAGCCCATGCATGCCCTGCACCGCAGCACAGTAGGCCTGGTACTGCTCCTCCTCGTCAGGCAGCTTGCCATTGCGCCCCATGAACAGGAACTCGGTGCGGAACAGCCCCACCCCCACCGCACTGACAGACAAGGCGAGCGTCGTGTCCTGCGGCTGTTCGATGTTGGCCAGCAGCTCGATGCGCTCGCCATCCAGCGTCACGGCAGGCGTGTTCTTGATGCGCGACAGCCTTTCGCGCTCGACCTCACCCTGGCGCTGCTTGAAGCCGTACTCGGCCAGCACAATGGGCGAGGGGTTGACGATCACCACGCCGGCGTCGCCATCGATGATGACCCAGTCGTCCTGCTGCACCAGCTGGCTGGCGGTGCGCGCCCCCACCACGGCCGGGATGTCCATGCTGCGCGCGACGATGGCGGTGTGGCTGGTCTTGCCACCCACATCGGTCACAAACCCGGTGAACACGCTCTGCTTGAACTGCAGCATGTCGGCGGGCGACAGGTCGTGTGCAACCAGCACCAGCGGGTCTTCGTGGCCAGCCGACGCCTCGGCGTTGCCGGCCGGCTCGGGCATGGGCGATGCCACGCCGCGCATGTAGCGCAACATCCGCTCCACCACCTGCTCCAAGTCGGCCTTGCGCTCGCGCAGGTAGGGATCCTCCATCTCATCGAACTGCTTGGCAATCTGCTCCAGCTGCGATGTGAGCGCCCACTCTGCGTTGTAATGCCGGTCTTGCACCCAGTGCTTCACGCCGTCCTGCAACTGGGTGTCCTGCAGCAACATGCAGTGCACGTCCAGCAACGCATTCAGTTCGTGGTGCGCCTCCATGCCAGATGCCTCTTTGAGCGTCTGCTGCAGGCGAGCAATTTCGGCCACCACGCCGTCGCGGGCGTTGCGCAGGCGCAGCAGTTCTTCGGGCACCTGTTCATCGGTGATGAAGTAGTGCGCCACGTCGATGCGGCTGGATGCGACCAGCACCGCACGCCCGATGGCAATTCCCCGAGAAACCGCTTGCCCGTGCACCGAAAAAGTCATTCGCCTTCTCCGAACTTGTCGTCGATCAAGGCCCGCAGTGCGTCCATGGCCTCCTGCTCCTGCGCGCCGTCGGTCTCGATCTCGACCTCCGACCCCAGACCGGCGGCCAGCATCATCACGCCCATGATGCTTTTGGCGTTGATGCGACGGCCTTGGCGGCTGAGCCAGACCTCGCACGGGAAGCTGCCAGCCAGCTTGGTCAGCTTGGCCGATGCGCGGGCGTGAAGGCCCAGTTTATTGCTGATGGTCGCGGTGGTTTTGATCATGGGTTGTTCTGCGAACCTGGTTTTGTTGCGCCGTGACGGACACCGGCATCACGCCCTGCGTGCCGCCCAGCATGGCCCTGGAGACGAGCGCGTCGAGGGACTCGTGACGGTACGACACCGCGCGCAGCAGCATGGGCAGGTTGACGCCCGTGACCAACCGGGTGTGCACCCCGTCGATCAGTTTGCTGGCGACATTGCACGGGGTGGCGCCGAACACATCGGTCAGCACCAGGGTGTGAGGTGCGCCTTGCAGCGCAATCATTTGCTGGGCCTGGGCCAGGGTTTCCGCAGGGGGCTGGTTGGGCGGGACATCCAGTGCGACAACGTGGGGGCCAGCATCGGGAAAAACGTGCAGCACACACTGGCGCAGCGCCGACGCGAGGGGTGCGTGAGCAATGACAAGAATGCCGTTCATGGCTGCGATTATGGGCTGATCCGGACCGATTCAAAAAAAGTCTGACGCACCTCGGCATCGACCTGAGGTGCGTACACCGCCGCCTGCGCCAGCCAGCCAGGTTCGGCCAGCCACAGAATCTCGGCCTGCAAGGCCTGACCACGGTGATCGACAGCGGGACCACGCCAGTGCTGGGCCGCAGGCGCTTGCGGCAGGGGAGGCTGCCGCGTCCAGCCGGTCGGCGCGCTGGCTTGAGGGGGCACGGTCTGGCGCAGACTGGCCCACGCGGCTTGCCGCCAGCGACCCAGAGCATCGTCTGACGACTGCGCCGCCGGCACGGCCAGGGCAGCCAGCACGTAGGTGCGGCCCTGCACATCGCAGCTCATCATGTACAAGCGGGCCAGCGGCTGATCGGGGCCCAGCAACGGCACTTCACGCTCGGCCCGCTCGGGCTTGCATGGCAACAGGGCCTGAATGGGCGCACCCTCGTGGCGGACTTCCCGCCAGTTGTGGGTGGGGCTGCACGCCGCCAGCCCGAGCATGGCCGCCATGACCAACCCACCCAGAAACCGTCGATCCACACCCCGGCACATGCTGACCTTTCCGCGCACAATAAGCGCCTGTAAACCCATGATGGTATCGGCTCCATGAACACCCGCAACACCAACCCCGACGGGCTGCCCGACACGCTGCCGGTGCCCGGCTCGCTGCGCGCCGTGGCGCAAGCTGCGCAGGCCCGGCGGGAGCCACTGGTGGTGATGGTGACGCTCAAAGGCTGCGTGTTTTGCGACCAGGTGCGCAACAGTTACCTGGGCCCGATGCACCGCAAGGGCGAGGTGGTGGCGGTGCAAGTGAACATGCTGGACCGCACCACGCCCCTGCAGGCGGTGCAAGGGCACCTCACCACACCGTACGAACAAGTGAAAGCCTGGAACGCCCGCATCGCCCCGACGCTGCTGTTTCTGGACGACCAGGGCCGCGAAGTGGCAGACAGGCTGGAGGGCATCAGCAGCGCCGATTTTTATGGCGCCTACCTGGACGAGCGGCTGGCCCAGGCGCGCGCCGTCATTCGGCAGCGTCGCTGAGTCGTCGGATCTCGCGCACCACCGCGAGCGCGCGGTCAAAATCCACCGACTCGATGGCTTCGCGCAACTGAACCCAATGCGGCGCATCGCCCGGGCTGCCTTGGGCCATCATTGCATCGTGCCAACTCAGGGCCTCCATTTCGGCGCCCTCGAGCAAGCTTTCAAGTTCGGGCAGGCGCTGCAACCACACGTCCTCGCGATCGGCGCGGATCGGAGCCGGCACCGCAGGCGCTTGCAGTGCGGCGACGGTGCGGGTCAGCGCCGCCTGGGTCTGGGCAATTTCGTCCAGCACGGCAGCACCGAGTTCGGTCAGGTTCACCTGCGCCGGTTCCGCTTTGAGCTTGCGCTCGCCTTCAGCCGCCAGCGCAGCCAAACGCTGGGCACCCACCGTCGCGGACATGCCTTTGATGCCATGCAGTACGGCGGCCAGTTCGACCGCATTCCCATTGGCCACACACTGCGCCACGCTGGTGCTGTGGGCCGACAAGTCACGAGTGACGTTGCTGGCCATCCGCAGGTAAAAGCCCTGATCGTCCCCCAAACGCTGCAAAGCGCCCGTCACATCCACACGATCGTCGTTCTGGGTCATGACCGCTGGCATTTCCGGTGCAGGCGGAACCACCGGCTGACTGAGCGGCGTCGCTGCTCGACCGGTCCACTGCAAAATCGTCGCCACCAGCCGCCCCAGGTCGAAGGGCTTGCCCACATGGTCGTTCATGCCCGCGGCCAGGCAGGCCTCGCGATCGCTGGCCATGGCGTTGGCCGTCATCGCCACAATTGGCAAGGTTTCCAGCCGCAGGCGCTGCCGGATGGCTTGGGTGGCCCCGATCCCATCCAGCACCGGCATCTGCATGTCCATCAACACCAGATCGAAAGCGTTGGGCTGGGCTTTGAGCAGATCGACCGCTTCCTGGCCGTGGCACGCGATCGTGACTTCGGCACCCTCGCGGCGCAGCAACTCCTTGGCCACTTGCTGGTTGATTTCGTTGTCCTCCACCAGCAGCAAGCGCAGATCTTGCAAACGGCTGGCGGTGGGCGGCTTCAGGGTGGCGGCGGGCGCGATGGTGCCCCGGGCGTCTGCCATGGCTTGCTGTACCACCGCTTCGATGGCCGAAGCGGTGACCGGCTTGACCAAAAAGCCTTGAACCAACGCCTGACGCTCGGGTGGTAAGGCGCCAAAAGCCTCGCGGCCACTGGCGGTGACCATGACAAAGAGAGGTTGTTGATCGGGCGCATGGGCGTCGCGCAAAGCCTCGGCCAACGCCAGGCCATCCATCTCTGGCATGTCCCAATCCAAAAACACCAGATCAAACGGCTTGGGCGCTTGCGGCAATCGCGAGCGCACCAACGCCAGCGCCGCCGCGCCGCCGTCGGCCACCTCAGGTTGCCAGCGCAGGTTCGTCAGCATGCCGGCCATCACCTCGCGGGCATCGGCGTGGTCGTCCACCACCAAGGCCCGCAAACCCGCTTGCACCGCGTGCATGGGTTGATGGAGTCGGGGCGGCACCTCGACCGGCACCCGCAGCGGCACTTCAAACGAAAACGTGCTGCCCTGACCCGGCACGCTGTGCAAATGCAACTCGCCCCCCATCAGGGCGACCAGCCGGCGGCAAATGGCCAGCCCCAGCCCGGTACCGCCGTATTTGCGGGTGGTGGATGTCTCTGCCTGCGTGAAGCCGCTGAAAATCCGCGCTTGCGCCTCTGGCGCGATACCGATTCCGCTGTCCACCACCGAAAACTGCAACCGGGCCAACTGCCCTGGCGCAGGTTCGCCGCCAGGGGCCAGGGCCATGCGCAACTTCACCTCACCCTGGGCGGTGAACTTGATGGCGTTGCCGCCCAAATTGATCAGCACCTGCTGCAAACGCAGCACGTCGCCGATCAACACTGGCGGGATCGCCGGGTCGATGTCAAAAATCAGCTCCAGGCGCTTACCCTTGAGACTGCTGGCAAAAATGGTGGACAAATCGCGCAGCAGATGCTCCAGCGCAAACGGCTCGGGGTCCAGCTCCAGCTTGCCCGCTTCGATTTTGGAGAAGTCCAGCACGTCGTTGATGATGCCCAGCAGCGATTGGGCAGCACCCTGGCTTTTCTCGGCGTAGTCGCGCTGGCGCGGCTGCAACTCGGTACCCAGCAGCAGTTGCAGCATACCCAGCACAGCGTTCATCGGGGTGCGAATTTCGTGGCTCATGTTGGCCACAAACTCACTCTTGGCGCGTGAGGCGGCTTCGGCGGCGTCCTTGGCTTGCACCAGCTCGGTGATGTCAATGCGGAACCCCACCCGGTAACCATCGGGGGTCTCTCGCTCCACAACGCGCACCACCCGGCCGTCGGCCAGGCGCTGCACCAACTCTGCCGACGCCTGGTGGTGCAGGGCGAGTCGCTCGCGCACCCATTCTTCAACGCGCCCATTTGCCTCCACATACTGGCCGCGCTCGGCTCCGTATCGGATGATCTCTTCAAACGTCCGCCCTGGATCCATCGCATGCGCCGACACCGGGTACATCTGGCGGTAACGCTCGTTGCAGTACACCAGCCGGTCCTGCGGGTCGTACAGCACAAACGCCTCACCCAGCGCATCGATGGAGCTGCGCAAAATGTGCTCCTGCTGCGCCAGCTGCAGACTGGCTTCCTTGCGTCGGTGAATGTCTTGCACTGTGCCGTACACGCGCACGCAGCGCCCGTCGCGCACATCTGCAATACCGATGCTGTGGATCCAGCAGGGAGATCCATCCATCGAGCAGATCAAGAGCTCCGCATCCCACCCTTCGCCATGCTCGATCGCTCGCTGCATCAGCGCACGGGCTTGCTCGCGCATGGCTGGGTCGACAAAATAGGCCAGCGCCACCTGCCGGTTCACAGGCTGGTCAGGCGAAGCCTGAAAAATCTCCCGCGCCATCGGTGACCACACCAGATGGTCACCTTCAAGCACGTATTCCCAGGTGCCAATGCGGGCCGCCCGGTTGGACAGTTCCAGATCTTGCCGCGCCTTTTCCAGCGCCGCCTCGGTCAGCTTGCGTGCCGAAATGTCGGTGCGGATCGACACATAGCGTTCAATCTCTCCGCTTTCCTGGGTGAAAGGCGCAATCAGCGTATCCACCCAGTACAGCTCGCCGGACTTGGCGCGGTTGCAAATCTCGGCCCGCCACGACTGTCCGGTGCTGATGGCAGCCCACATTTCACGCCACAGCGACTGGGGGTGAACACCTGAATTGACAATCCGATGGTGCGAGCCAATCAGCTCATCCCGGGTGTAGCCACTGATCGCGCAGAATGCATCGTTCACATCGACGATGGTGCCGTCCGGCGCGGTCTGGCTGACGATGAATTGGTGCTTGAGCGTGCTCATCAGCACCTCGGCATCGTTCAAAGCCGCGCGCAAGGCGGCCTGCGTCTGCACCTGTTCCGTAATGTCTGTGCTGATGACCATGAAACCCATGCAATGCAAGGCCTCGTCGAGCATCGGCTGCAGTTCCACGTTTGCCCAGTAATCGCCCCCCGCAGGGGTGCGACGGGTGAGGACGACATCGCACGCGCTGCGCTGCTGCATCGCCGCCGTGAGCCGCGCATGCGCCTGTGCGTTGGTGCCCGATACGGCCTGCAACACCCAGGGTACGCCCCCGACTTCACCTTCCAACGTGCCTCCAGTGAGGCTCAGGTACGCGTCGTTCACCCAGGTAATGCGACCGTTCAAATCGGTGATGACGACCGCGTTGTGTGTGCGCCGGGCCACCATCGAGAGGCGCTGTACGTCTTGCCCCAACTCGCGCATGCGCTTCAGGGTCAGGGCGCGTGCCCGGATCAAACGCAAAGCCAGGTAACCCAACCCCAAGCTGAACAACACCCCGCTGAAGCCCACCAGCCACGGCACCCGGCGGTCCACCACCTCCATCAGGTCGGGCGTGGCACGGGCGTAAAAGTCGAAGCTGCGACCGGCCAGCGTCAACTGCTCATGGTACGGGGCCATGCCCATCGCCTGGCGATCGGCTGCGCCATCGGGCACCTTGCCTTGCAAGTCAGCATTGGCGTCGTAAACCACCACGCCCAGGTTTTCTCCTTCGGACGACTCCTGCATGTCCTGACGGCCGTTGGCCAGCGCCTGGCTGGCCCAAGGGTCCACCAGTTCCATGTCCGCACGCAGGTCCAGCCCGGCCACGGCCGTCTGAATCAGGTCGTGCGCCCGAAAGGCGGTGACCACAAATCCTTGCAGCCCGTCCTCGCGGTGGATCGCGTCTTCGGGCATGTTGCCACCCTGGTACAGCGGCATGTAGAGCTCAAAGCTGTAACTCGCGTCTTTGGTCTGGTACAGCCGCAAAGGCGATGTGAGCGCGGCATTGCCCGTCATGGTGGCCAACTGCATCGCGGCCAAACGATCCGGCGAGGTCGAAAGCTCCAGTCCCAGCACGTCACGGTTGCGCACCAAGGGCTCTGCGAGGTCGACAATGAAGTGATCGAACGCGGGCTCACCCACCGGGGGGCGCAAGTAACGCAGGCGAAAACTCGGATCTCGCTGGACCTGGTTGGCCAGCCAGACCTTCAACCGACTGGCTGGCACGCGGTTCGCATGATGGATCGCGTACAGGTAGGGAAACTTGCCCGACAAATCCACGAGGCTCACGAACGCACGGTAGTCGGCTTCGGTCACCTCATCGCTCGCAGCGTACAGCCCGCGGGTCGATTGCAGCAAAGTCACCTGACGCTCCAGCTCGTTCTGAAGCGCAAACTTGAATTGACGCGCCTGGCGGTGAAGCTCCGATTCCACCTGCTCGAGCTGATCGAGGTGCAGACCACGCGCCGTCCACACCGTCAGCGCCATCCCCAGGCCAACGATCAACAACGGCACCGACCACAGTCGCAACCAGGCACTTGCCGGCCAAAGCATCCGCGAAGCTTGCACGCTCAGTCCCACTCGCCCATCAACGCAACACGCGCGCCAGCTCGCTGGCCAATGCGGCTGCTTCCAGCGGCTTGGGCACAAAACCGTCGGCGCCCGCCGCCAGCAGGTTCTTGCGATCGCTGGGCAGATCGTGTGCGGTTACCATGATCACCGTGGTTTTCGGGCGCCCCTGCCGCTCGAGGTCGCGCAGCTTGCCCAGCACCTCCACGCCATCCATCTCGGGCATGGTCACGTCCAGCAACACCACATCAAACCGCTGCGCGTCCAGCGCCTTCAATGCTTTGATCCCGTCAGTCACCAAAGCCCCGGTGTGGCCCATTTCGCGCAAAATACGGGTGGCCAGGCGCAGGTTGATGGGATTGTCATCGGCCACCAAAATGTGCAATGGCCGGACTGGAGTGGACAGCGTGCTCATGATCGTATTATGAGACCAGCCCGCTCCAGAAATGAACTTTCTGTTCGCAGCAGATTCAGTACCAACAGACGCTGCTTGCTTGGTTTTCGTTATTTCTCATATCCAGTTCATGACCCTGCCCCGTCGCTCACTCTTGCTTGCTGGTGCCGGCCTGCCTTGGGTCTTGGCCGCTTCAGGCTGCTCGTCGGCCGAAACCGCCCCCGCGTCCCAGTTTGTGCTGCTCGACGGCAGCCGATTGACCACCGCTGACCTCAAAGGCAAGGTCACGCTGGTGAACTTCTGGGCCACCACTTGCGTTTCGTGCGTCAAGGAAATGCCCGCGCTTGTGGAGACCTATAACAAGTACCACCGCCAGGGGTTCGAGACGGTGGCCGTGGCCATGAGCTACGACCCGGTCGAATGGGTCGTCAATTTCGCCAGCTCACGCCAGCTGCCTTTCAAGGTTGCGCTGGACAACACGGGGCAACTGGCCCGCGACTGGGGTGATGTGAAGCTCACACCGACCACCTACCTGGTCAACAAGCAGGGGCAGATCGTGAAGCGCTATGTCGGCGAACCCGATTTCGCGGCGTTGCACCAGTTGCTGGAAAAACTGCTGGCACAAGCTTGAAGGCAACCAAGGGGCACGGACCGCCCCCAGGCTTCAGTCTCTGTATGCGTCGTGGCAGGCCTTGCAGCTGGCGGCCGTTTCTCCAAACGCTTTTTTCAGGTTGTCCAAGTTGCCGGTCTTGGCCGCAGCGTCCAGCGCGACGGTCGAGGCCATCAGACGATCGGCGGCAGCCTTGACCTTGTCCATCTCGCGCCACACCGCTGGCTTCGCTTTGCTTGGGAGTTTTTCGGTTTCCGGCGTGAAACCGGCCCAGGGCAGCTTGCTCATGGTCAGAACGATGGCCGCGTTCTCTTGTGCCACGGCGGCATCAAACGGTACACGGCCATTGGCCATCGCGCCGATGCGGCTGAAGTGGGTACCCATCACCGACAATGCGCTCTGGCGGTATTTGACCGCATCCTCCGCTCGCTGAAACTGAGCCTGCGCGGCGCCCGCCGCGACTGTCAACACTGCTGCCACACACAAGCATTGAGTTTTCATGGACGCACCCTTTCTGGAGTGGGATAACGGATCACGCCAGCAACACGCCAACGCCCGCTCAGTATAGGTTTTATCATTGCAGCTTGCGATCACACTGCGTTTACTGCCGGGAGATCTTCAATGCGCCGACTCAAAGTCTGGGATTTGCCCCTCCGACTGTTCCATTGGCTGCTCGTTGTCGCCGTGGTGGGACTGATCATCACTGGCAACATCGGTGGCGCATGGATGGAATGGCACTTGCGGCTGGGTTACCTGACCCTTGGCCTGTTGCTGTTTCGACTGGTTTGGGGCGTGCTTGGCGGTCATTGGGCGCGCTTCCGGACTTTCATCTACAGCCCGGCGACCACGCTGGCGTACCTGAAGGGTGAACGCAAACCGGCCTACAACGTTGGCCACAATCCCTTGGGGGCTTGGGCAGTTTTTGCGATGCTTGTCGTGCTGGGGCTTCAAGTCGGATCGGGCCTGTTCAGCGACGATGAGATCGCCTTCTTCGGCCCGCTGTCGCCCCTGGTCAGCAGCGCTACCGCAGCCCTCGCGACTCGCTATCACACCGAGATTGGCAAACTTCTGCTCCTCGCTTTGCTGTTGCTGCACGTGGCAGCTGTGCTGTACCACCAGCTGGTCAAGGGCGAGGCACTGGTGAACGCCATGTGGCACGGCCACAAAGCAGTCACTGACCACTCCGGCCTGCTGCCCGTCACACTGGACAGCTGGCGGCACCGGCTGCTGGCGCTGGCGGTCGCCACGGGCAGCGGCATGGTCAGTTGGTGGATCGTATCGCTGGGAACACGGTGAATCACGATCGCGTATATTGCGGCCATGAGTGAGCATGGCATGCACCCAGGAGACACCCCGCCGTCGCCAGACATCCGCATCGAGGTGGTCACCCAACTGCCCCAGCTGGGTTGGATTCGGGAGCTGTTTCTGGAATATCAGCAGGACATCGGCGTGGATCTGTGCTTCCAGGGATTCACGGACGAACTGGCCCAATTGCCCGGTACCTATCAGGCGCCCTATGGGGTGTTGCTGCTGGCCTTCGTCGATGGGCAGCCGGCCGGTTGCTGCGCGCTGCGCCCCCTGCTGGACAGCGATCACACCAACGCGTGTGAAATGAAGCGCCTGTTCGTGCGCCGCGCCTTCCGGGGCTTTGGCTTGGGGCGGCTGCTGGTGGACGACACCTTGCTGCACGCCCGCCAGGCCGGTTATGACCGCATGCTGCTCGACACGCTGAGCGACATGGAGGCTGCGCGCGCCCTGTACGCAGAAGTGGGGTTCGAGGAGATTGCCCCCTACTACCACAACCCGCTGCCGGGCGCGCACTACCTCAAGGTCGAACTCTGATCAGGCCTGCTGCGCTTGGGCCAACAGAGTGGCGGCGTCGCTGACCTCAAACGCGCCCGGGCCTTCCACGTTCAGCGTCTTGACCACGCCGTCTTTCACCAGCATGGAATAGCGGTTGCTGCGCAGGCCCAGACCGCGCGCGGTCAGGTCCAATGTCAAACCCGTGGCTTGCGCAAATTGGGCGCTGCCGTCGGCCAACATGCGCACCTTGCCATTGACCTGCTGGTCACGGCCCCAAGCGCCCATCACAAACACATCGTTGACGCTGACACACCAGATCTCGTCCACGCCGGCCTTCTTGAAGGCGTCGAAGTGTTCGACAAAACCGGGCACGTGCTTGGCAGAACAGGTGGGCGTGAATGCGCCAGGCACGGCGAACAAGGCAATGGTCTTGCCGGCGGTGGCCTTGACCACGTCCACCGGATTCGGGCCGAGGCTGCAACCGCCACCCTCCACTTCGACAAACTCCATCAGCGTGAGGGCTGGCAATCGGTCTCCGACCTGAATCATGGCAATCTCCTTGAACGGGCCCCTTCGGGCACCTGGGTGAAGCGGCCCAGCCCCTATGGCCAGGTCGCGGTAAAAAGACGAAAAAAAACGACCGAGATTGTCGGTCGTTTTTTCAGTTTCTGCCCATAGGCAGCAGAACAGGCTTACACCAGTGCGGCCTTTTGGACCAGGCGGGTGGCAACCCAGTTCTTCGTCTTGGACAGCGGGCGGCTTTCGGTGATCTCGATGATGTCACCCAGCTTGTACTCGCTGTTTTCGTCGTGTGCGTGGTACTTGCTCGACTTGATCACGATCTTGTCGTAGAGCTCGTGCTTCACACGGCGCTCGACCAGCACGGTCACGGTCTTGGCACGCTTGTCGCTGACCACCTTGCCAATCAAGGTGCGCTTGAGGGAGGTTTTGGCTTCCGTCATGGTCACTCCTTACTTGGCGGCTTGCTTTTCAGCAAGGATGGTCTTCGCACGGGCGATGGCACGACGGGTGCTGCGCAGCGTGGCGAGGTTGGACAGTTGTTGCGTGGCTTTCTGCATGCGCAGGTTGAAGTGAGCCTTTTGCAGGGCTTTCACTTCGGCTTGCAGGCCAGCAACGTCTTTTTGGCGCAGTTCAGCAGCTTTCATCTTGTGTTCTCCTGAATCACTGGCCCAGCATGCGGGTCACAAAGGTCGTGCGCAGCGGGAGCTTGGCAGCGGCCAGGGTGAACGCTTCGCGAGCCAGTTGCTCGGGCACGCCCACGATCTCGTACAGCACCTTGCCGGGCTGGATCTCAGCCACGTAGTACTCCACACCACCCTTACCGTTGCCCATACGGACTTCGGCAGGCTTCTTGGAAATCGGCTTGTCGGGGAACACACGAATCCAGATCCGGCCGCCACGCTTGACGTGACGGGAAATCGCACGGCGTGCGGATTCGATCTGGCGTGCCGTCAGACGGCCACGGTCGGTGGACTTCAGGCCGAAATCGCCAAAGGCCACGGTGTTGCCAGTGGTGGCAATACCCGTGTTGCGGCCTTTTTGCTCTTTACGGTATTTACGGCGAGCAGGTTGCAACATTGTCAGTTCTCCTTAGGCCTGCGGCTTGTCGCTGCCATCGGCCGGGGCGGCGTTGGTGGAGGCACCACGACGGGGGCCACCACGGCGTTCGCCGCGGTTGTCGCCACGACCATCACGGCGCGGACCACGGGGACGGCGCTCGTCGTCCGGACGCGGGGTGCTGTCCAGCGAAGGCGCGTCGTTGCGGCCCAGGTGGTCGCCCTTGTAAACCCACACCTTGACGCCAATGACGCCATAAGTGGTCTGGGCCACGGACGTGCCGTAGTCGATGTCGGCGCGCAGGGTGTGCAGCGGCACACGGCCTTCACGGTACCACTCGGTACGGGCGATTTCGATGCCGTTCAGACGACCCGAAGACATGATCTTGATGCCTTGGGCGCCCAGACGCATCGCGTTCTGCATCGCGCGCTTCATGGCGCGGCGGAACATGATGCGCTTTTCCAGCTGCTGGGTGATCGAGTCAGCGATCAGCTTGGCATCGACTTCAGGCTTGCGCACTTCTTCGATGTTGACGGCCACCGGCACGCCCAACTTGGCGGCCAGGTCCTTCTTCAGCTTCTCGATGTCCTCGCCTTTTTTACCGATCACAACACCCGGACGTGCCGAGTAAATGGTGATGCGGGCATTTTTGGCGGGGCGCTCGATCACGACGCGGGACACCGCGGCGTTCTTGAGCTTGGCCTTCAGGTACTCGCGCACCTTGATGTCTTCGGCCAGCATGCCGGCGAAGTCACGGTTGGAGGCGTACCAACGGCTGGCCCAGTTGCGGCTGACCGCCAGGCGGAAGCCGGTAGGATGGATTTTCTGTCCCATAGTCTTCCTTTTGGCCTCAGTTGCCCACGGTCACATAGATGTGACAGGTCGGCTTGCTGATGCGGTTGCCACGGCCTTTGGCACGGGCGGCGAAACGCTTGAGCGTGGTGCCTTGCTCGACGTAAATGGTCTTGACCTTCAGTTCGTCGATATCGGCGCCGTCGTTGTGTTCAGCGTTGGCGATGGCAGATTCCAGGGCCTTCTTGACGAT
>JACCDV010172762.1_pt1 | contig 13555 bp, 13 predicted proteins | sample 7446131 | NCBI WGS metagenome assembly JACCDV01 (sample SAMN15323448, study PRJNA562643) | freshwater metagenome | isolation source: river surface water | place: USA:Blue River Watershed | collected 2017-08-17 | reverse complement strand
TACGAACTGGTCGCCAACCCCACCGCGCTGCGGCTGTTTGTCCGGGACCATGGTAAGCCTGTAGATATCTCGAAAGCCACTGCCAAGTTGACGTTATTGAGTGGGAAAGAAATGCAAGAGGTCGAACTCAAAGCTAGCGGAGACAAGTTGGAAGCGTTGGGCAGTTTCAAAGTGAGTCCGGGCACCAAAGTCGTGGCGGTTATTTTTTCAGGCGGAAAACAGGCTACTGCTCGCTTTGTCATGAAATAGCAGACGACTGGGCTTGTGACGGGTTAAGTTCAAAAGGGCAGAGATGGTGACCGTCAACCAGTCTTTCGAGGCGCTCTGACGAAGAACATCGCATCTGACACGATAGACTGGTCATGGCCGAAAGCGCAGGCTCGTTGGCCCACTCGTTTGCAGTCATCCGTTCAATTGGCGTCAGCACTTCTGACTTGACGTAGCGCAAGGCGACAGCACCCCAAAAGCGCATGCTCTAAGCCCCCTCAACTCGATGGGAGCTCCATCATGGAAACCTCAAGCATTGCGGTTCATCACGAACCGTGGAACAAGGGCAAGATTGTTGGGCAGAAAGCTCCCTTCAAGGTCAAAGACATCTGGGCTCTGCGCGTACGTCTTCAGATGGAAGGCCGGGTTCGCGAGCTCGCCCTCTTTAACCTTGGGATCGATAGCAAGCTCCGCGGATGTGACCTCGTTTCACTAATCGTCCGCGACGTGTCCCATGGCGATCAGGTGGCTACCCGAGCCATCGTCATGCAGCACAAGACCAAGCGTCCAGTGCAATCGAGATCACGGCTGTCACCAGGGAAGCCCTGCAAGCGTGGATAAGGCAGGCTGCATTGAAATCCAACGACTTTCTTTTCCCGAGCAGGCTCCACGAATCTCCCCACCTTGGAACCCGGCAGTACGCCCGGATTGTCGGCCACTGGGTGGAGGAGCTTGGTCTGGATCGTTCCGAGTATGGGACCCATTCGATCCGAAGGACCAAAGCCACACTGATCTATCGACGCACTAAGAACCTCCGAGCCGTGCAATTGCTGCTCGGTCACTCTAAGCTGGAATCGACCGTGAGGTACCTGGGTATCGAGGTCGATGACGCTCTTGAAATCTCCGAGCAGACGGAAATCTGAGGGAGTTATTGGAAGCGGTTTTGTTCGACCATCAGGGCGACCGCCTTCAATGGCAGCCATGTGGAGACCTTCACGAGTGTTACTTTCGGCCAAAGGCGGTCAGCCATGGCTGTTCTCTATAGCAGTCATTCCCGAAAGAATGAATGACGGCTATGCGGCGTTCAAACTTATTAGTGCCGCCCAAAAATTTCAGATTTGATGCATTTCGTACGTGGCTGAGTTCGCAGGAGCAAGAGGCATTGGCGAACTACATCCAGATAATGACTTCCTTCCTCATTGAGCGAAAAGTCATGGCGAAAAAAAAGCTCTTTGTCTAATATTTTTTCTAGCAGACGAATCCTCTGACTAACTGTGCTGGGAGTTACACAAAGAGCCTCTGCCGCCTTGGTTACGCTGCGAAGACTGGCTAGGGTTTCGAAAGTAATGAGGCATTGAATTGGTGGAATGCGTTTACTCATCTTTTCCACTCAATTGCTGCTTAAATTATTGGCCTTGAAAGCACTCACACTTCTGCTGAAAAAGCATTTTGAAGCATGAGAATCAGGAATTTTTAATTTAAATCCTCAGTCTCCGAGGCTGCCAGGCCCACCAAGGGCCTGGCAGGGGGAGCTCATGTATTGGAAATCAACCCAACCAACCCTTGATACGCTTGGAAAGCACCTCTGTGCTGATGCCATATCGATCATGCAGGGTAGGCAGAGCTCCAGCGTCTAAAAAGGCATCTGGCAGACCTGCGAGCCGGAAACGAGACGGTTGCACACCGTTTTGCAACAACGCGCTGGAGACAGCTTCGCCGAGACCGCCCACAACTGAATGATTTTCAGCAACCACAACCAAACGCGGTTTCGCACCAACCTCAGAAAGAATGGTGGCTTCATCCAGGGGCTTAATGGTTGGGCAATGAAGTACAGCCACACTGATGTTATCGGCCTGTAATGCCTTCGCCACTTCCAATGACCGCATCGTCATAAATCCACTTGAAATGATCAAGACATCGTTGCCATCGACCAAACGTTTGGCCTTGCCGAGCTCGAATTGGTAGTCGTACTCGTCGAGCACCAGCGGCACGTTGCCGCGCAGCAGGCGCATGTAGACCGGACCCTTGTGCGCCGCGATCTGCGGCACGGCCTGCTCGATGTCGAGCGCGTCGCAAGGATCAACAATGGTCAAGCCCGGGACGCCACGCATCATCGCGAGGTCTTCGGTCGCCTGGTGGCTCGGACCGTAGCCCGTGGTCAGGCCCGGCAAGGCACAGCAGATCTTGACGTTGAGGTTTTCTTCGGCAATCACCTGGTGGATGAAGTCGTACGCCCGGCGCGTGCCGAACACGGCGTACGTCGTGGCAAACGGCACCAGACCGGTCTTGGCCATGCCGCCGGCCGCACCCATGAGAAGCTGCTCAGCCATACCCATCTGGAAAAAGCGCTCAGGGTAGGCCTGCGCGAACAGGTGCAGGTCGGTGTACTTGGCCAGATCGGCCGTCATGCCTACGACTTCAGGGTGCTCGGCGGCGTATTGCACCAGGGTCTTGCCAAAGGGGGCTGCCTGCACACGCTGCCCTTCGGCCGCGATGGAGGCGATCATGGCCGAAGTGGTCAGCCGGGGTTTTTTCTCGACAACGGTGCTCATGCTGTAGCTCCCTCAGGTGCAGTTTCATCCAGGATGGCCAGGGCCTGCTGCCACTCAGGCGGATCGACGCGGATGAAATGGTTCTTCTCGCGCGCTTCCAGAAAAGGTACGCCCTTGCCCATCAGCGTGTCACACAGGATCACGCGGGGCTTGGCGTCCGTGAGGTTGCGGGCGGTGTCAAAAGCACGCAGCACGGCAGGCAGGTGGTTGCCGTCCACACGCTGCACATGCCACCCAAAGGAGGCCCACTTGTCGGCTAACGGCTCAAAGCCCAGCACCTTGGTGGACGGACCGTCGGCCTGCTGGTTGTTGATGTCCACCATGCAGATCAGGTTGCCCAGGCCGTGGTGTGCCGCCGACATGGCCGCTTCCCAGACCGAGCCTTCGTCGAGTTCGCCGTCTGACATGGAGTTATAGACAAAGGCAGGGTTCTTCTGGTGGCGCAATCCGAGCGCAATGCCCACGGCAATCGGCAAACCTTGGCCAAGCGAGCCGCCCGAGATTTCCATGCCAGGGGTGTAAGTCGCCATGCCACTCATGGGCAGGCGACTGTCATCGCTGCCGTAGGTTTCCAGCTCGGACTCGGGAATGATCCCGGCCTCGATCATGGCGGCGTAGTGCGCAATCGCGTAGTGCCCGTGCGAGAGCAAAAAGCGGTCGCGGCCTTCCCACTCGGGGTCCTCGGGTTTGAAGTTCATGGCGTGGCCGTAGGCCACGGCCAGCACATCGGCATAGCCCAGGGCCTGGCCAACATAGCCCTGGCCCTGCACTTCGCCCATGCGTACCGCATAGCGGCGGATGCGCCAGGCGCAGCCGGCAATTTTGGACAAGGTGTCCTGTGAAGTCATGGATTTCTCCGGAAAGTCAGGCAATTACTTAAAGATCAGCGCAGGCACATACGACACCAGCGCCAGCACGCCAAAGGCCACCAGGTAGAAGGGGCCGAGCTCGCGCACGGTCTCGCCCACCTTCACCTTGGCCAGCGAACTGGTGATGAAGAGGGTGGTGCCCACGGGCGGCGTGTACAGGCCAATGGCCAGGTTGACGGTCATCATGATGCCCAGCTGCACCAGGTCCATGCCGATCGCATTGGCCAGCGGCACAAACACGGGCGTGAGCAGCAGCACGGCAGCAGGCAGGTCAATGAACATGCCACATACCAGCATCAAAACGTTCATGAGCAGGATCACACTCCAGCCACTGGAAAGGTTGGCTTGCGCCCAGGCCACCACACCATCGGGCATGCGGTCAAAGGTGAGCAACCAACCAATCGCAGCCGAGGCCATGATCACCAACAGCACCACCCCGGTGGCCAGGCCTGCCTCGACCACGCAGCGGTGAAGGCGCTGCAGGCCCAGGTCACGGTAGACAACGGCCGAGGCCACACCCGCGTACAAGGTGGAGAGTACCGCCACTTCGGTCGGTGTGGCTACGCCAAAGCGCAGGAACATCACGATCAGCACCGGCAGCACCAGCGCAGGCGATGCGTACAGCAGTTGGGTGCGGAACTTGGCCCAGTCGAGCCTGGCGGTCTCACGCGGAAAGTTGCGGCGACGGCCCACCCACCAGCACGCGGCCATGAAGCCACCGCACATCAAAAGACCCGGCAGAATTCCGGCCACGAACAAGGCGGCCACCGAAGTGTTGCTCGACAGGGCGAACAAAATCATCGGGATCGAAGGCGGGATCAGGATGTCGATGGTGGCCGCAGCAGCCAGCGTGGCGGCAGAAAATGCAGGCGGGTAACCCAGGCGTTTTTGCCAGGGGATCAGCAACGAACCGATGGCCGAAGCATCGGCCACGGCCGAACCTGACACGCCGCCAAAGATGGTGGACGAGAGCACACCCACCTGGCCCGGTCCGCCATGAAAGCGCCCGATCAGGGAGGAGAGCACGCCAATCAGCGCCTCTCCCAGCTTGCCGCCCATCATGAGCGAGCCGGTCAGCATGAAAAACGGGATAGCGATCAGCGGAAAGCTTTGCACCTGCGCCACCATCTGCTGCACCAACAGATCCAGCGGCACACGGTCAGAGGTGGCCGCAGCGGCCATGGCCGCCACCAGCAGGGCGTGGGCAATAGGCACCGCGATCACTGCAGTGGCCAGAAATACGATGAGGATCAATCCAGTCATGTCAGCTTCTTACCAATGCACTTCGGTGACGTCGGCGATCTGGGGCGGTTGCCGCCAGGCGCGCCAGGCCGAGACCAGAGCCAAAATAGCCAGCATGGCCATCCCCGCCATCACACAGGCGTAGGTGATCGAGCCCGGAATCTGCAGGATGGGCGACTTCTCGTCGTGCACGATCTCCAGCATCAGCCAGGTGGCGCGGGCCAGCGTGGCATAGAGCGCGCACACCAACAACCAACCGAATACAGAGCAGCCCTGGCGTGCCCTCAACGGGAGTTTTTCCACCAGGAAGCTGGTGGTGATGTGGGCGCTATGCTGCGCCGCCAGCACCACCCCCGACATGACCAGCCAGGGGAACAGCAGCTCGGGCACTTCATTGGCCCATTGCAAACTAGCGCCCGTGGCGTAACGCAGGATGGTGTTGACCACCAGGATCACAAAGATCACCGTGGCGCTCAGCCACAGCAAAGCCTGACACACGGTCGCAATGACCCGTTCTAGAACATTCATGGGAAAAACTCCAGGCCCGCACGCACAAGGCGTGCGGGTGAGGGAACAAGACGATCAGCGCAGCATCAACGTGCGGCGGCGATCACTTTCTTCAGGAAGGGGCCGATAGGCGTAGCCAGCCACTTGTCATCCACATTGGCAGTGGCTTTGGCAAAAGGGGTCTTGTCCACTGTGTTGATCTGTACCCCCTTGGCCTTGAGGTCAACCAGCAGCTTGTCGTCGCTCTCCTTGGACAGCTTGCGCTGCAGCTGGGTGGCTTCGGCAGCGGCTTCCTGCAGAATTTTCTTGTCGGCATCGCTCAGACGGTCCCAGGTGCGCTTGCTGATGAGCAGCGGGGTCATTTCATACTTGTGACCAGTCAGGCTGATGAATTTGTTGACTTCGTAGAGCTTACTGGCGTGGATGTTCATGAGCGGGTTTTCCTGACCGTCCACCACACCCTGCTGCAGGGCCACATACAGCTCGGCAAAGCGGATCTGCTGCGCTTCGGCACCCAGGGCCTGCATGATGTCGACCGTCACGGCATCAGGAGGTGTGCGCATCTTCAGACCCTTAAGGTCTTCGGGTTTAGAAAGAGCGCGCTTGCTGTTGCTCATGTGGCGGATACCGTTGTCCCAGTAACCCAGAACGACCATGCCTTTTTCAGCTGTCTTATCAGCCAATTCCTTGCCGATCGGGCCATCCAGCATTTTCCAGACTTGCTCCAAGCTGCTGAACAGGAAAGGCATGCCAAAAGCAGCGTACTCGGGCACGGCGTTGGCCATGGCACCTTGCGAATTGGCGCTCATGTCGAGTGCGCCGGTGCGCAGGGCAGTCACCATGGCGGCATCGTCACCCAGCTGGGCCGATGGGGCCACCTGGATCTCGATGCGACCACCCGATTTGGCCTTGGCCACCTCGGCCATCTTCACAGCCGCTTCGTGGCGGGGGTTGCCGGGCGCGGCACCGTGGCCCAGGGTGAGCTTGACGGCTTGGGCCGAAGCCAAGCCAGTGGCCGCCAGCAAAGCGGTGGCCAGCACGGTGCGGCGGATCAGAGAGGTTTTCATGGTTTGTCTCCAGTGTTGTGGTTGAGGAAGGAACTGCCGAAAAAAAATCAGTGGATCAGCATGCCGCCGTTCACGTCGAGCGTGATACCAGTGCAATACTTGGACAGGTCGCTGGCGAGAAACACCACGCACCCTGCCACGTCGTTGGGCTCGCCGATGTGGCCCAGCGGGATGCTGTCCAAAATCGCCTGCCGCTTGTCGTCTGGGATCTTGCCCTTGTTGATATCAGTGGCGATCAAGCCGGGCGTGACGCAGTTGACGCGGATGTTGCTGCCGCCGTATTCACGCGCCATGGCGCGGGCCAGACCGAGCACACCGGCCTTGGCGGCCGAGTAGTGCGGGCCACCCAGAATGCCACCGCCGCGCTGGGCCGAGACAGAAGAAATGCACACGATCGAACCGCTTTTTTGTTCAAGCATGGTGGGCAGGACAGCTTGCGAGGCGTAGAGGGTGCCTCGCAGGCTCACATCCAGGATGCGGTCGTAGTCGCTGCCGGTGATGTCCAGGAACTTGACCGGCTGGGTGATGCCGGCGTTGTTGACCAGGATGTCGATACGGCCGTACTTGGCCTTGATCTGGGCGGCCGCGGCTTCGCACGTGGCCTTGTCGGTCACGTTGGCAACGAGACCGGTGTGCTCGGCGCCCAGTTGGGCAGCCGCAGCTTGCGGGTTGGCCTGTTCCAGGTCGAGGATGACAACCTTGGCACCTTGCGCCGCCATCATGCGGGCGGTGGCAAAACCCAGACCGTTGAGGCCAGCGCCCCCGGTGATTACGGCCACTTTGTCTTTGAGCAGCATGCGAGTGTCTCCTTGTGCTTGCATTGATCGAGTGGCGCGATTGTTGGGCGCTGACCGCTTGAAGACAAACGATATAAACTCAAGCGTGGTTTAATTTTTTTCATGTTGCATCACGGCACTCCAAATTCTTTCAAGAAAAATGATTCCGCCACTCGCCGCCCTACAGGCCTTTGAAACGATTGCTCGCCGCAAGAGCTTTTCATTGGCGGCCGAAGAACTGCACCTGACGCCCTCTGCCGTGAGTCACCAAGTGGCCAAGCTCGAAGGGCTGCTGAACGTGCGCCTGTTCGAGCGCTCGGCGCGAGGGGTAGAGCTGACTCCGGCCGGCCAGCAGTACCTGCAGCGGGTGGGCAGCGCCCTGGGGGCCATCCATACCGCCACCGAAGACCTGCGCCACGGCGTGCAGGACACTCTGTATGTGCACAGCAGCCCCAGCATCGCAAGCTTGTGGCTGATGCCGCGTATCTCCCGCTTCACCGAGCAGCACCCCAACATCTCGCTGGTGCTCTCGGCCTCTCACGTACATTCGGACTTCCAGCTTGGGCAGATGGACATCGACATCCGCTACGGCCTGCCCAACTGGCCGCACCTGGAAGTTGAACCCATCTTTACCGAGAAGATCATGCCGCTGGCCAGCCCCGAGTTCATCCGCCAGCACGCCCTGCACACCCCAGCCGACCTGCTGCGCGTTCCGCTGATCCAGTCGGGTGTGAGCGTGGTGCAGTGGAGCGACTGGTTCGGCCGCTTCGGCGACGGCCTGCGCCCGGAGCGCATGGGCCTGCGCTTTGACCGTGCCATGATGAGTCTGGACGCCGCAGTACAAAAACTCGGCGTGGCGTTGGAGAGTTCGAGTATTGGCCAAGCCCTGATCGCCTCTGGAAAATTGCAACCGGTCTTTGAAGAATCCCTGAGCGTGGAGGTTCAGGCCCATTTCATGGTCTACCCGGCACGACACGCTTCGCGGCCCGAAGTGAAGAGTTTTGTGGAGTGGCTGAGGGCAGAGGCAGAACCCAGTCGAGCTTGAATGGTTTTCATCCAAACCTGAATATTGATCGCTTGTGCTCATGCATGGAGGCCGCAAGAATCGCCGCCCATGAGTGCACATCCCTCCCATCCGCAACAGGCTCTGGCCCACGCCATCCGTTTTCTCTCAATCGACGCGATCGTCAAGGCGCAAGAAGGCCACCAGGGCGTACCGCTGGGCATGGCCGAGATCGCTACGGCCCTGTACACCCGCCATCTCAAGTTCAACCCGCAGGACGCGGGCTGGTTTGACCGTGACCGGGTGGTGCTGTCCAACGGACACGGCTCGATGCTGCTGTATGCGCTGCTGCACTTGACGGGCTACCCCGAGTTCCCGATTGAAGAAGTGCAGCGCTTTCGCGTGCTGGGCTCGGTCTGCGAAGGTCACCCCGAGCGACCGCATGGCCCCGCATACATATCCGCCAATGGCATTGAAGTGACCACCGGCCCGCTGGGTCAGGGCATTGCCAACGCTTTTGGTATGGCCGTGGCTGAGGCCTATTTGAACGCCCGCTTTGGTAGCGACCTGGTGGACCATCACACCTACGCTTTTGTGGGCGACGGTTGCCTGCAGGAAGGCATTGGCCAGGAAATGATTTCGCTGGCCGGCCATTTGCAGCTGGGCAAGCTCGTCCTGCTCTGGGACGACAACCAGATCACCGACGACGGTAGCACCGCGCTGTCGATCAGCGAGAACGTGGCCGAGCGCTTTCGCGTGGCGGACTGGCATGTGGTCGAGCTGGACGGGCACGACATCGAAGCCGTATCTGCCGCGCTGGCTGCTGCCAAGGCTGACCCGCGTCCGTCCCTGCTGGCTTGCCGCACTGTCATTGCCAAAGGCGTAGCCCGCTTGCAAGGCCAGCGCGGCGGCCACAGCGGACGTCTGTTTGAAGAAGATGCACAGGCCGCCCGCGAATTGCTGAGCTGGCCACATGCCCCTTTCGATCTACCGGCCGAAGTCAAGCAAGCCTGGCGCAATGCCGGCCAGCGCAGCCAAGACGACTATGCTGCGTGGCAGCAGCGCGTGGCCGCCCTGCCCACTGCCGAACGCGCTGAGTTCGAGCGAGTGATGAAGGGCGACTTGCCTGCCAACTGGCAACAGGTTCTGCAGGACTACAAACAAAAAACCTTGCAGGCGCCGCCTGCCCCTAGCGGTATTTTCATCTCCGCCGAAATCAACGACCTGCTCACGCCCGTGCTGCCTGAGCGCATGGTGGGCTGCGCCGATCTGGAGGCGCCCACCAACCACAAGCGAGGATTGAGCGCCTTCACCGCCCAGGACCGCGCGGGAGCCTATGTGCACTGCGGCGTGCGCGAGCATGTGATGGGCGCCATGGCCAACGGCATGGCCGCGCATGGAGGCGTGATCCCGTTGTCGGTTACCTACCTGGCGTTTTCGGACTACGAGCGCCCGGCCATGCGCATGGCCGCGCTCATGGGCCTACCGGTCAAGTTCGTGTTCAGCCACGACAGCATCGGCATCGGCCGCAACGGCCCCACGCACCAGCCGGTCGAGATCCTCGCTTCGCTGCGCGCCATGCCCAATATGTGGGTCATGCGCCCAGCCGATGCAGTCGAAGCCGCAGAATGCTGGGAACTGGCTTTGCAACACCAGGACGGCCCCGTCAGCATGATCTTCGCGCGCCAGGCGCTGCCGCTGGTGCGCACTGCGCACACGCCCGACAACCTGACCCGCCGCGGGGCCTATGTGCTGCACGAAGCCGCCTGTGGCCCGCGTCAGGTCACGCTGCTGGCCACCGGCTCCGAAGTGTTGCTGGCGGTGCAGGCCCGCCAGCAGCTCGAAGCCGTCGGCATCGGCACCGCTGTGGTGTCCATGCCCTGCTGGGAACTCTTCAACGCCCAGGATGCAGGGTACCGCCGCAGCGTCTTGGGCACGGGCATTCGCATAGGAATCGAAGCGGCCGTTCGCCAGGGCTGGGACGCCTACCTGGGCATCGACGGCGGCTTTGTCGGCATGACCAGCTTTGGCGCCAGCGGCCCGGCCGACGAGCTCTACAAACTGTTCAACATTACCCCCGAAGCCGTGGTCGCAGAAGCACACCGCCAACTGGGCGACTGAAACCATGAAGATCGTTTTTCTTGACCGCGACACCATCTCGCCCGACACCACACTGCGCGCACCCACGTTTACACACACGTGGGTGCAACATGACCGCACCACCGCAGAGCAGGCCGCTGCTCGCATCGCGGATGCCGACATCGTTATCGTCAACAAGGTCAAGCTCAACGCCGAAACGCTGGCGCAGGCACCCCATCTGAAGCTGATCGCCGTAGCCGCCACCGGCACCGACAACATCGACCTTGCCGCCTGCCAGCAGCGCGGCATCGTGGTCAGCAATGTGCGCAACTACGCCAAACACACCGTGCCCGAGCACACCTTCGCACTGATTTTTGCCTTGCGCCGCAGCATCTGTGCCTACCACGATGCGGTCAAAACCGGGCGCTGGCAAGAGGCTGCGCAGTTCTGCTTTTTTGACCACCCGATCCGCGACCTGGCTGGCTCCACACTCGGCGTGATCGGTGACGGCGTGCTGGGTCAGGCGGTGGCCACGATTGGCCGAGCACTGGGCATGCGCGTGCTGTTCTCGGCGCACAAGGGCCGCAACGGGCAAGGGCGCCTGTACACCCCGTTTGAAGAGGTGCTGCACCATTCGGACGTCCTTACGCTGCACTGCCCGCTGAACGTCAACACCCGAAACATGATCGGAGCACCCGAGTTTGCGCAAATGGCGCGCAAGCCTTTGCTGATCAACACGGGGCGCGGCGGTTTGGTCGACGAAGCGGCGGTCGGCCCCGCGCTGCAAGCCGGGCAGATTTCGGGCGCGGCGTTTGACGTGACCAGCTTGGAGCCGCCGCCAGCCGACCACCCTTTCATGGCCCTGCTCGATCGCCCCGACTTCATTCTTACGCCACACGTAGCCTGGGCCAGCGCCGAAGCAATTCAGGCTCTTGCCGATCAGTTGATCGACAACATCGAAGCTTTTGTACGAGGCACACCGGTTAACAAAGTAGCTTTAAAAATGTAATGCAATAGCACATCGAGAACGTCAGCTTTATGGCTCTTTACGGCATTGACTTTATTGCACGATGGACTTCAACTTTTGGCCGAACTGAGCCGTTGATTCTTGACTGTCGCTGAACGACCCAAAGCAGCCCCTAAACCAAACGCATCGAATCCCGGTTTTTTCGCCTGATTCGGCTCAAGCCAGAGGCCACCACACTATTTCCGTTGGATTGAAAGCTCAGACCTGACCACTCCAAGAACACCTGTCACGACCAACGCCAGACCGCTGAACGCAGCAATACTTGTCGGCTCGTTCAGCAACAGCACCGCCAGAATAAAAGCCACGACCGGTTCAGTCAGCGCCAATGTCACGGCAGTCGCGGGCCGAACGTGGTGCAGCGCAAAGCTGAACAGCAAATACCCAACGCCGGCGGTCACCGTACCCGTGTAGATAACGGCTGTGAGATCGCGCATATCAAGGCTGGGCCAACCTGCTTGAAAGGCTGCCATCGGAAGGGCCACCAGTGCTGCCACGCCAAATGCGGCCAGGGTAATCGAGGATGCCGGCGCGTGACTGACCATGCGTTGGTTCAAAAGCGTGTAGACGGCATAAGACAGGCCCGACCCCAAACACAGTGCAATCCCCAAAGGTGAAGCGGACTGAGATCCTCCACCCATAGACAGCAGTACACCCCCTGCAATTGCGACGACAGTTCCCACCCACCAAGCCCTGGTCGGCGGTTGACGCTGGAACACGGCCTGCAACACGCCCGCCCATATGGGGCCGCTGCCTAAAGCGATCGCTGTACCAATGCCCACCCCGGCCAATTTCACACCGGCAAAGAAGGACAGGTTGTAGGCGGCCATACACAGCCCTGCGCCAATGGCAGCACTGAGGGGTAAACCTTCCCATGCTCGGCGATTTAACGCCCCTGTCGCCGAGGCAAACACGAAGAAGAACAAGGCGGCAAACAGCAGCCGAAGGGCGCCAAACCAGAGAGCTGAAAGTGAACCACCGGCTAGAGCCTGGGAGGTACCGGTCGTGCCCCACAGCATGGCGGCTACCATCACACAGGCAACACCAAGAAGCGGATGAGGAGTGACTTGCATGGACGGCATTCTGTGGCCGCCAGCAGATTTAACTTTCGAGAAACGCTCGTCTTTTCCGGAGCGATTGAGCTCCAGTGTCGCGATCACGGCGAAGCGCTGCTGACAACGCACTGGCCGTGCTGTAACCGACATGCAGCGCGACGGTCTCAAGGGGTAAGCCTCGTCGAAGCAGTTCTTCAGCTCGGTTGAGTCGTCTGCCTCTGACAAATGCCATTGGCGATTGACCGAGAGCCTGGGCAAACCGAGCTCGCAGCCTTTGGGGGCTGAGGCAGCAGACCGCAGCCAGGTCGGCCACGCTCCAAGGCCGTACCAAGTCCGCGTCGACGCACTCTCTCAATGCTTCCAGGTTCAGCCTACGCCGCGCGCGGATCGTCGATGAAGTCAACAGGGTTTCAACCAGGGTTTTAGTACCCAGTTCGCACCTCTGCCAGCCTTGTGGCAACGCAAATCGTCGAAAACGGTCCGTTACAGGTCCAGTCAGGTCATCGAGCACCAGAACCCGGGCCATGCGATCTGCGCAGTAGGTATGACAAGCGCCCGGCGGGACCACAAGTCCCGAGGTGGAATCGACCCATGCGCCATGGCCTTCAACCTCGACGTGCAGCGTTCCATCGATGCCGAACAGCACCTGTGCATGATCATGGGTGTGTTTGCCCCCTTCGCGGTCGTAGCGACGTACCGAGTTGGGATCAATCAGGAATGGCGTCATTTGCGCATAGTATGAACTAACCGACCTTGCTTCCAGGGATGCGGAAAAGCAAACAAGAGACTGATCATAGACAACTGGCGATACAGATGGAGCGGACAGGGGGATTTCATTGTTCTGTGTAACGACTGGTTTTGGCCGGAGGCGTGAGTTGGCTGCCGCACTCGTTACCAGTCACTTATCGATAGAGTGTTTGGCCGGGCTTGACGCAGCGCAATGAGATGCCGCCTGATCGGCTCATGCTCTGTGCTCCCTCAACTAGATGGGAGACCATCATGGAAACCTCAGCCACCTCACTTCATCATGAGCCATGGAACAAGGGGAAGATCGTAGGCCAGAAGGCCCCCTTCAAGGTGAAGGACATCTGGGCCCTACGCGTACGTCTTCAGATGGAAGGCCGGACCCGTGAACTGGCGCTCTTTAATCTTGGCATTGACAGCAAACTGCGTG
>JACCDV010108279.1_pt1 | contig 13555 bp, 21 predicted proteins | sample 7446131 | NCBI WGS metagenome assembly JACCDV01 (sample SAMN15323448, study PRJNA562643) | freshwater metagenome | isolation source: river surface water | place: USA:Blue River Watershed | collected 2017-08-17 | reverse complement strand
TGGCGTTTGAGAGCTGCTCGCTCGAGTCAACGGGTAGGTTGCTTGAATCTGTAAGCAATTACAGATCTAGATGGATGGTGATCCCTCGCAAGAGGACAGGATCCGGCTTATAGGGCGACTCTTCTTCAAATCAGTGATTAGTGACCATTTCCCGTGCGGAGATGGTCACTTTTCTTTTACAACTCTCTGCACAACCTAACAAGATTTTGTAATTTTATGTGGGCAAAAACGTGGGCATGTGGGCAAAAACGTGGGCAGATTTCTGACTACAAACATCCTTGTCTGTAGTCAGAAACCTTCCTATTAAAGCGTTGGGTAATCCGTATAGCCCTTTTCGTCGCCACCATAAAACTTTGATCCATCTGCAACGTTGTATGGTCCATCAGTCTTGAGGCGCTCTACTAAATCAGGATTTGAAATAAAGAGTTGACCAAGTGAAACCAAATCAGCTACGCCAGATTCGATGTACTCCAAATCCGCCTTGCCTTTCGTCTTTTCGCCAACAAAAGTGTTTACGATCAAAGTATTTGGCCACCATGTGCGAACCTTCGTCAGAAGTCCATCTTGCATTGGGTTCTCCATGAAGTGAAGGTAAGCCAAATCGAGCGGTGCCAATTCTTTGATGAGTGCCTCATATGTGGCTTCAAAACCTTCTTCGGATATTCCATTGAAGGGGTTAGCGGGAGAGATTCTGATGCCGACCTTCGATGATCCAATCTTTGCTGAGACCGCCTTCGCAACCTCAACAGCGAACTTAATTCGACCTGCGACTGAGCCACCCCATTGATCTGTGCGGAGATTTACATTTGTAGATATGAATTGGTGGACCAAATAACCATTGGCACCATGGATTTCGACGCCATCAAACCCTGCAGCAATTGCATTTTCTGATGCGCTTACAAAATCGTTAATCGTTTGCAGAATGTCCGCTTCAGTCATTTCCTTAGGTACTTCGAAAGCTTGTGGACCTTTTGAGGTGTAAACCTGGCCTTCGGCGATCACTGCTGAAGGAGCAACGGGCACGAGTCCTTCCGGAAGCAGATCCATATGGCCGATACGTCCCGTGTGCATGAGTTGAGCAAATATGACACCACCTTTTGCGTGGACGGCGCTTGTTACTTTCTTCCATGATTCAACTTGTTCTGCTGAATGCAATCCTGGAGTACTTGGGTAGCCCTGTCCCACGATTGAAGGTTGTGTGCCTTCAGTGATGATTAATCCTGCCGAAGCTCGTTGTGCGTAGTACGTAGCCATCAAGTCTGTGGCAAGTGCACCGGGATTTCCAGCACGGCTACGTGTCATAGGCGCCATCACAATACGGTTTTGAAGCTGTTTTCCTGCAAGGTCATATGAACTAAATGCTTTTGTCATGTTTATTACTTTCTAAGGGATGAACTGAAGCAGGTAGCTTCAGATTTAAATTAGTACTGAGTTACTTTGTTGAGCGTTTTGTTCCAACAAACCAGATAAGACCTGCAACTACGTGCATAGAAGCCAATCCAATTGATGTCTTGGAGTCATCTGAAGCGCTAAATGGGGCAGCAGCGGTTACTACGCCAAAAATGAGTCCTATCGTCGATGACTTTGATAGGAAACTCTGAGATTTCTTCCCAATTTTCGAAGCGATAAAAGCTGCAATAACAAGTCCGAATAAGGTAGAAGCAAAGACCATGGGTAGAGCGATTTCTTGAGATCCACCTTGATTTACGACCATTGTTGCATCGGCACCTTTGGCGATAAGAAAGATGATCGAGTTAGCAATCGCAGCAATTGCTGCATAACCTGCAAATTTACGAACGTTTAGTGACTGCGTCATGTCTGTTTTCCTTCTTGTTTATGGGGTGGTGTGCTTTCATGTGATTAGTGATTGCTTCTGATATTTCGATCAAAGACTTCATCTGAGCCTTGGTTAGGACCTCGCTGAAACAATGATTGATTTCTTTAGACTGGAGAGGAATTGCAGCTTCAGCCATTTTTCTTCCCTTAGCTGTGATGGAGACATCGAAGCAGCGAGAGTCATCTGTATTTCTTGATTTCTTAACAAAACCAGTCTCTTCCATCCTTGAAATCTGATGAGACATTCGGCTTATTTCCCAACCAAGCCCCTGTGCAAGTCGATTCAGGTTCACGCTTGGGACAGTCAATTCAGAGAGAGCGACAAGCACCACGTATTCCGTTCCAGAAATTCCCGAATGGCTAGTTATTTGTCGACCAAGGTGAGGAAGCAGACTGGTGCCAATTTTGTGGAATGCACGCCAGGCTTTGGAGTCGAGCTCTTTCATTCCCTTTTGTGCCACAGGAGTATTAAATCAGATATACTTGATATGTCAAGTAAAAAGCAGATCAAGAAAAGAGCCCCCCAATGAATAGTTATATGGTCGTTTCCACTTTTAAAGAAGGCGTTACACAAGACGAAATTCGAGCATTGATTCCAGCAGAGCAGTTGCAAGCTAAATTATTGGAAGAGCAAGGTTTGTTGGGGAGCATAAAAGTTGCCATGCCTAAGCGCACGGTGTTTCTTGAAGTATTTGGCCAAGACGATCAAAGCGTCTTGGAGACAATCCACTCACTTCCGCTAGCCGTTCTGTGGGACGCTGAGTTGTTCCCAATAACGCCACCAGCAGGATCTAGCCAATAAAAACTCATGTAAATCGAACAATTAAAACTTGAGAGATACGCCAGTTTCCTTCTCGGAAAGTTCCCAGAGCTTGCGAATGTTCGTCTTATTCCGAGTTCGCAATATGGGGTGTTTTACCGGGGCGCCGTTATTTCCAAATCTTGGACTGTAGAACTGACCACCTTTAGCTTCGGGATCAAGAGCAGCTCTAATTTGCGGCCGAGCACCTTCACTAGGCTCCATTCCCACTCGAGCTGCTAGGTACTTTGAAACAGTTCCAGCCCATCCTGCAGCGCCTCTGTCGAAAGTCTCAACCTGTAAATTTGTGTGAGACAACCCTGGGTGCGCTAAAAGGCTCATAGCTTGCTTTCCTGATTTTTTAAATTCGTTATGTAGTCCTAGAGCAAAGAAATAGTTGGCTAATTTTGATTGGGCATATGCCTTCCATGGGGCGTACTTATTGCGCAAATGTGGATCATCAAAGTCGATGTTCCACACCAAGTGGTGCGCAGTGCTGGTCACAGTTACAACTCGGGCTTGTTCTGCTGCCAATAAGTTATCCATGAGGAGTCCAGTCAGACTCCAATGACCTAAATGGTTAACGCCAAACTGACTTTCAAAGCCATCCTCAGTTTTCATCTCTGGCATAGCCATAATTCCAGCGTTATTAATCAAGAGATCTAATTGGCTGAACTTGTTGCCAACTTCTGATGCTGCGGCTCTGATACTGCGCTGAGAGGCAAGATCTAAGCGAAGTAGTTCTACTTGGGCATTTGGTATGAGCTTTTGAACTTCTGCAACTGCTGCCTTGCCCTTGTCTTCATTTCTGGCGGCGAGAAGTACATGAGCACCTTTAGAGGCTAAAGCCTTAACCGTTTCAAAACCTAGACCGATATTGCCACCAGTAACTAGCGCAGTCTTGCCTTTAAGTGACGGGGTTTTAGCTATTGAAAATGACACAGGGTGGCCTCCTAGAATACTTGATGCGTTGATGAGTCGAAACTTATCAACCTATTAGATCACCGTCAACTAGCAATCCCACAGAAGTTTCATAAATTTTTTGAGATTCTTAGAGGCATCAGACCACTCAGACTCATAGAAGATTTCCCGAGACTTCTTGGTCGATTTGAGTAGGCCAGCATTGCTCAGAATCTTTAGGTGGTGGGAGATAGTCGGACGAGCCAGATTCAGCCGTTCAGTAATCTGTAGGACATTGAGCGGCCCTTCCGTTTCAAGCATGATCAAAATATCTTGCCTGTTGGGGTCGCCAAGGGCGTTGAATACCAATGAGCAGTCCCTAGCGACTTTTCTTACCTGATTTTCTGTAGCCATGACACAAGAGTATCAATCCGTCGAAACTCTTCAACCGAATTCCGCTAATAGGGCGACTCTTCTTTCTTTCTAAAGCTTTAATTCAGCGACGATTTCCTCATCTATTTTTTCTCCGGTTGGAATGAATCCAAACTTTTTATAGAAATCCCCAGCGTTGCCTTCTCCAGGGTGCCAAGCTGTCAACACTCGTTGCATACCTAGTTCTCGGTAACGCTGGATAACGGCAGTAAGCGCAAAGGTTCCAACTCCAAAGCCTTGGTGAGATTTATCGACAAGCAATCTCCAAAGCCAAGGATCCTTTTGTTGTTCCGTTTGATCTGCACACATTACAAATCCGGCAGGTTGATTATTTCGAAGTACGCCTCTAATCCATACAAGAGGAGGTCCATTTGGATCTTCAGGTGGAAATAGGGCATCTGAAAAACTCTGTGCAACCGAAGCGACTAGATTCTTTTGGTGCTCATGCACATCTAGGAGCAGGAACTCACGAGCACGATGGGTGAGTTCGATTATCTCTAAATTGTTATCACCAGATTGCACAACACTTGGAATTGTTTTACTCATCTAATTGGCCAGGAATCTAGCGAGTGATTCCAAATAGCTGTTCATGCCCGCTTGTGCCATCTCGGCTTGGCCTTCAGGGAGTTCGCCGAATTGTGAAAACTTTGACCAAGAGGATGAACCACGGTCCTCGAATTCAACTCTAATCAGATGTGATTCCGTCGAGAGATCCTTTTTTGCGAACTCTTCAGCAGAGGTTGTGTAATGCAGCGTGTGCTCAAGTAACTCTCTATCAACAATCTTTGTATATTTACCAAAGAAGTAAGCGGTAAAGCCATGTGCGGGAACCTCGACACCACAAGCCCATAAGCCATCTACTTTAAGTTCAGAGACGGTTGCACCTTTAGTCGCACTTAAATCTGTCGGAAAGTACCAAGACTCAAGTTCTGAGGCATCGGTCCACGCTTTCCAAAGTCGATCAATAGAGACCGGATACTCGCGTTCAACCGAATAAAGAAATGGCTGGCTCATAAATGAACTTTATCAGTCGAGTTTACTTACCATTTGGACCGTAGACACTGGCCAGTGGGTCTAAGTAGGATCGCCATCTAATTGGATTGATGGGGGATTGAAAATGGCTAATTTTCTAACTGAAGCAAGTGAAATTCAAAATGAATTAGCCGCAATTCGCCGACACATTCATCAAGAGCCAGAAATTGGATTAGACCTTCCAAAGACCCAAGCGAAGATATTGGCCGCGTTAGAAGGCCTTGGACTTGAGGTTTCAACAGGAAAAGCTCTTAGCTCGGTAACAGCGGTGCTTCGAGCCGGTGATTCAAAAAAGACTGTTTTATTACGTGCAGATATGGATGCACTTCCTGTTACTGAATTAGCGGATCTTCCATACAAGAGTCAGATTGACGGAGCAATGCACGCATGTGGCCATGACCTACATGTTGCGATGTTGATTGGTGCTGCAAAGTTATTGGTTAAGAACAAGTCGCAACTAAATGGCGATGTTGTCTTTATGTTCCAACCAGGTGAAGAAGGCTTTGACGGTGCTGGACACATGATTAAGGAAGGCGTTCTGACCGCTAGCGGAAGAAAAGCCGATACAACATATGGAATTCACGTAATGTCATCTTCTGTCCCGACAGGAACATTTACAACTAAGCCCGGCACCATGATGGCCAGCAGTGATGAACTACATGTGACTGTGATCGGTATGGGTGGGCATGGTTCGCAACCTCATACCGCTAAAGATCCAATTCCAGTTGCGGCAGAAATGATTAGTGCGCTGCAATTAATGATTACTCGTTCATTTGATGCATTTGATCCAGTAGTAATCACCGTCGGGCAATTCCACGCAGGCACCAAGGCAAACATCATTCCGGATACCGCAGAGTTCCAAGCAACTATTCGAACTTTCTCTCCCGAGAACAGAACTCGCATTCAAGTTGAAGCGGTTCGCCTATGTAAGTCAATTGCAGAAGGTTACGGACTTAAGGCTGAAGTTAGTGTTGTCGAGCAGTATCCAGTCACCGTTAATAACGATGCCCATGCCCAATTTGTTGGCAGAGTTGCAACTGAAATTTTTGGCGCGGAAGGGTATATGGATATGCCACACGCAATTGCAGGAGCTGAGGATTATTCGCGCGTTCTCGAGGCCGTTCCAGGTTCTTACATATTCCTTGGCGCATCAGTTGATCAAGATTTCACTAAATCAGAAGTTAATCACTCACCTCGAGCTATGTTTGATGATTCTGTGATGTATCGAGGAGCGGCGCTGCTGAGTGAGCTGGCAGTTCGCTCACTCAAAGAAATGGCTTAACGCTCCAAAGCTGTATGGCCACGGCACTAGTGGCGCATGTTGCATTAATGCTACATAGCATATATGCTACTTCCCATGAGTCGCAATCCTGAAGAACCGGTCTATAACCGCATAGAGGAGGCACGCTCTGCATTAGGCCTAACGCGCCAAGAGCTGGCAGACAAAGTCGGGGTTCATTACCAAACCATCGGATACCTAGAGCGCGAGGAGTACAGCCCATCCCTGGTGCTGGCTTTGCGCATTGCCAAGGCGCTCAATCAAGAGGTATCAGAGCTTTTTTCACAAACCCCATTCAAGAAAGGCAAATAAGGATGTCAAAGAAGAACAAGTTTTATTGGTTTGAGGGCGTTACTGAAAAGGGAGTTAAATCCTTACTGACCGATGAGAATTCAAAGTACAGATGGTTGCGATCTCAGAAAAACCGAAGAATTCTCGTACTTGTTATGACTCTAGGGTTAGTACTAGTGGCAATGGGAAGCTATTGGCCAACCCTAAAAATTAATCTGAATCTTTCTGATGGAACAGCTGTCATTATCTATAGCGTCACAGCCATTTTCGTCATTCTTGCTGTTCTTGTTGGCTATTCACTGCTTCGGGTGAGTGTTCGGGGAATAGGCGATGCACCTGATGAACTTTTAGATGAACGCCAAATTAGAGTCAGGGATACTTCTTTCAGATATGCCTACTATGCAATGGGCTATCTGATTGCAGGGCTGTTGATTTTAATGCTCTCAGGTCCTGATCTTAAATTGTTTGAACCTGAAGGAAATGATGGAAGTTACGTGATAATTGCAGTTCTATTCGCTTTTGCCTCTATGCCATCCATGGTCTTGGCTTGGCGTGAACGGGATATCTAAATGCTAGACATAGAAAACCTTGGATTACTTGGGGTATTTATCGCTGGTGCTATTCCTTGGATGGAGGCTATCGCTGTAGTTCCCGCAGGAATTCTGGTCGGCCTTAACCCAGTAGCAACTTTGATCGCAGCCGTTGTCGGAAATTCGATAACGATTCTTCTCTTTGCTTACTTTGCTTCAAATATCAGAGAACGATTGATCAACAGGAGAGTGGCGCAGGGGAAGTCTGCAGAACTACCAAAGCTTGAAAAGGCGATTAAAGCCTTTGATAAGTATGGCGTTTATGGATTGGCGGCCCTTGGCCCAATATTGATCGGAACTCAATTTGCAGCGGCTGCCGCTGTTACCGCTGGGGTAAAGCCACTTCGTGCATCCATGTTGATAATTGCCAGCTTAAATCTGTGGTCTATAGCTATTGCAGTTGCAATGGTGGCCTTTGATGTAACGATTTAGGAGAAAACTGTGAAAAGAGATATTGCACCTGATGTATTACGAGGTTTTGCACTTCTTGGGATCCTTGTAGTCAACATTCAATTTATGGGCCTTAGCAGCGATCAAGGTGCTCGTGGAGAATGGACACTTGGATTTGCAAATGGATCAGCGACCTTCGTAATCGCATCATTATTTGCTGGCAAGTTTTATCTATTGTTTTCCTTCCTTTTCGGGTACAGCTCTAACTACATAATCAGAGGAGAGCGTTCTAATCGATCACGCTGGATTAAGCGCTGCTTTGTTCTGATTGCTCTAGGAGCACTTCACTTCACATTTTTGTGGCATGGAGACATCATCTTTGTTTACGGAGTATTCGGTCTACTTTTGACATTATTCTTTTTCAGAAAAGATCGAACAGTAAAAATCTGGACCCGCATTGTTTATATCTTCAGCTCTATATTGATTTTGCTTGTAGGAATTTCAGTGTTCCTAGCTGAAAAGTATTTCCCAGAAGAAAGCTTTCAAGCTCCAATCGCGACAAAACTTGATGCTGTTCTCTTGGATGGATCCTTTATAGATGCAATTCCAGCTCGATTGGAGTTATGGGTATACGGCGTTTCAACGGGAGTCTTCCTGCAAGGCGGAATGGCATTTGCCGCCTTCTTGCTTGGTCTTCGCATGGCACGAGCTAACTTCCTATCTTCACCAATAGATACCAAGCAGAACAACAAGTTGATAAGGACAGGACTATTCCTAGGCGCTCCGATTCAGATACTTGCAGCAGCTCTCTTGCTTCAAAATGAACAAAGTCCAGAGCCGTCAGAGGCGATTTATTTGATTTCGCTTTTCTCATCATTTGTTGCAGCTCCACTTTTATCCATGTTCTATATTGGAGTAATCCGCAAGCTGGTTGAGGAAAAACCCCGCCTTGTTACATGGATGAAGCCAGCGGGAAAGATGTCGTTGACTATCTACATATCGCAATCGGTAATCACCACATGGATCTTTAGTTCATGGGGATTGGGGCTCTTTGCAGAACTTCAGACTTGGCAGGTATTGATCCTTGCCTTCGGAATATGGCTGTTCCTAGCGAACCTTGCAACTATTTGGCTTAGCAAATTCAAGCAGGGGCCACTTGAGCGACTCATGGATGTACTCACAAAAAAGAGATGAGTTCCTAACTCTCCTTTCATCGCGATAGGGCTGCATATGCCAGAGAGCGCAATTCTTAGAGTTTCCTACGAGATTTAATTCTTGGGTGGTTTGAGAAGGAAATATCCGCCTAGGTGTTAAAGGATATGCACATGAAAATTCGCGTTGGAATCTTTGCAGTCCTTTTAGTCTTCTTGTTATCTTCATGCGGAGTTACAGATTTGGCTAAACAAGCCGCTGATGCAACTGCTTGCAAAGCTTTGGAATCAACTATCAACACCATAACAAGCACCTATCAATCTGGTGTGATTGATTCTGGTTTGGTGACAGCGGTCGACAACTTAGTTGGCGAACAAGCTCGTGCATTGTTATCAACGGGCTTAGCAGAGGATCTAAGGGCGTTAACAACTGCGTTAAAGGAAACCAACTCGGCGGATACCGCCCAAACTGAGATCCAGGGAATCACCGATTCGATTTCCAAGCGCTGCGCCGATGCGGGAGTAAGCGGGATAGGGCAGTAGTTGGGCAGTTGCTAGACTGAAACAATGTCTTCAGCCTCAAAGCACGGATCATTAGGCGCACTTACATTAGGAGCCCTCGGCGTTGTATTTGGGGATATCGGTACAAGTCCGATCTATGCCCTTAGAGAATCTCTTCGCACTGCGGGTACTGAGATTTACGACATCTATGGCGTCGTATCTCTAGTTTTCTGGTCGCTAATGCTTGTGGTCACACTTAAGTACTTAGTTTTCGTTTTGCGTGCTGATAACAATGGCGAGGGCGGAATTCTTTCTCTCTTTGCCTTGCTTCCGGGCAAGGTTAGAAATGCGACAGGTGGAACTAAATACTTTTTTGTAATCTTCCTTTTGCTGGGAACGGCGTTACTGGTTGCTGATGGAATGCTTACGCCAGCAATTTCTGTACTTTCGGCAACTGAAGGTCTTGAAACGCTAAACGCTGATTTAGCGTCATGGACCGTTCCGCTAACTGTTTTCATTCTTCTTGCCCTGTTTGGTTTCCAGTACAAGGGCAGTAATGCTCTTGGAAAGATCTTCGGGCCAATTATCTTGATTTGGTTTACAACCTTGGGCTATTTAGGAGTCGTCAAGGTAATTGAACATCCAGAGGTTTTTGAAGCACTACTACCAACATATGCGATTGATTATGTGATCCATCATGGTTTTCACACCTTCATCATCTTGTCCTCTGTGATTTTGGCGGTTACTGGAGCTGAAGCTTTATACGCTGATTTAGGTCACTTTGGTAAGCGTCCAATTCGTATCGGATGGATCTTCATTGTTGCGCCATCTCTAGTTTTGAACTACTTGGGTCAGGCTGTTATCGCGATCCAAGAGCCTGGCGAAGATAAGAGTCTGTTTTTTGCATTGGCACCCAATGATGGCGTGCGAATTTATTTGGTTGTCTTAGCAACCTTGGCAACAATTATCGCTTCACAAGCATTGATTACTGGTGTTGCATCCCTTTCGCGACAGGGAGTACGCCTGGGGCTATTGCCTAGATTAAAGATTGTTCATACAAGCTCAACGGTAATTGGCCAAATCTATGTTCCGGCAGTCAACTTAATCATTGGTTTAGGTTCGGTTTTCTTGGTTGTTAACTTCAAAACCTCGAGCGCACTTGCAAATGCTTATTCCTTTGCGATTTCTGCAACGATGTTGATGACAACAATTGCATTTGGTTATGTTGCAGCAGAGAAGTTTAAGTGGAGCAAGCCAGTGTTGCTTCTTGTTATACCAATCCTCATCTTCATCGATCTCTCTTTCTTCCTTGCTACAGTCACAAAGATCTTCAAGGGTGCTTGGGTCCCGCTGCTAATAGGCGTTGCGATCACATACGTTATGTGGGTTTGGCGTAAAGGTCAGGCAGCCTTAGAAAATGCTTTGCGTAAACAAGATATGACATGGGAAGAGGTAGAGCAGACCATTAAATCAGGCGAAATTTCAATCATCCCTGATACAGGTATTTATCTTTCAGCCTCTGCACTAAAGGTTCCTCAAGCCTTAATTGCTCAGATTCAGAACCTGCATTCCTGCCCTAAGGAAATCTTGATCGTAAGTGTCATTCAAGGTGATGTCCCGATTGTCACGGCGAAGCCAATCCTTAAAGAGGTCAATGATCGCGTTAAACAGCTGTATGTGTGGGTTGGCTTCAAGCAAGATGTAAATATCCAAAAAACGATTATTGAGCATGTAATGACTTCGACTGAAGAATCAGAGTGCACCTACTACCTTGCTGATCGTAAATTCCTTGAGTCTTCAGAAGGCTCATTGAAGGGAATGACTGAGAAGTTATTCGGAATACTTCATCGAAACTCTGCGACCGCATCCACCTACTTTGGCCTGCCAGAGAACAGGGTAATCACGCTCAGCACCCAGATGGATCTCTAGAATACTTATATGACAATTTCACTTGATCGTCTCTTGGCGCACATGGCTTGGGCAAATCAAAAGACCATTGAGCATTTACAAACCTTGCCCGAAGAATCACTTAAGGCGTTTGCAATCAATCCAGAATGGTTTGCAGGAGAAATTATTTATCACATCGTTGATAGCGCAGATCATTACTCCTATCGCATCTCAGGACAGCCAGCGCTGACCCAGCCCGGAGACCCTTGCATTGATGAAGTAAAGCGTATTTCTGACCTAGCAAGACTTAAGCAGCAGGCAGCAACAGTTGATGCAATGCTTCTAGATTGCGTGAAGCTTGAAGATATCCAACTGGAGTTTGTAAATGCTGAAGGCGAGCAGGTGAAGCGTTGGAGATCAACAATTTTGTCTCAGGCAATCCATCACGCGACTGAACACAGAGCGCAGATTGCTTCAGCATTAGAAGCTAAAGGCTTTACCCCTGTAAACCTTGATGACCTAGATCTTTGGTCATACGAGAAAGATTCACAATAATGCTCAAGAAATTGGCACAATTTATTGGAGTTGTGATTGGATTTTTTGCCCTAGTTTTTGGTGAAGCCGATGACTCTCCCGGTCTTCAGGGAATCGGAGTTATTCTAATTATGTCTGTCTTCTTTTCGATCTACAAAATAGTCAAAAAGTAATATCTATTGAGCCATTACGGCGTCATGAACATACTGGGCTAGTCCACGAACTCGACCGTCGTAATACTCCTTGAAGCGCGGGTCCTCGATATACATCAGTGCAAGGTTCTTCTGCATATCAACTGAGCAATCATAAAACCATTTAGTTATTGCATCTCTGTGTGCCTTTACAGCTTCTTGTGCATTAGGGGAGTCGATTGGTAGAGAATTACCAAAGGCATAAACAAAGAGCTCTGTGGCTGCTTCTTGATCTACCTTTGCAGCTTCGAAATCATCCTTTGAATACTTTGAAGTCTTAGCTTTGGATTGGTGGTAAGCGTTGGTATCTCCCCAACGCTCATGAACTTCATTCTCAAACTGATGCATAGGGCCACTTTAGAACATTTAGTATCCTTTTCCCATGCGATTCATTATTTCTGTGATTGAGACTCAAGCTCGTCCACCTCATACGCCGGAAGAGATGAAGGCCATTGATGATTTCAACGACAAGATCGAGGATGCTGGACAACGCCTCTTTGTATGCGGGATTGATTCTCCAGATAAGGCAATGGTTTTTGACTCACGGAATGGTTCTGAGATAACTATCCCTGGTCCACATCATTCATCAGCTGAATACATCAGTGGATTCTGGGTCGTTAAAGTAGATTCATTAGAAACCGCGCAACAGTTAGCTGCTGAAGGTTCAAAGGCCTGTAATCGCAAGGTTGAACTTCGACCTTTGTTTGGCTAACCCTTACTTTCCACCAACCATCTCTTACGCTCTGATTCAGGCAATCGTTCAATCGCATACCTGAGCATCGTGCGAGGCATTTCATGTGAATGCTGCTTTAAGAATCCACGAAGAAGCATGACATCTTTCTTACCTAATTCGCGCAGCATCCAGCCCACCGCTTTGTGAATCAAATCCTCTTTGTCCTTGAGCAGGGCTTTAGAAATTGTCAGCGTTGGTTCAAGATCTCCAGCACGGATCAGTGCAAATGTCAGGATGATCGAAACGCGTCGTTGCCACAGAGATTTGGATTTAGAAAACTTAAGCAGCAGAGGCATCGGATCATCAACCTCTGTGAGATACACACCCATCCATGGTGCTGAGACATCAACTATGTCCCAATTGTTGATTCGCTCAGAACGCACTTGCTTGAGGTAAAAATCGAAGATCTTCTTCCGCGCATCTGATGATTTCGCAGACTTGAACTGCAAGTTGAGAATAATTGCTGCACACAAGCGTGCTTCATGAAATGGGGATTTGAAAAGCTTATCCAGCTCCTCAAAACTCAGATCTTTGTAGTTTTTGGCAACTGATCGAGTTTGAGGAACTGTTCCACCAAGAAATAGATCACCTTCGGCATATTCACCAGGGCCAGTCTTATAAAAACGCGCCAGGTCGCTAACTCTGCTTTTCTTTCCATAGCCCTTTAGCTCTTCCAGTGCCAGGCTTGCTTTCATGCGGTAAATATACCTTTCGATGATTAACAGGAGATTGCTCGTTACTATTGGGCTCTACACCTGGATCGGAGGCTGGCTTTGCTCGAAGCAATAATTCTAGGAATCGTTCAAGGCCTGACCGAGTTTCTGCCAATCTCATCTAGTGCACACATTCGCATCGTTGGAGAGTTTCTCGATGGCGCTAAAGACCCTGGGGCTCGATTTACAGCGATAACTCAGATCGGAACTGAGCTAGCTGTTTTGATTTACTTTAGAAAAGATATTGCCTTTATCTTGCGATCTTGGTTTGCCCAGGTTATTCAGAAGAAAGAGTT
>JACCDV011092591.1_pt1 | contig 13558 bp, 11 predicted proteins | sample 7446131 | NCBI WGS metagenome assembly JACCDV01 (sample SAMN15323448, study PRJNA562643) | freshwater metagenome | isolation source: river surface water | place: USA:Blue River Watershed | collected 2017-08-17 | reverse complement strand
TATATGAATTAACAAAATTGAATAATCAACATATATTAATAAATAAACAAACTATGATGAATTCATATAATATATAGATTATTAATGTAGTGATTTAATAATTTATAAATATGAATTCATATATATTTGTTTTAATATATAATTATGTTAATTATTTCATTTGGTTAATCCATTCATATTGCGGATTTGATTAATATTGAGAGGATTCACTATGGGGGATGATACCAAATAAAAATATACGCAGATAAATAACTATTTCACTTAATTATTTCTGCATACTATTAAAATTTATTTAAATTAGCAAAACAAGATTTACTTTAATGACTTTCAATATGGGGGATGATACCGAATAAAAAAATGCGCAGATAAATAACTATTTCACTTAATTATTTTTACTAAATTGAAAAAATGGTGATTTATATGAACATATCCGCCATATATATGAATTAACAAAATTGAATAATCAACATATATTAATAAATAAACAAACTATAATGAATTCATATAATATGTAAATTATTAACGTGGTGATTTAATAATTTATAAATATGATGTATTCATATATATTTGTTTATTTATTAATATATGTTAATTATTTCATTTGGTTAATCCATTCATATTGCGGATATGATTAAAATTGAGAGGCATTCAATACGGGGGATGATACCAAATAAAAAAATGCACAGATAAATAACCATTTCACTTAATTATTCCTGCATAATATTGATATTATTTAGATTAGCGAAGGTAAATTTAATTTGGGAGGCATTCAATACGGGGGATGATACCGAATAAAAAGATGCGCAGATAAATAACTATTTCACTTAATTATTTTTGCAAACTACTGAAATTTATTTTATTAGTGAAGGTAAATTTAATTTGGGAGACATTCAATACGGGGAATGATACCAAATAAAAAAATGCACAGATAAATAACTATTTCTCTTAATTATTTTTACAAAATTATAAAAATAGTGATTTATATGAACATATCCGCCATATATATGAATTAACAAAATTGAATAATCAACATATATTAATAAATAAACAAACTATGATGAATTCATATAATATATAGATTATTAATGTGGTGATTTAATAATTTATAAATATAATGTATCCATATATATTTGTTTTGATATATGATTATGTTAATTATTCAATTTAGTTAATCCATTTATATTGCGAATAAGTGAAATTTTTTAAATTATTCAATGCGGGGGATAATTCTAAATGGATACAAAAATAAATATCTATTTTGCTTTTTTTATAAATTGTTAATTTTTTTAATATTAATGTATTTATGTATTGGAGATTATTGCGTTGTAAAATTATTATATTGCAAATGGAAGATAAAGAAATAAATTTATGGAAAATTATATTAAATAACAATATATAAAAAGACAAAAAATATTTTTTTTTTCATTATAAATTATTTTTAGATTGTGTTTCCAGAGGCCGAAAATGAACAAGAACCTAGAAAACGGATTAAGAAGAGAAAAAATTGACCAATTTAAAAATATCTTGAATAATTCAACAGATATGTATAATAATGGAAAGAGGTTAGGTGTTGTGATTATATACCTTAAAGGATATGATGAATTCCTAATTAGCATCCTAGCAAAATATATTTTAGAAAAACAATTTAATGAAGAAGACCTTTCTTTAATATATCATTATATTATTAGTTTGGATATTGAAATCCTTAATGCAGATGATGTTTTGAACATACGAGAAAATTTAATAAATAAAAATCCCGAAATTATTGATTTCGCAAGTTTCAAAAGAGTTGTGGAAAACATCAGGAATTAAAAAAAACAGTATATTTTGATAATTTCTAACAAAAAATAATTTTTTTTGTTTAATTATATGTTTTATTTCTCTTCCTTCGCTTCCTTCACCCCCGCAAGAGATGGGTTCGGCAATTTCCACCTATGATGATGGCCAGACATTGGCCTGCCTCTTCATCATACTCTTCCTCTGTGAGGTGAGGCGCCTCAGGACCATCCCAACATTCGCAGCGGCCGAAAGGGCAATGCTGTTGTTGCGAGGGAACAACCCCTCGATGCGGGACTACTCGGTCCTTCTCGCGACTTGGCGTGGAGAACAAACCAAATTTTTGCAGGGATTTTCGTTGCTTCCCTGCCAAACGATGTGAATGATTCCACGTTGAGGGAAAAAGTCTCTTTCTCCCAACACATTTTTTTTTACAGACACCATTTTATTTTGACAACATTGATAGACGTTTTAACTAAATCATAATATGAAAAACCGAAAAAAATGAAAAAAAATAACCATATATATATATTTCATTCTCAAACGGAAACCACAATCCATAAACATACCCGGCCAAATGGAAAAAAAACCTCCCGCTAGTAATGATGATAATATTAATAAAATTATAAAAGATAAAATTTGGCAAGAAAAACAAAACCAACTAGTTCATGTTTCGCTCGCCGAAATAATAAACGATGAAATTGAAGAACAGAAAAAAAAAGAAGTGGAAAAAAAAACCATTGAATATAACACAACACCCATAACAATAAATATTTGTAATACCCACAAGGATTTTTTAACCGAAATTGGTAAATTTATTAGAGATGCAATATCAATACAGTTTCTCGCAAGATATCGCAAACTATCCAATGACGACACAAGCGATAAAAAACTAACCGATGACATGGCTAATAGATTGGCAACCCTAATTGAAATTGCAGACACGCCCGAACTTCTCAACTATTGTATTGTTGATAATCTCGAATTTTGCATCTATTTAATGCATTTCATTCTGTCGAGGGAAAAGGAAAAATTCCTCAAAATGTATAATATATGTGAACCCTCGCATTTTAAAAAATATATTTCCAGCATTAAGAAAGACAATAAATTAACTCTCTTTTATCCAAATGAATTCACCGCATATAAAAAGATTCAGTATCAATACGAAACGCATAAACTACTAACACAAATGAATTCATTTCTCTATGATAACCAGTTCCGCATACAGAAATTTCCCGCACATTTTGATACAAGTATATCCTATATGGAATTCTATGAGGAGCAACTTGTAAATCCCGCAATCCTACTACTCGAAGAATACAATAAAGAAAAAAGGATAATTAAAAAAGAATTAGAGCAAAAAAATAAGGGAAAGGGCATACAAACAAGGGATATTGATATTGATAAGAAAATTGAAAAGGTATATTACATTAAGCGTATGTATACAATTGTTGTTAAACATACATTGCTATTAATTGATCTTTCTCAGTTAAAAGTGAATTAACATGTTTTATATTAGGATTGGAGAATAATGTCCCGTAATCTTCTTTATGTGTCGGGTATTCGATTGGATATATATAATCATTACTGAAAATATCAATTAATTTTTTTTTATCGTAATTATGAATGTTTTTAACAACGATGACGGGTCTTATCAAATAGAGCAGGTCAGGATATTTATCGCCGATTTGCTTTATGATATTTTCCATTTTTATATAGTCCGCTTCTCTAATGTTATTTATATTATGGCGGTCTGTTGTTTCCATCTGGATATATATAGGTTGAACATATCGCCGCATACTTATAACTACTTGGAATATACGGAAAGACGATATGCGCCCCCCGGTCCAAAATATATGATGCGCCAACTGTGGCAAATACTCCGCTTCGCCCGTTATGCTTATATTATTGTGTAGGCTACACATGCTTATCTCGTAGTTTTTTACGTAATTGCGAACCAAATTACCTAGCTTCGCTATTATCATTGCTATAAATAAAAATGCTATAATTACTGCGTTATAACTCATTTTATACTATTTTTATAGACAGAAAATAATAATATCATTAAAAAATGAAAAAAAATAAATTATAATATTGAAAATAATCCCTGCGGAACTTAGTGATCCACCGCCGAAAATCTAAATGGAGGGCAATACTCTATTAAGCGGTGATGAACTTATTGAATTTCTTAAATCCAAAAACATTGATATTCATAAGAAACATCAATTTAGCAAGCAGGATTTAATAAGGATTATTGAGCATATGAATGAAAAATATATGGATATTATCGCTTCGAGCATTGGTATTTGTTTTGGTGAAGAAATTACCGTTGGACAACTTTATTTATTTTGCAGAACAATTGAAAATATTTACGCGATGCAAAAAACTCACACCGCCGAGGAGCTTTCATATAAGCAAATTTTGGAAATGATTCGAAACATATGTATATATTTTGATTCATTTGAAGCTTTTAAGGAATATTGCGAACTTTGCAATGAACTTAATCGTGAAATCAAAATGGATGACTCTTCTAGCACTTTATATGAAGTTAGAAAATGTAAGACTCTCGTTGATTATGCTTCGCGTCTCTCGAAGGAGAATAAAATCCTTAAACAAAAGGCCGGAAGTCAAGCTGCAAAAATTGCAGAGCTTGAAAATGAAATTGATAATATATATGAACAAAATGTCGAAGAACTGACGGAAATGCAAAACACAAATAATATTTCCTCTGCGCGGATTACGGAATTGACAAATGAACTCGCGAAGAAAACCTTTGACTATGATACTTTATATGATACTTTTCATAAAATAAAAAAAGCTATAAAAGAAAAAACTGATTCGTATGAAGAACTAAATAAGTTATATGAAAAAATTGCTGTGGAAAATCAAACCCTTAAAACTGGGTTTAATGCTTTACAAGAAAGTTATGAAATATTAAAGCTAAAAAGCAATAGCTATATGGAGCAAATCAATGAACAACAAAAAAAAATTCACCAAAAGATGTTAGATATTATGCGTTATGAAGAAGATATTAGAAAATTAACTGAATCTAATACAACATTACAGGAACAAAATAAAAAAAAAATCGCAGAAAATGCAATGGACATGGAACATTTTGGTAAAGTTGCAAAAGAAAATGCAGAATTAGGAACTATAATAGTACATAAAAACTTTATTATTGAAGAATTAAATGCTAAAATTAGCGAATTGGAAAGCAAACTTCAAAATCTAAACGCAGATGAAATAAACACACTAAGAAGTGAAAATGGCAATTTACATATTGAAATTAATACGTTAAAAGACAATATTGGTAGATTAAAACATGAATTGTCGAATGCAAACGCTATTAGAACAAATCAAGCAGAAACAATTACAAAGCTTGAAAAAGAACATCAGGATTTAAATACCGAACATGACGAATTAGAGAAATCATATAGGGAAAAAATTAATTTGATTGACGCCGCCCAAAGGGCAATGACGGCTATTAAAGATATGATTGCAAATTCAAAGCTTCTCCCAAATGCGGAAGCATAAACAATAATTAATTTTATTCTATATATTGTTTTATAATATTAAATAATATTATATAACATTATATTTTGTCCAATGTTTTTTTTTGTTTTATATGTTTAGTTTTATGTTATTATTATTATGTGTTGTCTAAATAGTGTAATGGTTGGCGGATTAGTTGAATTCCCGGAATGACCCTATTAATTGAGGCATATTATTTTTATTACACTGGGCGCCATTTCCTTCTTTACAAGTGGGAGGACTATGATATAGCCATCGGGCAAATTCATCCTGTCTATTTGGATATGTCGTGCTTGGAACAGTATAGAATTGTCGCCCCGCATATGACTTTTCATATAATTCAAATTGGGAATTTTGTATGGTGGCATCGTATTTTTCTTTTGCTTCTTTTCTAATTGCGGGATTTATAATGTTGCACGCGGGTTTCTTGTCTGCGTCTTCGAATGGTAGAGGATTCATATATGGATTGTCTTTTGTCGGCATGACACAATTATTTTCATGTGGTGATTCGATATTAATAAGTGGAAGCAATGGAGTTGCCTTGGGTGAGAGTGTATATTTGACTTTCGATTGTGTTGGTTTCGCTGCTGGGGTATATTTCACCCTCATAACGCCGACTATAAGAGTAAAGGCCATCGTTGCAATTGGTATATATAAAAACAGATAATTATTCTTATATATTGCGGCTATTATACCAACATATAAAGACAACCGCACAATTGCATTAACCTTGTCGGTATATGTTAGCGTTGGTTTCGGTATTACCTGATCCAATTTATTAATATTAAATAATTCAGTAAGGTCTTGAAACCAATAATAACCATCCCCATTTATTCCCGTGATTCCATTTGTTTCGTCCATATTATTTTATATATATATATAAAATACAAATGAAAACCTAAAAATTATTCTTATAATTAAATTGGTCATGATATCCACCACAATAGACCACAAAAAAAAAAATTAATATGCAATTCTATATGGTGTTTGAATTTCTTTTTTCATTCGTCTTCGGCCATCGATTCAAGTTCGATTGCGTAGTCAATTTCTTCGTCGAGCCATTCATGAATAGATGTGGATACAGGTCCAAAATTTCTAACAATGTTTAACCAAATGAAACATGGGCATTTTGAAGGTGTTGAGCAATGCATTACCATCAAACTAATGTCTCTTTCCGTTTCTTTCCAATCAAGAATATGGATAGCTGTTTCGCGAAGATGACTTATTAAGTTCTCATTTAGTTTCCCAGTTCGAATATATTTTGTCAGTTGTGTAGTCGATGGGAAAATAGATTCACTTCCGTTGATGTTGCCATATTTAAAATCATCGAGTTCATCTTCCCATTCAGGACACATTTTCCGCGGCATCCTTCTTTTTATTTTATTGCGGTTATATGGGTTGAGTGTGTTGGTATATTATATAGTAAGATTATTTAAATTTCATTTTTTTATTTTAATTATAAAAATATACCTACATTTTAGCCATTTTTTATCTGTTTTAAATACGTTTGTTCATTTAAGCATTATATAAACACATACAATAATAGACGGAATTACAAATGACAACGTTAAATATTAAGAAAATGGAAATGAACAATATATCATTTAATTCAACAATATGCATATATGGAAAGAGGGCAACCGGTAAAAGTATATTAGTAAAAGACATACTCTTATCTAAACATAATACATCAAGAGGAATGGTAATCACATCTATTGACGAAGAATATAATAAATTTTATAGTAAAATTATAAAGCCTGAGTTTATTTATAATAAATATAATCCCAAACTTGGGGAAGCATTTATTAAGGAACAGATGAAAATATTAAATGAAGAAAAAGACGCCACTTTACATACTGATAAAATTATGGTATCCACTACTGCTTTCATTGTAGTGGATTCCTATTTCGACGATGAAAGTGTGGATAATGGCAATAATGATAACAATTATGGAAAAAATAAATGGACCGATGATAAAAGCATACAGAATATGTGGATTAATTCACGTAATCTTAATATATTAAACATTATATCAATATCACACACACATGCCATTCCGCCATTATTCCGGGGAAATATAAATTATATGTTTATATTTTGCGAATCTTATAATATGAATCGTAAGTATTTATATGAAAAGTATGTTCCATTTATCCCAACATTTAAAATATTTCAAGAACTTATGGATAAATATACAAATAACTATGGTTGTCTTGTTATCGATTTATATTGTATAACTGACAATATAGAGGATTATATATATTGGTATAAAGCAAATGAACATAAGGACACTATATAATATATTTGATTATTTATGGGTTTTACGGGTTTTACGGGTTTATAAATTTAATTTTATAGGTTTTTTTATATAACAATATTAATATGTAAATAATATAAATGGCGGTATTAAATGTTCAAAAATTTGATATTAATAAAATTATAAACGGGGCATCAATATATATATATGATAATAGAAAACAAGATGCAATGGTTCTTTTAAAGGAAATATTACCTAAAAAAAACATAAATAGAGGTATTGTAATTACAAATAATAAAGATTATGAAAGCGTAATTCCCAAACAACATATATATGAAAATTACACCCCAGAATTAGTAAAATCATTCGTTTTAGGCCAACATAATTTATGTAATAAAAAATATAAACAAATAAAGGAAAGGAAGGAAAGCAATGGAAGAGGTCATGTTCATCCTACATTCGAAGACGCAATAATTGACTCATCCGCATATTTTATAATGGACGATTGTATGGAGGATTTCGAATGGATAAAGGAAAGAAGTATAAAAACAATTGTTTATAATAATAGGCATTTAAATATATTAAACATAATGGTATCATCGTATTTATTATATATACCCCCACAATATATGGCAAATATTGATTACATATTTATATTCCCGGATAATGACGAATCGACATACAAACACTTATATAAACAGTTTGGAGGTTATTTCGCAAACTTTAAAATGTTTAAAAATACATTAAAATATTTATATACCAAGTCAAATAAAGTAGGTGAGGAATGTATATCCCGATATTGCTTGGTAATTAATTATACTCGTTCTGCGAGAGATATTGGTGAAATTATATGTTGGCATGAAATTGAATATAGCCGAATAACGTTTTAATTTTCGGCTATAATTATTTTAAAAATTATATTTTATGTTTTGAATATAATGAGTTTTTTTAGAGACTAAATATATATATTTATAATATAAATGACTGCGTTGAATCTTAAAAAGTTCGATATAAATAAAATAGCAAAGGGTTCAATAGTGTATTTATATGGGAAACGCAATACGGGGAAGAGTTTCCTTGTGAGAGATTTACTATTTTCTAAGCGCGATATTCCCATGGGTATTGTTGTTAGTCCTACCGAGATGGCCAATAAGTTTTATAGTGATATAGTTCCGCCGATGTTTATTCACGATGAATATAGTCCACAATTAATTTCATCACTTGTTAAACGTCAAGTTCTCGCAGTTAAGAAAATGGAAAAACAGAAAGCGGACTATGGCAACTCTAATATCGACCCCTTTGCATTTCTAATAATGGATGATTGTATCGGTGATACCACATGGACGAAAGATAAAAACATCCGCACATTATTTGTAAATGGACGGCATTTAAAAGTATTATATATCCTTACATCGCAATACCCCCTTGCTATTCCTCCGCTTTTCCGCACCAATATAGATTACGTGTTTATATTGCGCGATAATATCGTAAATAATCGCAAGCGGCTATATGATAATTTTGCGGGAATGTTTCCAACATTTGATATGTTTAATCAAGTGATGGATCAATGCACTGAAAACTACGAATGTATCGTAATAGATTGTGTAAATAAGTCAAATAAGATAGAGGATATTGTTTATTGGTATAAGGCCGATGATCATCCGCCTTTCCATATCGGTAAAGACGAGTATTGGCGATACAGCAAACCGGTAGATGATGATGAAGATGATGAAACTTTTAACCCTGACAGTGTTCGCCGCGCACATGGGCCACATATCTCGGTTAAGAAACAACAAACCCACTAAATAATGAGATTTGATTTTAAATTTTTGTAGATTTTTTGACCTATTATGGTAATTATTAACAAAAAAATAAATAATTTTTTAATATAATTTATTTTATTTTCTGTTGCTTACTTTCTATCATGGAGGACGCAGCTGATTCCTTTGATGTCGAAGAACTGCCTTACTTTATGCAATGCTACATAGCATTGACAAAAGGATTGCGGCCACCGACGCAGCCATCGCAGCCATCTCATCCGCAGGGCCATGATTCCCATGGAGAAATGATCGCTTCCTATTTGAAGCTTCTTCAAAAGGCCCCCTTACCCGTATAAATTTTTTTTATTGTATACAACTATAATAAGATTTAGTTAAACTAAACATAAATACAATATAAACGCTAAAATTATAATGTATATATAAAAATGAATTATATCATTACTTTAAATAGACGGTAATCGCCATTATTGCCGGTTTCCAAAAATATACCCGCTTTTATATATTCCGTTGTAATCGGTTTTATCTTTGGATTAAATATGTAGCCGTCATATCCAACAAAACCCATCTGCCCCACGAAGTCAATATTTCTATCGGCGAAAAACATTTCCGGGATTTCCGCACTGAGTTTAACCGTTGTAATGCCCCCATTCACACAAACCTCCACAGATTCGCCGCTTTGTGCGTCATTTATAGCTATTCCACATAATACTAGATTATTTTTATATATGTTCATCCCTTTCGTAAATGTAAGGGGTTCGACCATCATCCCATCCGTTATCCTAACTGCTTGCCCGCGGTAAATTGCCCGCTTCGCTGTCCAGAATTCCGTATTACCAAATGCCTTGAATCGCGGGATATCTTCACCACCCTTCATATTATCAATCCTCCTATTCGCAAAACTCCAATAAAACGGTTGCGCCTTCCCTATTACTTGTAGAAAACTCCCCATGTCGCGTATTACGACAGACTCCCGGAGTTTCCCATTTATATTATAATATCCACCTTTAAGAGTCTTGAAAACAAGGGCCGCCCCTTCCGTCGTCGCGGTATCGAGTAGTTGTTGGTCCGTAATTGTAGCCCCGTCGCTCGAATTTACAATGCTAACCACACTATTGAAATTCTCCCCGCAATCACCCTTTTCGCCCTTCGTCGCATTAAACTCTACCCACTCCCTGCCATTATAACCCTCGAATGTCGCCGTGTATTTATTAAAACGGACAATACCCCGAAGTTGTTCGTCAATATGGCCAAGACGAAGAAAAGTCCTATCATTGTCGGGGGAGTTCGCAAGGCGGATTTTATACCATCCATATGTATCAGGGTCCTTATAATCCCTAAACGGATATATATAAAATGACATCTTATATTACCTTCTTTATTTATATACTATGATTGAATTTATCTAGCGGTATCCCTTTATTACCTATATTATCTATTTTTTTTATTATTATCTATTTTTATCTATATTCGCCATAATATATTTTTTATCCGTTTGCGATTTCCTTATATATATATATTATTGAAATTTGAATTTCTTTATCCATTCAACATACTTCCGCTTATATATATTATCAACATAGTCGGTATTTAAATATTCCATGCAATTTGTTCGCTCATTAATAACATTGTTATTGGTTATTTCACATGTTAATAATAGATTCTCTATCTCGACATAATTCACATTAATATTTGCAAGGCTTTCAAATGCATTAATTATTTGCGCAACTACGTATTTATTAAGCATAGCGGCTTCTATAAAACATACATTCACGTGGAAATTATCAAGTAGTTCATATAGACTATTAAGGGTTGCAGGGGAAATTCCCTTAAAATTATTACACACGACGTAGAATTCACCGGACCCATTCTTACTTGTAAGCGGTTTAATAATTTTCATTTCCTCGAAATGTAGTCTATATAAATACATGAGATTTACATAATATGTTGTAGCCTTCTGTGTTTGTCTATCCTTTGAATATGGAAGAAAATGTTTAATTATACAGTTCGCACGAGGAGAAGATACGGCTAATACCATTATTACTTGTGCGAGTTCAAGTTTCTGCAAGAGGTAGATATCGTCTATGCCGAGCCCCGCGTCTCCCGTTATTAAATTTAGCTTCCCATTCCATATTGACCTTATTTTATCTGCGAACCATTTGATATTCGCGCTATTAGTTATATCTCCCGTGCCATCTTCCCCATATAACCATTTTTCTTTATGTGTTCTAATAAATCCATATGTATCGCTTATTATATTCGGCCCATATTTCTTTATATTGTCGGGATGTTTGCCGTTAAGGGAATTTGCAAGCCAATTATATTTCTTCGCGGCGGCCTTCTTTTGCATGTAAAAATAGTTTGTTGTATATATCCATTGCCCGGGTGCTTCCGCAATATGGAAAACAAATATTTCGTCGCTATTTGGAAGTAATGCGGACTCCGTGCCGTTATTTAGCATATATATTTCCCATAGCTTCGTGAATCCGTTCGAGATGTTAAATTTTAGTTTGTAAGTGTCGTTTATATATCTTGCTAGACCACGACTATAATTATCAACTAGATTTTTAATCCTTTGTATCTTCTTCGCATCTAACATTTTATAACTATTTTCGCGTGCCGCATCGACTAAGTGAAATAAATTATGATAATAGTCCCCGTCTATCTCATAGTATTCCCTTTCCTTTATAATAATGGTATTAATTGCATTTCCCATATTTTTTATATTTTTTATTTTTTCCATATATTTTGTCTTTTGTTTAGACCTATTTTTATTCTCTAATATGCGGAACACATTTGGGTCCTTGAACTCAAATAATCCATTCAAAATATTAGCATGTTTTTCCTTCTTCTTGTCAATTAGTATAAGAAACTCCTTTTGATACGGTAAATTATGATGTTTTGCAATATTTAAATAGTTTATCACCTGGTCGCGTATCAAATTTAGAAAATGGTTATTTATTTCCGTATTTTCATATATATTTATGCGTTTGGAGGATTTTTTTACACTGTTTGATTGTGATATTTTAAAATTTGTTATCTTAAAAGATTTCTTTAAACTGCGGCTATTATGTTGTGTAGTTTTTTGTTTTTTTATGGTTTCTATGTTATCTACATTCCCTACATTCCCAATATTTCCCATATTATACATATATTGTATTTCTTTATCACTAAGTGGGACAATGTATTTGTTTATTACATAAATTGCGGTATTGAAATAATCATTATAATAGTATTCATATAATGAGAGAATTTGATTGGTTTTATCACTTATAGCAAGGTCTAATCCCAAAGAATCCAATATTTTTATACTTCGCCTAGCTGGTATCGTAGTAATTTCTTCGCGGTTAATGGGATAGAATATATTATCGTTATAATACATGTATTCTATAATTGTCCCGGTTGTATGATTATATTTTTTATATTTGTAGTAAATATCGGTTAGTTTCTCTATGATATTCATATTTCCTGTGTAGTTATAGAAACAATTTAAAATAAAGTAGAAATTATTATTTTTCTTCTGTTTATAATTTGCAAAATTGCGGTTTAATACCTCCATTAATTCGGCAAATGCAGTGTTTGGTTTAATAACATCGTAGGTAATAAGATATAGATTTCCGCCTTTTTCAACATTTGATAGGGCGGTAATAACTCCATATAATAAATTAGGGAATTTATATAGTTGATATAAGGGTGCAACATGTGAAGATAAGAAAGTGCATATTCCCACAACTATATTTTTTCTTTTTTTCTGCCCGACGGTTATCCCTATATTCGCGCTGGAATTATCTATATATGTTATATTTTCAAATAACTTGCTTTGATTTATCTTTGCACTTTCCCATGCACTATCTATGTATTCCTCATTTCTAAATACGTAGTGAAACGCGCCTCTGTTTAATTGACTTAGGATTCTAACAAATGAAAAAGTATTAGTGATTAGTAAAATATCGGCATTATTATTATTTATATCCTTTATTATCTCAGCAATGTATATGTCCGTGCTAAATGAAAATGTCCAATGTTTATACATTTTTATATTGTAAATATCATTTAAATCAATGGTAATTTCATCATTTAATATTTCGAGGGCGGACTTGCTATAATGTAAGTTTCCAAATATTGGACGTTTCGATTCTATATTTACATTTTGATAATTTAGATATATTTTATATAACTTATAATTTATACTTGCATTATTATTATTCTTAAAATC
>JACCDV010317016.1_pt1 | contig 13567 bp, 13 predicted proteins | sample 7446131 | NCBI WGS metagenome assembly JACCDV01 (sample SAMN15323448, study PRJNA562643) | freshwater metagenome | isolation source: river surface water | place: USA:Blue River Watershed | collected 2017-08-17 | reverse complement strand
TTGCTGGATACGATTGACCGTTTTGCGAGAGAAAGAAACCACGCGGTGCTAGCAGTTTTGCATGATATTAATCATGCCCTTGTTTTTGAGCGTTTACTCCTCATTGAGCATGGGCGCATTATTCAAGATTGTCCGGCTGATCATCATGCACGAGCAGACCTAGAGCGTTTATATGGTATTCAGTTAGAACATCTTCAGGATAGCCAAGGGGCTAGCGTGCTGGTACAAGTTCGATAGACTCTGTTAAGAATTGGCTGCACTCCTTACCTAATTTGGCATATGATTAACTATTGATTAAATACCAGGAGTCATGATGGCTAACAAAAAACCAGCTACACCCAGCATCAATATCGGTATTACTGATGCCAATCGCCAAAAAATTGCGCAGGGTCTCTCCAAATTTCTGGCCGATAGCTACACTCTATATTTAATGACCCATAATTTTCATTGGAATGTCACGGGACCTCACTTTAATACTTTACACACAATGTTCATGACCCAATATACCGAGCAATGGGCTGCGTTGGATCTGATTGCCGAACGTATTCGGGCGCTTGGACATCATGCACCGGGAACCTATAAAGAGTTTGCAAGCTTAGCTTCGATCCGGGAGGCAGAAGGCACTCCAAAGGCAATGGAGATGGTGCGTTATTTGGTGAATGCGCAAGAGGCAACCGCGAAAACGGCTCGCAGTCTCTTCCCAGTGGTTGAGAAAGCCAATGACCAACCAACAGCAGACCTATTAACGCAACGGATTGATATACACGAGAAAACCGCTTGGATGTTACGTAGCCTGCTCGAAACCGATTAACTCAAATTTAAAAGACTCTGATGATTCATCATCTCGATCACTTGGTGCTCACTACCTCTCATGAGAAGGAGTGCATTGATTTCTATACCCGCGTTCTTGGCATGACTCTTGAATCATTTACTGGCGGCACACCACCGGTTGAGCGCAAAGCATTCAAGTTCGGTCAGCAGAAGATTAATCTTCACATCAAGGGTAAAGAATTTGAACCCAAGGCCGATCTTCCGACACCCGGCTCGTTAGATTTATGTTTTATCGCAGATCGTCCCTTGAAAGATGTGATTGAGCAATTGCATGTTAAGAACTGGCCCATTATCGAGGGACCGGTGGTTCGCACTGGCGCAACGACCAAAATCAATTCAGTCTATGTGCGCGATCCTGACCAAAATCTAATCGAAATTAGCGAACTCATTTAGGGGTGCCTTTAAGTTGTTTTGGAGTTCTTTAGTCGCTCTTGAACAAAGAAATACCAATTGGCCTGTCGTTGCAAATACTCTTTCCATAATGAACGCCAGTTCGCCTTAGGTAGGCGCATTTGTCCCTCGACATCGCCGTAGATATTCCTCGATTGCAAGCCATGCTTATCGCATAAATATCGGATCGCTTGATTTTCAAGCACGCAATGCATGTAGAGGGTGCGATATCCACGGTTTTGCGCCCAGGTGATTGCTTCACTGAGTAGCTGATCAGCTATTCCTTGGCGACGAAACTCTTTTTTCACAATCACCCCAAATTCAACTGCATCATTGAGACAGGCAATATGAATCACGCCAGCCCAATGACCATCATGATGAGCAATCAGAAAATGATGATTTGCTTTGTCCTGTTTAAATTTACCGACGAGGCGATTGATGCCCTCAGCGCTTAAGCTAATCCCAAAGTAGTTTCTAAGTGTCTGCGGATCCAAGGTTTTCAGCCACGATCCATACCGATTGATTTGGGTATTGGGCAGAAAGTGGGTAAAGACCGTCATCTTAGGACCCCATGGGGTAACTTTTTCGGTTTCTTGCGATGTACGCTAAACGAGCCTCAGACCAGGCTTCAACGATGCTTTTAAGGTATTTCATTAGGTTTTTCATTTTCTATCCTCTTGTAAAGGTTTGATTTCAATAGGAATTAACTCTTTTTAAGGGTTAACCCTAAACTACTATACGCTCTTTTTCAGAATGCTGCATGACAGCAAAAAAAGAGAAATCCAAACCCATGCTCACAGATGCCAAAGGGTTGGCCATGGTTGATTGGCTAAGTTCATCACTTGTTCACCAATTAGGAACAAATTGCAACTTGGGGTTATCAGTGCAGGGCAGTGCAAAATCAAAACTGATACCATCGAATGGTTCAATTCATTAAAAATAATAAGACCGATCGATGCCGCATGACGTTACCTTAATTGCAATTTTGGCTGGAGGCTTTGGGCTCGCTCTTGTTTTTGGGCTTGCAGTCTCTTACCTAAAGATGCCACCGTTATTAGGCTATCTAATTGCAGGTGTCGTGATTGGCCCTGCAACGCCAGGCTTTGTTGCCGACATTGGTTTATCGACTCAGCTTGCAGAAATTGGTGTGATGTTGCTAATGTTTGGGGTCGGACTTCATTTCTCAATTAATGATCTACTGGCTGTCAAAAAAATTGCGGTTCCTGGTGCGCTTTTCCAAATGGCAGTTGCCACTGCACTGGGCTATTTGGTAGCACATTACTGGGGCTGGTCCTTAATTGGCTCCATCATCTTTGGCTTAAGTCTATCGGTAGCTAGTACCGTTGTTTTACTGCGAGCCCTCGAGTCAAAGGGGCTTTTAGAGACGGTGAATGGGCAGATTGCAGTCGGCTGGTTGGTAGTTGAGGACTTGATGATGGTTCTAGCCTTAGTGTTGGTACCGGTCATGGCTGAGATTTATGGCAATGATGGATCGGCGGCACACTCTACCAGCCCTAGTGAATTACTGAGCTTAGTCGGAATAACCTTGGCCAAAGTGACTGCGTTTATTGTTTTGATGTTGGTCGTGGGCAAACGCTTGCTTCCTAAAATGCTGTGGATCGTTGCAAAGAGTGGTTCACGCGAGCTCTTTACCTTAGCGGTGATTGCAGCAGCAATCGGGATTGCTTTCTTAGCCGCAGAACTATTTGACGTCTCGTTTGCTCTGGGCGCTTTCTTTGCTGGCATGATGCTTGGTGAGTCTGAGCTCAGTAAGCGAGCAGCCGATGAGTCATTGCCTCTTCGTGATGCATTTGCGGTCTTGTTCTTTGTATCCGTCGGCATGCTCTTTAACCCCGAGATCATCTGGCAAGAGCCCATCAAATTACTGATTGTGATTGCCATCATCATGGTTGGTAAAACATTGGCGGCAATTTTGTTGGTATTGCTATTCAACTACCCCTTGGGTACTGCCTTAACGGTTGGCGTTAGTTTGGCTCAGATCGGGGAGTTCTCATTTATTCTCGCCGGCATGGGCCTTGCCATGAATCTAATTCCGAATGAGGCATACAGCTTGATCTTGGCAGGAGCAATTTTGTCGATTGCCTTTAACTCCTTCTTATTTAATGGGATCGAACCAGCCTTAGTATGGGCCAGAAAGCGCTCACATCTGGCGCGCAAGCTGGATGAGCGCCTGGACCCTCTATCATTGTTGCCCACCACCGTTAATGAATCGCTCTTGCATAAGCAAGTAGTGATTGTTGGCTATGGCCGGGTTGGTAAGAAAGTCTTTGAAAATCTCAAAGCGCAAAACATTAATTGCGTGATCGCCGAGAAAGACCGCGGTACTGTTGAAGAATTGCGCAAGCAAAACATACCAGCAGTAACTGGTGATGCAGCCGACCCCTTTGTTTTGATTCAGGCACATATCGCCCGTGCAGCAATCTTGGTCATTGCAACCAAGGATTCAATTGATATTAGTAAGATGGTGGAAACTGCGCGGACCCTTAATCCCGAGGTCAAAATCTTTATCCGGGCGCGAAGTCCTGAAGAGATCGAGCTCTATGAGAAAGAGGGCTGGGGTAAATCCTTTACACCCGAAGATGAGTTGGCAGCACGCATAGCCGGTGAGGTCATCGCGGAGATGGCAAAATAATTTATCTATTTGTTTAGTACCGAAAATAATGGACCACAAGACCTTGATGGCTAAACCCAAAAAGCCCATTTGTATTGCAGTAAGTATTGCGGCGACCTTATTGCTAGGTGCTTGTGCGGGAGGTCAGTCCAATAATAACTTTGGGAATGCTGCAACCGTGAGTGCGAGCCCCCAAATGCTATCGAATGCACAGCTGGAGTCTTTAGTTTCTCCCATTGCCTTGTATCCTGATTCACTGCTATCAATTATGTTGTTGGCCTCAACCTACCCGCTTGAGGTTGCTGAAGCCTATAACTGGCGTTCGAGCAATGCGAGTTTGCAGGGCAGTGCGCTTACAAATGCACTCAATGCTCAATCGTGGAACGATAGCGTTAAGTCATTGATTTCATTTCCTCAGGCTTTAAACATGATGGGTAAGCAATTGCAGTGGACACAAAATCTTGGAAATGCTTATAAATTGCAACCGGCAGATACGATGAAAGCCGTGCAAGCACTGCGCAAGAAAGCACTAACCGCCGGTACCTTAAAAAGCAATGCCCAAATGACTGTGAGCACTGATGCCAGCGGGAACATCATTATCGCGCCGCCCAATACACAAATTGTGTATGTACCAACCTACAACCCAACCCAGGTTTATGGTCCTTGGCCCTATCCCGATTACCCGCCATACCCAGCGTACGACCCAGCGTGGGGCGCAATGTCATTTGGTGTGGGTTTAGCCGTTGGAGGGGCCTTATGGGCAACGCCGGCTTGGTCAAGTGGCACGATTAATGTAAATAATAATGAGCAACGTCCTAACCGAGGCTTAATTGGTCCGAGCAGCATTGCTAATCAGCAACGCCTCTTAAACGATTGGAAAAATAACGCCACTCCACAAGAGCGTCAGGATGCGCGTAGTGCTGCGCAGCGCGCCGATAGTTCATTTGAGAAAAATGCTACAGCCCAAGAGAAGGCACAAGCTAGCCGTCTTGATCAAGAAGGGCGCTCCGCAATTGCAGCGGATCGAGCAAACCCCAATGCAACTCGAGAGGCCGCCCAAGAAAATGCGATGCGAGAACAGGCGCGCTTTGATGAGAATCGGGATCGTTTCGGGGGCTTTCGTGGAGGGGACATTGGGGGTGGTCGCATGGGTGGATTTAGGCGCTAATCATGCTATCAAGCAAAATACGATCAATGAAAACAATGAAGATACTTTTGGGATTGGTATTGGGATATTTGGCAATCATTCCGGCAATCAGTTATGGCCAAGTAAAGCCCCATGATGCGTCGACTGCTGCCATGGTGGAACTTTGCAAAGCGCGAAACGATATTGATGCTCAGAACTTTTGTTTTGGATTTGGTGAGGGGGTATATCAGGCTTATTTAGCCAGTCGCCCAGCGGGCGCAAAGCCTAATATCTGCTTTGGATCTAGCAACCACACGCGCGAGCAAGTGCTAGAGGATTTTCTGAAATGGAATCAGCAAAATCCTCAATTTAATCAAGAGCAGGCTGCCAAAACCCTGGTCCGCTTTTTTAAACAACGCTACCCCTGTAAATCGTAGCTAATTTAGGCAATCGTTATACAATCGTTTTGAGTCCCGCCGATTCTCTTTGCTGAAAGGAAAAAACATGCTCCAGATGCTGATTAATGATTCAATGAGTACCACTGACAAGATCATGAAAATCGCTGGTTTTATTGGTATGGTGGTTAGTATTACGGTTGCGTTTTACTTGATCTTCTCCGCAAGTGCCCCTGACTCCAAAACCGCTGTATTTATATTCTCTCTAGGCTCTGGTCTTGCCCTTGGTTATTTGTCATTTGCGATTAAACAAAAATCTCGAAACTAATTAAATAGAATCAATCCTTGATGGCTCCATTGCGGAGCCATTTTATTTTTAAGAGCACTCAATGAAAAATGAAACCAAAGGCATGCTGATTGGTTTCATTGGTATTTTTATATTCAGCCTGACCCTACCAGTTACCAAAATAACCGTTGAGAGTCTTAATCCCTATTTTTTGTGCTTTGCGCGCGCATTACTCGCTGGAATCTTGGCGGGAGGCTATCTAATCTATACCAAAGCACCCATTCCAGACGCGAAACAAATTCGTCAATTTGCGATTGTGGCGCTTGGCGTTGTCTTTATCTTCCCGCTATTCATTAATATCGCGATGACCACGGGTGAAGCCTCTCATGCCGGAGTTATTTTGGGAATCATGCCATTAGCTACGGTCGTTGCAGGAGTGCTACTTTTTCAAGAGCGCCCGTCCTTGGGCTTTTGGATAAGCGCTTTAACAGGCTGCTTCTTAGTTTGCACCTACGCATATTTAAATAGTGAAGGGGGATTTCGGTACACCGATTTCTTATTATTAATTGCTTGTGCAGCCAATGGAATTGCCTATGCGATTGGTGGCAACTTGTCGCGTACGATGAATGCTAAACAAGTGATTTCATGGACCTTAGTTCTCTCATTGCCGATCAACTTCATTGGAAGCGTTTTCACTTTCCAAGAGTCTTACTTAGTAGCGAGTGCCAGTATCTGGATTAGCTTTTTATACCTCGGGATCTTTTCAATGTTTATTGGATTCTTCTTTTGGTATGGCGGTATGGCGATTGGCGGAATCTCACGCGTGAGTCAGGTTCAATTATTGCAACCCTTTTGTACCTTACTAGCCTCTGCTATTTTGGTCTCCGAGCCCATTACATGGATGAACATCCTATTTGCTGGTCTGGTGATTACGACGGTCATGATCGGGCGCCAGATGTTGGTCCGTCGGGGACCGGCTGTCTAATTGGATTGACGGATAAATGGATTCAGATTATGAAATTAACCGCAGAATCAAGCCAGTAAAGGGTCTGATGGCGGTCAAGATCCCAAAAAAATGCGGGATTATCCCTAGAGTAATCCCCTTGTGTTCATGGAATCTGTGTTGCAAACTCTAATCGTTATCAGTTGCAATTCACTCGGTAATTGGTAATAAAGATTTAGGAGACTTCTATTTTGGGCTGCTGATGCAGTCCATTTTTGTAAAGTTTATTAATTGTTTGTTTAAAGGAAAAATATGAATAAAGCTGAACTCGTAGAAAAAATTGCTGATGATGCTGAACTTTCAAAAGCTAGTGCAGAGCGTGCTCTGAACTCTGCGATTGAAAATATTATCAAAGCAGTAACGAAAGGTGACTCTGTTCAGTTAGTTGGTTTTGGAACCTTTAGCCAAGGTAAGCGCTCAGCACGTACTGGTCGCAATCCAAAGACTGGTGAAGCAATTAAGATTGCTGCATCTAAGACCGCAAAGTTCTCTGCTGGTAAGGCGTTCAAAGACGCTGTTAACAAGCGCAAGTAATACCAATTCGGTATTTCCAAAAAGCCGCCCACGAGGCGGTTTTTTGTTGCTACGCAGCATTTATGACTGATTAAACACTTGTGTTTCGGAATCAAAGGACTAGAATCCAAGAATGCTTCAATACATCGGCAAAAGATTTGTCCATTGCTTTGTTATTGCCTCCATCATTTTTGGATGCTCGGTGCAGGCTGCCACACCATCATTTAAAGAAGATTTAGATGATTTTGAAGAAATTTATCTCCTATCCAATCAACATTCTGCTCCCGCTATTCTTGATGCGCCAATAATTCTTTGGCAAAACGAAGATCTCTCACAAACTGTATTGACAGCCCATGGCGCAGTTGATGATTTTGAAAAACTTATACTTAAAACAAATCCCGCATTTATTCTGCAACATTTAGAGTATTCTCTCTGCTCCGTTCGACCAGTTCTTTTTGAACGGCAAACACCAAACTTTCACCAGGCCCGAGCACCCCCAATCATCATTTGATGAATATTTTTTTGGGGTAGAAGCAATTTCTACGTTGTATCAACCCTTGCTTGGGGTTCATCGGTGTATTTTATTAGACTGTCAATCAGTTTTTTTGTCCTTTCTTTTAGTATTGGGCTTGCTCATGCGCAAAATCCAAATCGCGCTATGGATTTGCGGCAATTGTGGTCGGAGTTGCGACTTAATAATCCACAGCTAACTGCGCTTCGAGAGAATTATTTAGCAGCAAAAGCGACTGTACCGCAGATTGCGGCGCCATCGAATCCCCAGTTAGGACTTGTATGGTCTGGAATTCCCCCCAATACGCCATTGGGGTTAGGAAACGCTGGTAATGTAGGGCCTACAAATAATTCAATTTCATTTGCGCAGCCTTTCCAGTTCCCTGGAAAAAAGAGTCTAGCCTCCGAAATTGCTGATAATTCAGCCGAGTCATTATTGGCTCAAAGCGAATCAAATTACCTTCAGCTTGGGGCACAACTATCAACCCTGTATTACAACGCATTATCTGCTCAAAAGCAGCTACAAATATCTAAAGAGATGGTGGCGCGTTTAGAGTTAATTAAAAACGTATCACGTTCACGCTATGCCAATAATTCTGCAGCATATGTTGAGTATCTAAATACTCAAGTTGCTCAGAGCGCAGCAATGGCAGAGCAATTTAATCTAGAGAAGCAGTTACAACTGGCATATCGTAGTATCAATCAACTTATTGGGCGGGATCCGAGAGAAAAAATTGCTTTATCAGGAGATATTCAGCAAGCACTTCGTTCTGTACCTACATTAATTGAGTTAGAGAACTATGCTGAAACCAGTCATCCCTTGTTGCGAAGCTCACAATTGGATCTGGATGCTGCCCGAAAGGGTGTCAGCTTAGCTAAAAAAGCATACTTACCTGACTTTCAAATTATCGGATCTTCTTACACCCCAAGAGGCCCATTTGCATCAAATAATGGTGCACTTTTTTATCAATTTGAATTTGATATCGTGATTCCATTGTATTTTTTCATGAAAGAAAAATACGGTGTTGAGCAGGCAATTCGTAAGCAGTCAGCAGTCGAGGCAACAAACATTGCAAATCGTCAGCAAATTATCTTGGGCGTGGCTAATGCCTATACAGTATTTGAGCAAACTAAAAATCGAATGCAATTTATACGCGACAGTCAATTACCCCAGGCTGATGCTGCCTATAAGGTTGCCCTTACACAATATTCAAATAATGGCCAGGGATTTAATGATTTACTAACAGCCCAAAATCAACTAAGACATATTCAAAACCAATTAACGGTCACCGAAAGTGATTTATTGCAAGCTTTTGCAGTCTTGATGGTCTCTGCTGGCCGGGAGCCCTTTTAGGAATTCTATGAAACATCATTTCAACCCCAAATTGCTTAACTTTTTGAATGGGATTTTTGTAATTATTAAGCAACGATTACAAATTATTTCAGATGCCTATTGGCAATTAAGCCCAAATCAACGATACCGTATTCGTTTAGCCTCATTTGCATTTGCAATTTTAGTTATTGGATTTATTGGAGGTCGCCTGACAACCGTTCATCGGGTTGTTAAAACTGAGCAGCAAGAAAAAGAGATGGTGGTTGATAAATCCGGAATGATTTCATTAACAATGGCCGGAGTGGAACTAAATTCTGAAATTTATCAATTTGAGAAAGTATCCATCCAGTCTGTTCCTCAAGAAATCAGAGTTCCTGGGCGATTAATTTTTAATGCTGAAAAAGGAAAATTATTAAGCGCTCGAGTGCCCGGGCGGGTCGAGCGAATTTTTACATTTGAAGGATCACCAATTGATATTGGTAGCCCAATCATTGAGCTTTATAGCCCCGAATTTAATTCTGCTCAACAAGAATTTTTATTAACTTACCAAACAGTGAAAATCCTCAGTGAATCTAATTCATTGACTAATCTGTTAGCCGATGCAAGGATTACTCAGGAAGCGGCAGCCAATCGACTTCGAAATTTAGGGTTTGCTGATTCTGATATCAAATTATTGGAGAAAACAGGCAAATCTAATCCGAATTTGTTATTGCGCTCACCGTTGAAGGGGGTTGTTGTAAAGCGCAATGTGGAACCCGGTTCAATTGTGAACAGTGGTGATCCATTAGTTTTCTTAGCGGATCCCAAAGCTCTTTGGTTTGCCGGTAATATTTTTGAGCAAGATGCACGTCTAATCGAAAGAGGTCAGCAGATTCGAGTTTCACTTGAGGCATTTCCAAATCGAGAAATTACTGCAAAGGTGAATTATGTTGCTCCAACAGTAGATGCCCAATCGCGAGGTATTTTAATTCGCGCAGATATTGACAATTCTGATGGTAGTTTGCGTCCTGATATGTATGCAAACGGTAAATTACAGATTGGTACGATGCAGGCAATTGTGGTCCCGCAAGCTGCTATTGTGCGTGACAAAGAGATGCTATATGCCTTTGTTCGCACGTCACCCGATAACTATCGCCGCCTCGTGGTTAAGGGGTTTGATTTTGATGGTAAGCGTTTTGCGATCACGGACGGTGTTGAGCCAAATAGTGAAATTCTGATTAAAGGTGCTGTACTACTTAATGAGCGTTTTATAAAACAGGAGTAGTGCGTGAGCCTCGTTAGTTCATTTGTTCGTAGCGTTATTCAAAAACGCATTATTGTTTTAGGATGCTGTGGATTGCTTTTAATACTTGGCACCCTCGCATTGCGGTCATTACCCATTCAGCCTTATCCAGGAGTGGCCCCATTAACAATCCAGGCTATCACGCAATGGCCGGGCAGGGGAACGACGGAAGTAGAACAACAAATCACCATACCGGTCGAAAATGCTCTAGCCGGTATTCCGGGTGTGCAAACCTTTCGTTCCGTATCTCTTTTTGGTCTGTCTGTTGTCACCTTAAAGTTTAATAATTCAACTGATCCCTTTAGGGCACGACAAATATTCATTAGTAATCTCTCTAAAGTTGATTTTCCACCTGGGGTAATAACAAGCGTTAGTCCTGATTCAGATGCAACTGGAGAAATCATGCGTTACCAGGTTGCTTCAGAGCATGCTGATTCCTCAAAACTCAAAACACTTCAAAATTACGAAATTTATAAAGAGTTGAAACAAACTCCAGGTGTTGCTGAAGTCACCTCATTTGGCGGCAAGGTTCGACAGTACCAAATTGTGATCATGCCGGAAAAAATGCAAGCCAAGGGCGTTACGCTTGAGCAGCTGGTTTCGGCTCTGGCAGCTGCCAATGCAAATACTGGTGGAGGCCTATTACCTAGCGGCGAACAACAGTTTGTGGTTCGTGGGGTTGGATTATTAAAGAATGTGCAAGATATCAAGCAAGTAGTGATTGCTACCAATAATGGTATTCCTATTCGTATCGGAGATATTTCTGATGTCAGGATCAGTCATGCACCACGCTTAGGAATTTTCCAATTCGATGACAAGCCAGACGAAGTAGAGGGAATTATTTTCTTGCGGCGTGGAGAAAATGCTACCGAGGTATTAGGTCGAGTGCGCGAAAAAATCAATCATATCAATAGTCATGTATTACCTCCTGGAATTGAGATCAGACCATTCTATGATCGCCAAAATTTATTAGATATAACTGTTGGCACAGTTAAGCACACATTATTTTTTGGGATCTCTTTAGTTTTAGTCGTACTTTATGTATTTTTAGGTAACTTTCGTGCGGCTGCTGTCGTTGCTGCTGTAATCCCGTTAGCGCTCTGTTTTTCATTCATCCAAATGGATCTGTTCAACGTACCAGCTAATTTAATTTCTCTGGGGGCGATTGATTTTGGCGTGATCGTAGATGCCGCTGTCATTGTGACTGAAAATGTAATGCGACATCTTGAGGATGGGAAAAAGCGCCTCAATCAGAGTATTGTTGTCGCAATTAGCGAAGTACAGCGCGCCATGATCTATTCTGTTTGCATCATTATTGTGGCTTATTCACCATTATTTTTAATGGGAGGGGTAGAGGGAATTATCTTCAAACCGATGGCATTTACGATGGGATTTGCACTCATTGCGGCGATGATTTTGAGTCTTACTTTCTTGCCTGCCATCATGTCTTTAATTTTTGGTGAAACGTTTCATCATCGTCCACCTCGTTTTATTACATCCTTATTAATTTGGTATCGACCTCTTTTGCGGCGTTGGATGGATAAACCTCGAACTATTGCCGCTGTCTCAGTATTTATCTTGGGACTTGCACTTTTGAGCACCACTCGCCTGGGAACAGCCTTTTTGCCTACTCTTGAAGAAAATAATATCTGGCTGCGTGTTACTTTACCGAATACGGTGGATCTTGATTATTCAGTGAATATAGCTAACAAACTACGTGAGTTATTCAGAAAGCAACCTGAGATTGAAAAAGTTGCAGTACAAATCGGTCGGCCAGATGATGGTACTGATCCAACTGGTGTATTTAATCAAGAATATGGTTTGTATCTAAAATCCCCAGAGAATATGCCCACTGGCAGTAGTAAAAAATTACTAATTGCCAATTTAGAGGAAGAGCTTCAGAAAATCCCGGGCTTAAGCTACAGCTTCTCTCAGTATATTCAAGATAATGTGAATGAGGCTTTATCTGGTGTAAAAGGTGAAAATTCCATCAAAATCTATGGTCCCGACTTAGAGGTTTTAGATCAAAAGGCTCACGAGGTCTTGAGGTTGCTTAAAAAGGTTCGTGGTATTGCGGACGAAGGTATTTTGAAAGAGTTAGGGCAGCCAACTCTAAATATTGAGATTGATCGTGAGCGTGCTGCACGCTACAACATTGAAATGGACTCAATTCAATCATTAGTTGCCAATGCAATTGGTGGTACGCCAATTACCCAATTGTTAGAGGATGAAAAAAGTTTTGGTATTGCGATACGGTTACAAGAAGATCATAGGAACGATATCTCAGATATTGCAACCCTATTAATCGATGTTCCCGGAGGCGGACGAATTCCCTTATCGATGGTTGCTAAAGTAAAAATAGGAGATGGCCCTTTTTTCATTTATCGTGAGTATGGTAAGCGGTATATAGCAATCAAATTTAGTGTTCGCGGACGAGATCTTGGAAGTGCTATTGAGGACGCAAAATTTTTGGTTGATAAATCACTTCGATTACCACCAAACTACTCAATTGCCTGGGATGGTCAATTTAATCAAATGAAAGAAGCGCAACGTCGCTTAATGATCATCGTGCCTTTGGCGCTTCTTGCTATTTTCTTTTTATTACTTAGTGTATTTGGTAACCTTCGTGACGCATCGATTGTGCTGATCAATGTTCCGTTTGCAGCCATTGGAGGGATTATTGCCCTACATCTAGCGGGTGAGACTCTAAGTATTTCAGCGTTATTCGGCTTTTTGTCCTTATTTGGTATCGCAGTTTTAGATGGTGTCATCTTAATTTCATTCATTAATAAAGTGAGCACCGAAGATGAATCACAAATGAAGGATGCGATGGTCGAGGGCGCAAGCTTGCGAGTGCGCCCAGTTCTGATGACTGCCTTACTATCTGGATTGGGTTTATTGCCCGCAGCCTTGTCGCATGCAATTGGTTCAGAGGCTCAGAGGCCATTAGCGCTTGTCATTGTGGGCGGTATGATTACGGCCACAATATTGACGTTGTTTGTTTTGCCGGTCTTTTATGCATGGTTACGGTCTCGAAAAGGAAGTAATCTCTATACTGTATGAATAATTAATTGAGTATAGAAAGTGGCCACTAGGGATTTACTAATCATCGGGGATGGTTTTTCGGCTGCCGTTTCCTTGATTCATCTGCTGCGTCAAGGGATTGATGCACAGTCAATTACGATTCTTGGCAAGTATTCTCCGGGACGTGGCAATGCATATAGCTGCTCAAGCCCAGCATTTCGGCTAAATGTCCGAGAAGATCT
>JACCDV010137733.1_pt1 | contig 13568 bp, 10 predicted proteins | sample 7446131 | NCBI WGS metagenome assembly JACCDV01 (sample SAMN15323448, study PRJNA562643) | freshwater metagenome | isolation source: river surface water | place: USA:Blue River Watershed | collected 2017-08-17 | reverse complement strand
TCTACTACTATTGATAATTTCTTCCGTGCAGTTTCTGGACTACTTTCGCATTTGCAATCAAATGATACCGCTGGATGGGATATCGCCAAGTTCTATTTGTGCCGAAACCCTATCCTCTCTTGGTACTTCTTGACTTTACCAGGAACTGAATATGGTCTAGTTAGCCACTCAACCTTGAAGGATATGGATTTCACACAAGGTATCGCTGATAGTAATCTTACTAATGAATGTATCGAGAATAATTACTCCTTGAACAAGGAAGTCTTCCAATCTATTAACAATCTTAGAAGCAAATTAGTTGCGTCGAGTGATAAGTCTTTGATCTGCCAGAGCATCAAGGATGCCTATACCAAGATGCTCCCTGAAATGAAATCTAAGAATTGCATCAATCCCAAGCTTGCTTCCAACATGGAAATGAAGATGCTTATGGACGAGCTACGATTCCAATATGAAGATTGCGTGACATCATGGGAAGGTGTAGATGATACTCTGACCGCGCTTCGAGTTATCAACTGGGCTCACCCTAATGGATCAGCTGTCTTGACAAATGATGATATCTACCGTCATTGTCTTATCAAGCCAACCGAAGCTGTTAGCAGCGGTCCAAGTGCCTTTGTCCGCAGTGTTTATTTCTTGTATATGCCACTGACTGAAAGTATTGAGGATCAATTGGTAACAAGAGGTGCCGGTTCTATCCGTGGTGGTAGTAACCCAAATGCTATCAATAGTCTTATCTTCAATGGTGGCGCTGCTAAGAAGAAGGCTAAGGCTTGTGATATCAAGATGGAATCCTTTGTGAAGATGCTCTCCAAATCTCAACGCCAAGCCTTGAAGGGCATGCTTTAAAATTGAAACAATGGTAATAACATATAATCAAGATTAATGCCACAATTTAAAGTAGTTGGAACTATCATTAAAGTAATTGATAACAAGTTCCTAATTAAGGTTGATGATGACTACTATCAAATAGTGGCAGCTATCAAAGAGAGTATTAAAGATCCAAACACTAGTGGCCATTTCTTGGGTGTAAACTTCAAGAGAGCTAGGTTCGATATAAAGAACTTAGATTGGTCAGAACCTACAGATCTAATAGGTGTTAGGGTTACCATACAATGCGATCATAATACTCGTAATATTCGGCAACAAATAGATGTTCCTAAGGAAGTGATGAACTATGTTTCTGACTATGTTTTCAAGACTGTAATTTCTTACTCAGCTAGGTCAATTCAAAACATCCAATAACGATGTTTGAGATATTTTTTTATGCCAAAAAAAGAAACACGCACACTGGTACTATAATGGCGCTACTATGCTTGGCCCCTCTTATTTATTTCAACAAAAAATAAACCAATCATGATCTTTATGTCCGCAACGATAATAGTCCATAGTCTTGTAGATCAATAGGTACGAAGCTATTATGTCTGAACTTAATAATGTTCTTGAACATGCTCCTATCTTTGCTTTGAAAGTTAAGAGCAACGATATTGGCTTTATTATTCCAGAAATAGTTAGGATCCATATTGGAACTCAAAGCATTCATCATTGAAGCATTAGGGTAAATCCTAATCATTGTAGCTGTTGTTTTTATCTTACTCATATCGATGCCTTGTTCAATGTTTATGATTTGCCTACCATTATCATCGGCAACGCCTTCGAACCCGCTAGTATTGTTAGTTACAACAATGATAATCTTATTGAGCAACTGACCAAACATCTCATTTGTGAATTGTTTATGGTTACTTGCACCTAGCTTGTATTCAGGATCCAGCATCCTACTACCAAACTTATCCATGATAATCTCTTTTAGTTTCGCCTTAGCCTTCTCATTTGAGAATCCTATTTCAAGATACAATATTAGTGGATCCGATGTATGGAAGCCATATTCATTAACAATATCAAAGCACTTATTGATGTCAAGTTTAGATACTGTTCTTACATATTCGTTACCATGCGTGATTATTAGATTAGGTTCCGAATCGCTACCAAAGCTACTTGATAGATGCACATCTAGTTCGATACATCTCGCGCCCATAGCTAAGACTTCCTTGATTGAATCATAATTGGTAGAAGCAATATGCTGATACGAACATATATATGAGTTATGAGATGAATTCACTTGAAACTTGTGTAGTGGGTATACTAACCATTCTGGATGCGACAGAGCTACTGGTTGTATGGTACCTTTTTGTAGTTGTCTATTAATAGCAAACTCATAACTATTTAGGAGCTTGGGCATCGCCCAATAAAGTATGATCAGTAATACAACCACAAGTAGTATGATTAGTCCTACCATACTGAGGGATACAAATACTTGTACCTATATAAGCTTGGACTTTTTTTGTTATCCAAATAGTCATATCATATGCAACAAAAAGGAAACCAACTAGATAATAGATTGGTTGCTTGATGAGTGAAACCATACTTGCGTTCATGGGTAGCTTGATGAGTGATACCATACTTGCAATCATGGGTAGCTTGATGAGTGATACCATACTTGCAATCATGGGTAGCTTGATGAGTGATACCATACTTGCAATCATGTGAGGCTTGATGAGTGATACCATACTTGTGTAGCCTGATCAATGAAACAATATTTGTGAGGCTTGATGCATGATACCATACTTCTGTAGCTTGATGAGTGAGACTATACTTGCGTTCATGCGTAGCCTGATCAATGAAACAATATTTGCGATCATGTGTAGCTTGATGAGTGAGACTATATTTGCGTTCATGCGTAGCCTGATCAATGAAACAATATTTGCGATCATGTGAGACTATATTTGCGATCATGTGAGGCTATACTTGGGTAGCTTGATGAGTGATACCATACTTGCGTTCATGTGAGGCTTGATCAATGAAACAATATTTGCAATCATGTGTAGCTTGATGAGTGAGACTATACTTGCGATCATGTGTAGCCTGATCAATGAAACAATATTTGCAATCATGGGTAGCTTGATGAATGAAACAATATTTGCGATCATGTGTAGCTTGATGAGTGAGACTATATTTGCGATCATGTGAGGCTATACTTGGGTAGCTTGATGAATGATACCATACTTGCGTTCATGTGAGGCTTGATGAGTGAGACTATATTTGCGATCATGTGTAGCTTGATGAGTGAGACAAAAAAAATGTTTCTCATTGAGAGAACATTTGTGTAGCTTGATGCTTGATTGGAACTTCCAATGCTTAAAGACCTTCATCGGTTTCTTCATATGAATCAATTTCCATTGAAGGTTTGTTAGTGACTGGTACCCAATGCATCTTCTCGAATGCTTCAATGTCTGCCATGTCTTGATAATCTGAACTATCTTGGACATTGCCCTTGTATATGAAGAGCTTCGAGTGTTTACCCTTAAGGCTAATCTCAAGCTTGAGTTGTCGCCCAGTAATGATGATTTCAACACCCAATCCACCCGTGATCACAGTTCCGCGTGTGATATGCTTATGGACATTGATATTGGTAAGGATGCGTTCTCCTGTAGAAGGATCTTCATCGCCAATTTCTCTGTACTGCTTGCGACCATTCTTTACATCGAAGAAACTATCCATAACATCGTAGATTGCTGGGATAAACTTGAAAGACATGATTGGTTTATCGGAATCAATGTAGCATTGATCTTCAAATTGTTCTGGTACATGTTCTTTTACTCCTGGAGGAAAATAGTTTCGTTTAGGGAGTGTGAGCCAAAATGTTGGATTAATCAATTGTTCGATATCTCCTGTATCCTTGTTAGTACGCGTAGTACCCATAGGTGATACACCTTGAGTGCTCATGAGCAAGAAGGGTCGTTTCAATCCATTTGGTAGCATGCGTACCTTCTTCTTATCGGCAGTGATGATACCTTGAGCGGTCCATTCCTCAATAAGAGTCTCAAATGAGATACATAGAGCCTTGAGAGCTTCAATGTTAGGATTAGGCTTAGCTGCACCTTCAACTTCAGAGAACCCAATACGAATGTTTTCATAAGCTCGCTTATGAGGTGGTCTGATGTTACAATAGGTGGTGATTCCTTCTGGGGAAAGAAGCCAACCATTGGTAGGTTGAATGTAATTACCTTCGATATCCTTGATATAGATCGGAGGATATTGCGCATGGGTCTTAGCCTTGAATGCCGAATCGATATCAATAAGAAGCATATTATGCTGATATTTAAGATAAGAGGCTAAGATCATTTCGGTAGTGACGTTTCCTTTCTTGGCTGGGATGGCTGGCGTGGTAGAAGTAGTAGCGTACATTGAGACTGATAGGATTGAGACTGAGGAGTTCGAGGCTTTGTATATTTATAAGGATAAATGTCAATTTTAAACGAATCCCAATATGGGGGCAATTAGGGGGTATTTACTCGTTTTTTTAAGTATTTTGGGTATCACGTATATTCGTCTCATTCTTGGGTTGATTACAATAGTTCGCTTTATACTTGACATTCACCTCATGTAAGGTGAAGCGAGCCTGTTCTCGTATATTGAATGGATACTCAGAAACGATGTTATTTAAGTAAAGATCTATTTGGCACAGATTCTCATATACAGTGAACGGCATATTCCTTTCTTATGGTGAAGGTTGTGATTGGGACTTCTTCCTGTTTATGAAATAATAGACAAATTTGAGTTGGATCTTAATATTAGCTATGAGCTCCTTATGGAAATCTATTTTGGCATTATCCAACACACGAGTAGTGCTGCGTTGATGGTGGTAATATGCTGCATAGTGTAGGAAGAAGAAGTAATAATGAAAGTAGTCGGGCTTGGGGAGCACTCTGTATTTGTTCATGAACTCCTCAATAAAACACAAGCTGACTTCGGGGTAGAACGTGAGGAGACATTCCATGAACACTACTATGCCCATCTTTTGTTTATTCTTGTTGATCATCTTTTGTACGAATCTCAATACTTTGGTCACACTTTCTCTTGGAGCATCAATATTTCTATCTGAAGATACAGATGAAACAACAGAGGACCTGCGACGTAGGCCTAACTTATCGATGAAACTATCATGCGATGAAAATGATGAACTGTTACTACTTATCTCTGAGATACTGATATCAGAGATGCTTTTGATCGAATCGGCTTCGAACCTTGCTAAGTCATCCAATGGGTCTGGTTGAATTCCAGTTGAAGTAAATAGATTACTTTTAACGCTTGAGAACATATTTTAAGGCAAAAATGAAAGGTATTATTAATCTATACCAATTGAGCAAGAGACTGATTGTGGTTTGTGTTGCTATATATAATAAGACTTAATACTGATACCTGCAATTGAGAATCATGGCTCCTCCTATCACACTATTGAAGCCAGGATGTTTAGTTGCACGAATGGGTGAGTCGCAATCGGAGCTCGACAAGCTTGTTCCAATCAATTATATCATGGATTGGTTCGATAAACGAATTCGTTCGGGCAACTCTGCAGGTAACAAGAAAGTTACTATGAGCGATAGAGTGGTTGTATTATTGTCTAAGACAGGTTCTGGTAAGAGCACATCTATCGCCCCTAACTTGTATCTGCGCTTCTTCAATCGTTACCGTAAGCAGATAGTAATCACACAACCAAGAGTGCTTACAGCCATTGAGATCCCTAAGGACATATCCAAGATCCCAACATACCAAACGCCCAACAAGGAAGGGCTATCCTTGGAACTGTTTAAGAACCTGGGGTATCAGACCCAAGACTTTGTTAGGAAGCCTGCAGAGAAGGGTATCTTGTTCACAACTACTGGTATTCTCTTGCAATACTTGAAGACAATGACGGATGAAATATTCATCCGCAAGTATAAGTTCATCATTATTGATGAGGCACACGATCGGTCTATTGATGTAGATTTAGTATTGTTTATGATGAGAGAGCTACTTACTCGCAACTTGGGCAATGATCCACCTTTCTTGATACTCATGAGTGCTACTCTCAATGTACAAGAGTATTGTCGTTACTTTAACACCAAGACAGTGTTCGAGGTATCTGGCCAATCGAAACCAATCCAAGTGCATTACCCAGAGCATGATATCGAAGACATATATCAAGACACTATTGGTATCTTGGAAAAGATTGCCGAACGAGAGGACAAGGAAACTGATAAGGATGTTCTGGAAATGCTCAATAAAGGTATCAGAGATGTGATCATCTTTATGCCCAATACAAGCTACATTGTAAAGATGACCAGAGCAATAGAGGCTGTCAGTATGAAAATGAAGAAGAAAATATTCACGGTACCTATCACATCAGCCGATATAGAGTCCAACTCCAAGAACTACCAAGCCTTGATCGCTAATCTATTCGACTTGAAGTTCCCAGATGGAACTAAGCCGTATCGTAGAGTAATCATCTCTACCAATGTAGCAGAAACCGGTCTTACCTTAGAGAGCCTACGCTACTGTATTGATACAGGATTGCTCTTTGTTAGCGAATACAACCCACGATTAGATGCATCTATGCGCATGGTTAAACCAACCACTTCTAGTATGAGCTTACAGAGAAAGGGACGCGTTGGGCGTAAGTTCCCAGGTGTGTTTTACCCATTGTTCACAGAAGAATCATTCAATCATATGGTTGTTGATAATATTCCAAGTATCATGGTTGAGGATATTACTGCACATCTATTAGCTATCATGCTCAAGAACTCAAAGGAACCAAAGCGTAATGTTAGTGTCCATGAGATACCATTACACGCGCTACTAAGCCCTCCGAGTAATGATGCCATACAACAAGCTATTGAGAGTTTATTTGTATATGGGGCAATTGATAGTCATGGTATGATAACTGAGCTTGGAAAGATTATGGGTGTCTTCAGAAAGCTCTCATTACAGTCTGTAAGAATGATATTATCAGCGCCCGTGTTTGGGGTATCAATGAGAGATATGATCATCATGGCCATCATGATAGAAGCTAAGAAGAGTGACTATATCCTGCGGACGGCTAAGGCGCCTGTTACCTCAGCCAACATTATTATGGATATTTATGGTGTGTCCAATGAATGCGATATCCCTAACTATAGCCGACTTAAGAACAAGCTACTAATTGGTTGCGACTTCTTGGAAGGCTTACTATTGTATCATTGGTTCATACAACAATTCAAGACAAAGGATGTGCTCCAAGTGAGAGACTGGTGCGACAAGAATCATATGAACTTCTATTTCTTCATATCACTCGGGGAACAAGTGGATAACTTCATGTGGCTCTTATTGAATGAACATAATATCAACCCAACTTATCATCAAAAGAACCTTTATGAAACATTAACCAACTCACTAGACTCACCAACTGATGATGAAGAACTTGTAGAGATAGTTTGCAAATACAAGGAATGTATCTACTCGGGATTCAAAAAGAATATATTGATTTGGGACAATGATCGTCAGTCTTATGTAAATAGATATGGAGAAGACATCATTGTTTCAAACCCAATAGCTTCACAATTGTCCTACCAAAAGATTGGAGCTCCATTCAAGCAAAATAAACCAAACATCTTGCTATACAAGAACATGGTCCTGAAGAAACATACCAAGAGTGGTAACTACATTTGGGAACCTGACCTTATCTCGAACATGGATGGCTTTGTCAAAGTAGATATCGACTTGTTGCAATCATAAGCATCATTTACTTATACATTTTTTTTGAAACTATTCACAAAGGTAGCCTTCATAATCGCAAAACAAATGTTAGTCTTCGAGTAAATACAAAAATAAAAGTTTTTTGTTGAGCCAAATCTAAAGATTAACATTGAAAAATGACCGACCTCGCGGACAAAGAACGACAGTAGACGGACAAAGAATGACAGTAGGCGGACAAAGAATGACAGTAGGCGGACAAAGAATGATGGTAGGGAGACAAAGAATGATGGTAGGGAGACAAAGAACGACAGTAGGCGGACAAAGAATGACAGTAGGCGGACAAAGAATGACAGTAGGCGGGCAAAGAATGATGGTAGGGAGACAAAGAACGACAGTAGACGGACAAAAAAAGTATATACATAAATCGGCAAATGCTATATGAAGTCGGTAATGTTGTCCAGAGTATTTTGGTCTAAGTAAGACTCACCGTCTTCTTGACGTTTGGTATTATATTTTCGTAGATTATCCCGATCAACGTATCGGTAGAATGCCTTTCTCACTTGTTTGGTATCGGGAAGATAACTAAGATAGCATCCAACCACATCTGGACAGATAAGCTTATTCTTACCAAGATTATCCCAATTGATCTGATTGAAGAACCTTTCAATGAAACTAATTGGAAGCGCTTGAGTCTTACACAGATCTGCTATGACTAGTCGGTGGATGTTGGCCATGATGAACTCATATGTGAGTCCTGGTATTTGAGCGACGATAGACCAATCGACATATTCTTGCATCTCCATGATGAAGTCTTCAGAAACATCTTGTGTCGAGATAATGTCTGTCCAATCAAGAATGTCTTTATGATCTCTGATGAAGCTTTCAGAAAGCTCTTGGCAAAAGATCATATCAGACTGAACTAATCTATGGAAGTACTTCCGCATAAATGGTTCATCAAGTATTTGAGCTTTAGCGAGAACACTAAAGTCTAACTTATGCGTGAACTTATTTATGATTGCCATTGATAGGTACTGTTCATCTACAACCAAATCCCAGTCGAGATATCTATCAAACTGAATGATTTCATCATCAGTGAAGTCCTTGCGCATTATTATGTAATCCCAAACAATGTAGTCTGAAAACTTCTCAAGGAGGTTTCTATCGAGAACAGAATCATACTCTTTTGAGATATAATCCCAATCAACAAAGTTGATAAACTCTTCCAAGAAGCTCACATTGAATCTATTGTTGGCTGTTAGGTATTGCCAGTCCAATAGATTATAGTTGCAACGTATGAAGTTGATGCTAAGATTCTCCATCTTAGTGATGAGGTCCCAGTCAAACAAACTAACCATGGTTGGGTCCATATCTATGTCTTCCATTTCGCAATCATTGAAAGCCATATCAATATCATCCATAACTGAGGCATTGATCATTTGGTTGATTTGTTCGAAGGAGACTTGCATTATCGTAGCTAGGCAGATAAGATCAAAGAGGGTATTAATGATAAAAAAATCAATTTTTTATGGTACCACATAGCGGTCTGCTATGGCACTGTCTAAATTGATTCCAATATATCAGACACATCCATGGTATGCTTGGAGATAAAGGCTTCATTCATCAAGACCCCATTGTAGTTGGACCCAACGTCTGGAGTGGTTCCAAGCATCAAGGATGAACTAATATTGCTATGAACGAAGCTCTTTTCGTTACGAATAGCAGCCTCAGTGATCTTCTGGATAGGGTGGCTAAAACTCATAGACAAGAGTGCGTTACCTGGATTGCTCTCTTCTAGCCCGCTCTTCTCAATATTGGATACATATCCATTGAAGGTAAGCGCATCCGCGATGAGAGTATAGTGTTTGATATTGATATCAGTACCACTCAACTCTCTGAGACATTGGATTAGTTTCATACGAGCAGCATCGATGCCATACATCTCTTGGATCTCGATAACAGAGTTGCAAGTAGTCTTGGTAGCGTCGATGCGACTATGCTTGAGGATTTCTTTGAGATTAGTCCCAGATGTTCGAATGATATGCTTTCGGATAACTTTGATAGAGCCATCAGGTTGCTCAATGGAGCGAGGCACAAACTCTTTCATCACAACAGCCGATTGGATACCATCAACGCCGCGGATAACAGTCTTAAGGAGTTTAGAGTGTAAGAACTCATGGATGGTATATTGAGTGACCATCGAATCTTTCTTGAAATTGTCTTTATGAAGATAGATTCTCATGATGATCTTTCCACCGTTATCGTCTGTGTATACGATGTATAACAATGGATGTTGCTCCATAAGTTTGCGATACAACATGTTGATCTGCATGGTCTTCTCAATGAGTGTAGCATGAGAGATCTCCAAACGGATACACCACTTGAGTAGATTGGCAGGTGCCTTTTGATTCAAGAAATGTTTCTCGAATGGACCAAATACAGATTCAATCTCATGCTTGTACTTGGGGTGAGTGATGTTCTTATACTCTTCAAAGAAGATTTGAGCTCTTGTAGTGAAGGTTCGGAGTGTCATCATTTCAATCTCATTGGCGATTTGATGCATCATGGATAAGTCATCTGCAAACTCTTCCTTCACGAAGATATCCATATTAGGATCCCCAAGTTGCTCAGTCTTCTTGCCACCATAGACCTCTTTGATGCGTGTAAGGAAGTTAGCCTTTGAGACACCAGATGCATGGATAGAGTCAAGGATACGTTGAGTCATCGACTCAGATGTACACTCGGAGGCAATCATACCGATGGATGTCCCATACTCAACAAGAGACTTCTTGAAAGTGTTGAAGATCTGATCACAGATAAGCCCCATTAGTTTAGAATCAATCTTCTTGTCCCAAACCTTCTTGTAGCAAAGATCCAGGTCAATAGACATGTTCATCAATGTGAGAGAAGCAGTGATGTAATCAGGGATCGGCATTTGTCGTTGCTCGCAGATGTAGTTAAAGTGCGCATATGGAAGTCTTTTCTTGAGTTGCTCCTTAGCGGTAAGCCACTCAGCTGGAGACATAATCGTCTGCACATCATTGATATAGTTAGAATGGTAATATGCTACATCATCTAGGATTTTCTTAACATTAACAGGAAGCACTTGCTGGCCAGACATGAGAGTATCCTTGAAGCTACAAGACTCAATACGCATGAAGCTATCGCGATAGTTCTGACGTAATTTGAGCATATCTTGAACCTCTTGTGCTAGGATACGTTCATTAGTTTCATTTTGGAACATCTTAGGCAAATCTTTGATTGAAACCAAGAAGACAGACTTGTACTTCTCAGATGACGCCATCATTGGAGCGAAACTAACATAAGCAGACTTACGGATATCAACTCCATCCTCACCGCATAGACGTTGCACAATACAGTCGTACTTCATTGCTTGACGAAGGTTATTGACAATGATAGCTTCCAAAAACTTGTTACTCTTACGATTATGGTAACCTGTGATACCAGTACTCAAGGCCTTGGTTGTGATACCATTACGCCCATCCTTTTGTTGAGCAATAGCTGAACGAGATGATACTCCAGTAACAAATGATTCAGGAATAAAGCCAACAGATTCAGGATCGTCATGGAAGCGTTGCGCATAAGGCAGCGCGCGTTCGTAACCGAAATCTTTATTCATACGCTTGCCCTTGATGGACATTTGACCAATAGAGCTGCTCATTTGCAAGATATTAGTAGGCTTACCTTTGGTACCAGATGCTACACACTTGTATAGGTTATTGCGTTCATGATCTAGGCTCTCCATCACTACTTTAGTGAAAGAGTCTCCGGGACTGAGGATAGACATTTGTTCTTGTTCATAGAATTCTTCCACAGTCATACCAATAGGTGCCGTAAGCAATCCTGCACGATACTTCTTAGTCAACATATTAGACTCATGGATGATAGAAGCCGTAATGTCATTGATCCGCTTCAAGATATCTTTATTGATAGCGATATCATCATAGTTGATGGTATAGCCTCGCATCAATAGGAACTTGGTGGATACCTGTTGCATGTTGTAAATCAAATCGATAGCAGCGTCAACCCCATAGCTATTGAAGACATGATGGAACAATGAGTCATTCACGCCTTGTCCAAGAGACTTTTTATCCAATCTACCTGAAATGATAAACCCACGTTTGATTTCAACTTGCGTTTCCTTGGGGTTGTAGTCAATGAAGTCTGAATATTCAGACTTATAGAAGGCAGGCTTCTTGGAGTAGTTCAGCTCTGGTAACAACAATGAGATAATGTCTGTCCCACTCATATCGTTGCTAATAGATTTGAATCTATTAAGGAAAGAAGGATATTCGACTTGCGCAAGTAGTCGCATCGTTTGGAAGCGAGAAGCTTGCGTATCAGCTTTAGTAAATTCAAACATACCAATAGCGTTATCATGATAGACACCCATTGCAGGAGACCTATCTTTGTAAGAGATGAACCACCGCTTTAAGTTGGACAGGATACCGCACTCGTTGCGAGAGATGATACTATGTGGTGGGTACAAACTCATGGCATCGCCATCAAAGTCCCCTCCGTACAGAGTATCGGCTACATTCACAGACAACCGAAACGTATCACCATTAGGCAAGATGCGGGCACGGTGGCCGGAAATAGCACTATACAACAAGGATGGCGCTCTGTTCATCGCCACGTGGTCTCCATCAATCATGTCGCGATAGATGATATCCCCATATTCGAGCGTAATATCGCTGCGCATGGATTCGACAAAGTAAGTTGCTTTGGTGTCAGCCTTAATGATCTTGGAGCATCCAGGATAGGTGTTATTCTTGTTCAAGAAGTAAGTCATTAGCTTATCAATGTTATAAGGCCGCACTACTTCAGGCACTTGAAGTACCTTAGCAATCGCAATAGGAACGCCTACTTCGTCAATGTTAATATTGTTATCACCAGTAATGACCGTACGACCAGCATAGTGAATACGCTTACCTTCCAAGTTACCACGAATGCGACCCTCCTTGCCTCGAAGGCGAGAACCTAAACTCGCAAGAGCTTGGCCATTACCACCAACGATACGACTGGCTGAACTGCTACCTGTAGGATCCTTGACCATGTTCCCATAAGTGATCTCTAGCAAGTTGAGCAACACTTCATTAGAAACCTTGTCCTCGTGACTGGTCATCAATGGAATGGATTCATTTGTAGAAACAATATTCTTAAGGAATGTAGTGATATCATTGTTGTTGCTCCGACCACCACCCTTAATCTTGGTCACATCAGGACGCGCATTATTTGGAATGGCTGGAATCGTACGTAAGATTAGTTTGCTTGGATGGAAAGATGAACCTGGCGCAATCAGATTGACTGTCTCTTGGCTTACCCGCAACAATATCTGTTCAATCTCATCGTTATAGAGACGCTGCTCTTCTTGGTCAGAGAATTTCTTCATCAAGAAGATTGGCTCTTTAGGGTCTTTATAGATTTGCGGCTGATCCTTGTTACACTCCTTGCACTTCAAAGGCTTACCCTCTGTAGAAGATACCTTTGATACACCGCCATCATCGGATACTTTACCTAAGATGTTACCACAAAAGTGGCATACAGCTTTCAACCATCGAAGAATCTCCGCGCGGAACGAAGGGTTATTCACTGGATACTTCAACTGCACCGACCCAAAGTGCCCTGGGCACTTATCACGAGGATTCAAACAGGTCTTACACAAGAAGCTATACGAGGTAGTGCCCATACTCAATGAATAGATACCTTGATCCAATGGACGGTTGCTATTGAACAGATCCTTCGAGGTAATGTTGCAACAAGAGGCCTTCGCATGGTCCTCACTACCCATCATATAAAACTCTACAAATGAAACTTCAGCTTCAGGGTAAGTTAAGGGTCCTTTCATAGTCATCGTTCGGTTGCGGGGATTAGCAGCATTGTTATGCGATTGAGTTTTGGATGACATGATCGGGAACGCAAAGGTGTTGAGAACAGACGATATATAATCGCGGTATATAATACTTATAAATCATCAATTTTAATACTTTTACCCATATCGC
>JACCDV010489294.1_pt1 | contig 13569 bp, 7 predicted proteins | sample 7446131 | NCBI WGS metagenome assembly JACCDV01 (sample SAMN15323448, study PRJNA562643) | freshwater metagenome | isolation source: river surface water | place: USA:Blue River Watershed | collected 2017-08-17 | reverse complement strand
ATTTCGGCTGACTTCTGCTCGAAGATTTGGTTAGCCCTAGCAAGGACGGCTTCACCCGTAGCTACGACCTCGTTCTTCAGCTCTCTTGACTTAGGGGAAGGCTTTACGGCACGGAAGGTAGATGTAGTACCTACAGCCTTAACTAATGGAGTGTAGTTCTCTTCCTTTGCCTCGTTGTATAGCTCTTCACGCTTAGCATTCTTTACTGCACCGCGAAGGCTAGTTGCCTTTTTCTTAAGGTCGGAGGAGGTAGGGGTTGTTGCTGGCTTGAAAGGTGCATCAGAAGCCTTTACAACAATCTTACCTGTCGTACCGTCCGGTCTCACGTACTCGATTGCGGATACCTTAACGCCTTTATAGTCACCAGTCTTGTTGCTAGTGATAGTGCCTAGAAGGTTTCCGTTCTTGTCATATACAGACTGGCCCTTAACTAGCTCAGAGTTTCTAGAAGCTGTCAAATTCTCTTCCGACTTGACTTCTTCTTCTGGCTCCTGCTCAGGCTCAGGTGTAGGCTCAGGCTGTGGCTCTGGGGTAGGTTCTGGTTCTGGCTCTGGAGTTACTCCACCATCGCCTTCATCGCCTTCGTCTCCCTCGTCCTCTTCCGAGTCCTCTTCAGAGCCCCATTCAGTCCAGTCTAGAAGCTCTGGCTCTTCGCCCTCATCGCCTTCGTCATATAGCTCGCTAAAGTCGCTGACTAGCTCGCCATCCTCGTCGACGATGGTGTCAGTCTTGCTGTCGTAGCGATACCCCTTCATAGGAGCACGGGCAATCATAAGATCTTTCTTACGAAGCCAGGCAGCATATCCAGTTGCCTCTAGGCTGTCTTCGCCTACGGTCATATTGGCGGTATTTAGCTTGATTGGCTTCTTGAATCCCTCAAACTCGACCATCGCGTAGTCAGAGTATGCGAACTTTCCGCCTCTAGTTCTAGGGTTATTTACCTTTAGAAGTCTAGAAACTCTACCAACAACTGTCTCTCCAACGTTGTTAGTCCAGTAGACCATGTTTCCAGGCGCTACCGCATTTCCATTCTTGTCAACGTGGGTTAGAGTTGGAGTTTCGGTGTTTGACATTCCGCTGTCCAGCGAGCCCTTAAGCATCTTTAGGGTCTGCTTCATCTGCTTCTTGTCAGCCTTAGGGAACTTAGCCTTAAGAGCACCTTCTAGGTAATTGAATGCAATCTCGCGTGCTTCTGGTGTGTTAGGTAACGAGTTGGTTAGGTGGCTGAATACCAGACCAACGCCATCTGTGTCACCAGACTCCCACGCATCAAATAGAGACGCGATCTCGCTTCTGCGCTGCCACTGCCAGTTCTTTGAAGCTGTGTTAAGAGCCTGGTCGCGACCGTGAAGAATGATGGCTGCGTGCTCTTCAATAGTCCTTAACTTAAGAGTGGTGTCTTCTACATTGCCATCAATGATTCTGTCGGCAGTACCTTTTCGCAGAGCCTTGATTCCACCCTCAGAGCCACCGTATACACGGGCAGCCTTAGCTGGGTTGATCGAGTTTTCTGCCTCGAAAGGATAAGCCTCTAGGTCTCGGTCCAAATAGCGGTCTAGGAGGTGCTCTACACCACGGTTCTTACCGTTAGCTACACCAACAATCGCAGCAAAAGAGTTTCTAGGGTTATAGTGGATGTACTCCTGAGACTCTCCAGTCTCGGGGTTTGTCATCTTGATAACCACAAGCATGCGGTTGTCTAGAGTCTCTTTAACCCTAATCTCGGTGGTACGAGTTTCGCCCGCTGCAGGTCCGTACTCTTCTTCCTTAGTTTGGCGATATACAACTACGGATCCGTCCTCTGCGACAACAGAGTCCTTGTAGTAGTCAAGAAGGGCCTGCTTGATTGCCTTTGGAGAAGCGTCAGACTTTACCTGAGCTAGTACAGGATCAAGATCATTCTTATCACGACCGACCTGTCCTCCCTGGTCTGCACGGTCAGGGGAGAACTCGAAGTCGCGGTCCTGCTTTAGATCGGATGGATTTTCTACAGGAGTGATCTCGTCAGGGACTTCTTCAATAAGCTCGGCTTCATTAAGCTCGGCTTGCTTAGTTTCCGGTATACGATTGTTCTTTTCTGGATCATCTAGGTAAGCTGTTACCCTAGAGATACTGTCTTGCCAATTATCGAGTTCCCGTTTCGTATCAGTTTTGTTGTTAATGGTTCTGCTTGAGCCTTGACCCAGGTATCCATAACCACTAAGCGACCAACGGCCACTGTCTGAGTTCTGAGAAGTGTAGAGGCTTATTTTGGAATTCTTGTAGTTTAGCTGCTCGAGAAGGTAAAGCATATTGTTAGGTGCTATCTCTTCTCTAGGCGGAGGAGTTACGTCGACTTTATATGAGACATTCCCGTATTCATAAGACTTTGTAACAGTAACATTATTGCCTAGCCCTCTGGCTCTATTTGCTAGAGTGTCGAAGTCTTTGTTTCCGGTGAGAATAACTCCGGTCTCAAAGACTGGCCTATCTTTATATTCAGAGCCAACCTCGTTTAGGAATCGCTCTTTCTGGTCTGGTGTAGTTTGGCCTACTTCATATTCTGAGACATTGCTATAAGTTAGGCGACCTATGTTGTTGTTGTCGTCTAGGTAGAGGATGTACTCTTTCTTGCCTAGGACAGAGACTCCTACAACCGGAACAAACTTGCCATTTACCTTTATGGCCTTGTCTCCAGTTTTTAGTGCAGAGCTGTTGAAGTAGTCCTGATCCCATAGATCCATGCCCTTAAACTTGCCTTCTAGAGCTGTAGGCTCTGCTGGCTCTGGCTCAGGCTCTGGGGTTGGAGCAGGCTCGGTAGTTTTTGCCTGTAGAGGAATGTTGGTGCCCTTAGCGAACTTAGCGCCCTTGCGGTTACCGTCAGTGTCGGTGTAGACAACATCCACGGAGTCGTCGGCGTTAACTCTAATTGCAACAACATCGCCGAGCTTAGTGTCTCCCTTGAAAATAGAGTCGCCCTTTTGCAGCTCTTCTGCCTTCTTCGAGGTAGGGGCAGCGGGAGTAGGTTCGGGGTTAGGCGTAGGAGCAGGTTGCGGCTTTGGTTCTGGCTTTGGCTCCGGCTTACGCTGTCCGCGGGAATCGCCTTCGAAGTAGATTCGAGTGACGCGCTTTGTGCGAGGGAAAGATCCCTCGTAGTCCTCGCCATCTTCGTCTACACCGTAGATGAATACATTCTCTTCGTCAGCATCGACTGCGGTAACCTTTACTGGCTTGCCTGATACAGGGTCGGAGAAGTACTCCTCATCGTCACCAGCAAAGTCTTCAATCGAAACTCTTTCACTGCTAGCAATAGGTCGCTGTAGCTCCCTAGCAAACTCGTTTTGGGTGCCTTCTTCTTCCTCGAAGCCGTCCTCGTCGTCCTCGTAGAAGTCGTAGTCTGGCTCTTCATCGTCCCTAGGAGCTGCCTGAGGCGACTCTGGAATATCCATGTCTGCCCATGGGTTAGGGGTGTCTTTATCGCTTCGATCTAGATCGGTGTTGGCTTTCTTTAGACCCTCTGGACCTTCGTAATCCATAACCCAGGCTAGCGACCCGAGAGACATTTTCTTTCTAGCTCTAGTAAGAGCTACATAAAGAGTGCGCAGCTCCTGAGGACCAGGGAGAGCTGGCTCGGAGTCTTCACCGTCTTCGGTCTTCTTCTCTGGTGCCTTAAAGTCCTCGCCGATAATAATATTGTCGGCTTCTAGACCCTTCATTCGGTGAGTGGTGGAAACTACAACATCTGGCTTTTCGTACTTCCTGGAGACGTCATAGACAGTCATAGCGTCCAGAATCTCTACACGCTCTTCAGGAGTTAGTCCGGTAAATTTTACAGCTCGGCTTGTAGTTCCGTCATCGCCCTTGACGCTGATTGCCCTACCGTTGTATTTAGAACCTTGCAGAAGCTCGTAGACTCTATTCTTTTCGTCAGAGCTCGTTGGGTCTAATGGAATCCAAAGTCCGGTGCCACCGAGGATTAGGGCATCGTCTTCAATCTCATAAGTTAGCTCTGGGATGTATGTCCCTGAGCCATACTTTTTACGCTGTGGTGCACCGATAGCTACAATACCGCTAGAGCCATTTTCGCCGTCAAAGTCGGCGTCTGCTTCGGAGCTAGGGATTACGATTAGGTTAGGAAGAATCTCCTTCTTAAAGTAGGCTAGATTCTCCTCTAGATCGCCCTTCTTGCCGACCTTTTCTAGGATCCCAAGGAACTTAACTGCCTTGTTCTCGGGGTCGTTTTCTTGGAGGTCGAATAACTGCTTTACGTTTCTAATACCCTCGAAGTCTTGGCTGTCTACAGACTCACCCTTCTCGTTTTGAGGGGACTTGGGTCTGCTAGGGTCCTGCCAGTTAAGAATCCAGTCAAGGGTGTAAACGTTACCTTCAAGGTCATTCTTAAATACGTCAAGCACGCCAACGGTATTACCCTCAGTCATATACTTGACTAGCTCTTCAAGGCCTCCAGCGTTAGATCTAACAATAACGGTGGTGTCTTCGTCTTTAGAAAGCGCGATCTCTTCTCTAGGAAGTAGAGCCCCGTCTTTACCACTTCCGATAATTCTGGTGTTTGCTCCCAGCAGATTCAGAACTGCGTTACCAGGACCGGCTAGCTCCTGATTAAATCTTCTTGTCTCGCTTAGGAAGGCAACAACATCGGCTTCAGCGGCAGCGTTGTCCATAGCGTTAATAGCACCACGCCACTCATAGATAGCCTGGTTAGGGTCACCTACGTGTACTACTTGCAATCCCTTTTGATTCTTTACCACCTGGGCAACTGCAGCGTTAGTGTCCTGGGCCTCATCGAAAAATACAACGTCGACTTTTTCGCCATTGACAGTTAGCTCGGATAGATCCGGATTGCTTAGAGTCCATAGCTTAAGGTAGTGGTCGTGACCGATCTTCAGACGTTGGTTCTTCTCAGGGGCAAAATATGTCTTACCATTCTTGCCGGTTTTGCCTTCAGAACTTAGCTTCCACTCGTCGGTCCTAAGGATATCGTTCCAATACATCTTCGCGTATTCAAGGAGGCGAGGGTCGTACTCTAGCTTTCCGTCTAGATCTTCCTTTTTATCGGAAGGGATCATGGCCTTAAGTACGCTAAGTAGGTGGCCTTCGTTGATCTCTTTGTCGGCGCTGTTAGAAAATTTTGAGACGGTCTTGCGGACAATGCTTGCGACTCTAGTTGGATTGATGTTCTCACCGAAAAGTGGCATCTCATCGAAGCCAAAGTACTTGCTTACAGCCTCGTCACCAACTACTGTTCCTACCTTGCCGGTCGCTTTTAGCTGGGATCCCGTAAGGCTACGCTTTGCTAAAGAGTGTGTAGTGAGTGCCAAGGTGTTGTCAGGCATCCTGCGCTTTGCTTCTTGAGCGTTCTTCCGGTTGAACTGTAGAGACAGGATCCTGCTCTTAGGGCTAAGACGCTTGAAAGCGTTAGCTGCGGCAACTAAGGTTGTGGTTTTTCCAGCACCTGCAAGAGCATTAACTACAGTACGTTTACGTCCCTTAACTACAGAGTTAAGAACGTAGGTCTGCTCGTCGCTAGGAGTCAGTCCTCCAAAGTCATCGATATATTCTTCGGGCTTACCTAAGGCCTCGATCTCTGGATCTACCTTCTTGCGGATCTTAGGCTTCTTCTCAGCCTTTTCTTGCTGATCAATTAGGTCAGCTTCGCCGTCAGTAGCTTCGCGCTGCTCCATCTCGCTAAGGTCTGGATCTGGCTCGGCTGCAGGAGCAGGCTCGGCGGTGTCTTCTGTTACTTCTGGTTCTGGAGCTGCTTCTTGCTCAGGCTCCGGGATTACTTCGGGCTCTGGCTCTTGCTCTTGCTCTTGCTCGGGCTCTTGCTCAGGTTCAGGGGTAGGCTCGGGAGCTACTTCAGGCTCTGGGGAGGGCTCTGGGGCTACTTCCGGTTCCGGCTGTGCTTCTGGCTCGGGGGTAGGAGCTGTTTCTTCGGGCTCGTCGTCGAACTTAATCTCGTCAAAATCGATGTCATCAAAGTTAATCTCTTCGAAGTCGACATCGGCGAATGGGTCTTCTTCCTCGGCTTTTGGAGCAGAGGTTTTGGACGATCTAGGAGAAGGCTCTTCTCCCTTCTCGGCAGATTCAACGATGTCGCGTACAGCCTCGCCCTGAGCTGCCTTCTCGGCGAGAGCAGGGGCAAGGCGAGCCACTGGCTCTGCCTCACGCTCTTTGCGGAAGGGTGCGTCTTCTTCGTCGGATAGACCGTTGGTGGCCATCTCGATGTCCAGCTCGCTAGCTGGAGATGGGTTCATTTCCTCGAGAGTTTGAGGCTGGCTTGCAATGTCGTCAGGCAGATCTGCCTTTAGGTCAGGGTCAATTCCCTTGGAAAGTAGGAAGTCCCGGTCTAACTGAACATCAGACTTTAGTTCACCGTTTTTAGAGTCGACTTCTAGTACGGTATTTTTTTCGATTCCATATTGCTCGTAGCCCTCTCCAACGAGCATGCGGATGTTATTCTTTTCGCCTTCTTTGGTGGCAGTACCACCAATAGCTTTACCGCTGACTTTTACAACAGTGCCGTCTGGAAGACGAAGATCTGCGTCTACGGATGCTCCGGTGGCTACCCAGCGACCGCGCTTATCACGAGGCTGCTTACGTGCATTGATTGAACGCTCTACGCTGGTATAGGCCGCCACTAAAGGATTTACGGAGAAGTCCTGATTGTTTAGCATCCAAATCCTCTATAAAATATTTATGGGAAAAATTTACCCTATTTAAACCTAATTAATTTTATCGGGTTTTTGGGGTACTTAGTTTACGTACTTGAGATCGTTAATCAGATCGATCGTCTCTGAGAACTCTGCCCAACGGGAAATCTGCTGAGGCGAAGGCAGCTCTACATAATCTCTTGTCATGTAGTCTTCCGCGGCGGCATTCCAGCTCTTGCTTTGCTTTAGCGTTTCAAAGATTTCTTTGGGGTCTTTTCCGTTTCGAATATCGAAAACAGCTTCTGCAGCGTCAGGATATGACTCTGTAATACGAGCTTCTAGTTCATCTCTTAAAGTGGCTGGCTTCTCTGCGTCTTTGATTGCTTGAAGGGACTCGTAAAACTCTTTAAAGAGCAAGATGCGAGCTTTTTCAATGGGGTCAGTGATTACGCTAGTGTCTTTAGCTAGCTCTACGTGGTCACGGAATAGCTTGCTCTTTTTTAGTAACCCTTCAATAGCATCCTTGCTTAAACCGTAAAGAGCCGCGCGAGCTACCCTACCCTTAGGGTCAAATAAGGACTTGCCTGTGTTAATAGAGGTTTGGCCGTACAGATTGAACAAGAAGTCGTATCTTGACTCCATGAGCTCGGATTCGTTAACCATTAAATGCCTCCCGCTCCAGCACGGCGATAGTGTTGATGAACTCTTTAGGTAGAACGTTTTGGTCTGCCAGTGCCTTTAATCTTACCCAAGCGTGGGAGTTTTCTGTCTCAGAAGCGTAGGAATTGATGGCAGCAGCTACTAGTGGCTTTCTAGACTCCTCTAGGATTGGGTCCGAGAGCAGCCACTCAATTTTGTCATCCAGGCTGGCAGAGCCAAGCGTGTGCCCTACAGGGAGTAGGTCTACACAGGCGGCAATGAACTTACTAGCAGGAGCCGAGTGGGTCCTGGTTGCTGCAGACGCAAACTCTCTTAGGTTTGCCTCTAGCTCTTCTGAGGATTCGAACTCGAGCTCGGCACGGTAGGCAGCGCTAACGATTGCCTTATATGAGAGCTGACGAGACTCCGGCTGATTCTCGTTAGCTTCAGCCAGGATGTCTAGTAGTAGAGCTTTAGAGAATGCCATCAAAGGCCTCCTTCTTCGGAAGTAGGTCGGCGTCTTTGCTTTCGTATAGCATCACTGCTAGTTCCTTAGCTCTCTCGAAACTGTCTTCGCCATCTCTCTGAGCGCGAAGCCATGCTGCCCTGATTGCAGGAATTGCATCATAGCTTAGGTCCGAAAATTCGGCTAGAGCGAAAATAGCGTCCTCTGCAGTTGCATAGCTAGCGCTAGATAGCAGAGCGACTTCCAGCTGCGAATCGATATACGAGTCGAAAGCAGAAGCGGTGATAGCCGCGTCTTTCTTCGAAGAACGAGCGTGGGCTGCTGGAAGTAGGTCGTTGTCGGTTGTGTACTTAGCATTCTTTGGCTTACCTGTGCGAAGTAGGTGTAGGAATGCATTGACACGTGCCATGGCCCAGGAGTTGCGGTTCTGGTCTGGGCGGTGGCTGGTCGAGAATGCGCCAGCACCACGACGGTAAACAGCCTTGAGAGTCTTCAGGCTTGTCTTCTTAGAAGCGGTGTCGCCGTGCTTCTCGTTGTGCTTGTCGGCTTTTTCTTGTAGAGACTTTTCTACCTTCTTGGAGAAAGTAACCTTCTTGCCACCCGAAGCCGAACCCTTCTTGTTCTTCTTCGAGCCGAAGATGCGGTCTTTCTTAGGGGCTGGCTTTGAGCCTGCAGTTGCAGTTACACCCTCGGTCTCTTCAGTGATCGGACCGCCCGCTGCCCAGGCGTTGCAGGTGCGCTGTGAAGCGCACTTGAAGTCGAGGGCACTGCAGTAGCCAAGCTCGCCAGCGGCAATGGTGCCTTCAGCTTCTTGGTCAAGGCCGATGCCAGTCTCCAAGCAGTCTAGAACTTTAGGGGTGCGAATAAAGAAAATACAGTTGCCGCAGACGGCAGTCTTGGCTTCTCGAACAGTAGTGTTCCAACGTTCTGCTTTATCTTGCCAGAAGATGTCATTTGGCTCTGCAGGGTTTAGCGGGCCGTAGCCAACGTTGTCGATGGCATTCTGTCGGTTTTCAAGGTTAAGTTGGATGTCTTGAGTTGCAGGAGGGCACTCGTCGCCATAATCTGCATCTGCTGTTACAGCACCATCTGGAAGGATAGCAAAGCGGCAAAGACCGCCTTCTTCTGTCTCGGCCTGAATAATATTGCAGCCGTTTGGTGCTTCCCAAAAAATGCAGTTACCGCACTTAACACCAATAGCAGCGTTTTCCGCATTCTTCTCTGCAGAGTCGTAGCCAGCCCAGACGCCTGTGTTGTCTGCGTTGAACTTGCCGTGCTTCTCGACGATCTCAATTAAAGCATCCGCTAGGTCTTGCTCCTCAGGGACAAGGTAGCCGGCTGCCTCTAGGGACTCCTGAAGGGTGTCGTCAACTGCAAGACCTGGAGAAGTTCTTGGAGGCTGAATCTTGCTTGGATCTAGCAGCTCTGCAGGAGCTCCAGCTCCTCCAGATGCCTTTAAGACAGAGTTGAGGTAGTCAGACATTTAGCGTACTCCTAGGTATGCCTTGATCTGCCAGTTCCACTTCTTGTGCATGTCGATACGCTGAGCCAAGAAGTCCATTAGACCCTGCTCATTACATTGCTCGGCTAGAGAGAACGCTGACATGTAGCAGTTGATGATGGAGTCATTGGCTCTTAGTGCAGAGTCAAGCAAGAACTTAGGAGAAGATCCGTCCTGACGCTCCTCTTTGATACAGGTCATCTCGCAGAAGTCCATGAGTAGATATGGGGATGGATATCCAAGTTTAAGGATGTTCTCGGCTAGCGGATCTACCGAAGACTCGAAGTCTTCGTATAGCTCACCAAAGAACTCGTGGTATTCGCCAAAGTCTGGGCCGAGAACGTTCCAGTGATACCCCTGCATCAAGAACTTTGCAGTTACGACATCAGACAGAAGGTGGGCTAGTCTTGCAGCTAGCTCCGGTTTTTGCTCATACATACTAAACCTCTGGTTCCGCTAGTGGTGGTGCCTCTTCAGCTGGAGCTGGTTCTGCTAAAGGAGGGGTAGGGGTAGTCTCTGATGTCTGTCCACCTGGCGCTGATACGCCGGTAGCTTCTTGTAGAATCTGGTCGATCTCTGGTGGAATTGGTGCTCCACCCGCTTCCTGAGCAGCACCACGGGCAGCCTGCATAACCTGAGGAGCAACTGCGCTTAGCAGTGCCTCGGTAAGCTCTGGAGTAACCATACCCTTGCTTACGATCAAGCGCAGGGCAAGCTCTTCTGGACTTGGAGCATCTGCCTCGGAGAAGCCGTGAGCGCGACGCCAGGTTTCGTAAGATACAGCCATCTTTTCAAAACCAGAGTCTGCATCAGCAGCACGGTCGTTGCGAGTAGCAACCTGAGATGGGTCGTACCAAATGCAAAGCTTCTTAACCTCTGCCTCGTCGTAACCATTAGCGATTAGGTATGGACGCAAGTACATAACGGTTAGAGCATCAGCAATCAGCAGCATCAGCGGCTCGATGTGTGCCTTGTAGAGGGACTCGTCGATCTGAAGCGCGTTCGAGTACTTAACATTTGCAAGACCGGTGACGATGTCCTTTGGAACATCTAGACCCTGCATGATGCGCTCTAATACACGGTCTGCACGCTGAGCAAGGGCTGGGTCGAATGAACGCTCGAACTTGAACTGCTTAATGCGGTCACCAAGCTCTGCTGGACCACGAATGATCAGCGGCACGACGGCTGACGCTGAATCTTCATCCTTAATAGGAGTGGTCATCGCATCGATTAGCTGGTCTTCGAAGTCGTCAGCGGCTTCCTCTGGGTTGTACTGCTGGTTGTATTCGCCTTCCTCGTCGTAAGGATAGTCAGGATCTGGCGAAGCGGCCACAGAAAGACCGTCTGGAAGATAAAGAGCACCAGCGTTGAGGCGAGAACGAGCAGTCGCACGGAAGGTCCTGTTCAAGAGAAGGAGCTCGGCACAAAGGTCGAGAAGGCCGCGCAGGGAGGAGTCGGCTTCCTGAGTGTAGCGAGGGTGTGCTCGCCAGATACGACCAACATAAGCGGTCTTTGGCAGCAGAACGATGTCCTTGTTGCCTGTCGACATCTGAGTAGCCATAGAACCGCCACCGCCAACGTCACGGCGTGGGTTGATGATGTAGTTGCCCTTAGAGTCGACCTGTAGCTCGTCTACAGAGCGAACGTCCCAGCTCTCTGGGAGACCAGAGCCGACACGCTCAGGAATCTGAACTAGGTAGCACTCACCAGTAACCTGCAAGTTAAGGGCTGCATCCTTAAGGAGGCCTGGCTGTCCGCCATAAGCAGAGCTTAGACGGTCTAGGGCACGCTCGGCTGCAGCTGCAAGACGGGGATCAATGTTGTCTACAGAAGAAACAGGGGCTGGAGCCTCTGAAGGGTTAGAAATTGCAGCAGTGTATAGGCGAATACGAGATACAACAGACGCAACTAGGTTGAAAGCGTACTTGATCTCGCCGATAGCGTCGTAATACTCCCAAGCTTCGGTCTGCCAAGCGGTAGAAGCTGACTGGCGACGAGCTCTGAAGTATTCAGCCTCTCCCTTGTCGTTTAGGGAGATCTGAGCGGCGGCAGCGGTTAGTGGACGCGGTGCGTTAAAGGCAGAAGGCTCGGCATAAACGATGCCGAAAGAGTCGATGGAGACGCCAGGAGCAACGCGAGTAGCGTTTTTCGGTGCAGCTGCACGAATATTAGCCTTTGCTGGCTCTGATTTCGCGCTTTCTCGCTTAAAAATTCCCAAAAGAGGGCTCCCTATCTGTTATCGCTCTAGCCAGGCAGTGATAAGCCCGACTGACGCGGATATGGCCATGATTAATGATACCACAAAGGTGAATTGAGGTAAAATCAGGTAGCTGAGTACCAAAAGCAGCGATACCCAGAACCCTGTGCACCAGTTGCAGGTGATCAGGTAGCCAATTTTTGTTGAAGTTGGAAACTTTTTCCACACTTTTGTACGAAAACCGTCGGCAATTGCATCTGTAGTGATCAAATGTGTAATTCTGAACGCCGCTAGGGCCAGAATAGCCGCTGTAACTGCAGATATTTCCATAATTAGTCCTTAATCGAGTTTAGAGTCTTGTAAGGATTCCAACCTCTGAGTCTAGAGCCACATCCGCAGCCCGTATCTTTCTTGAATGCTAGCATTTTTCCGGACGAAGTTACAACAAAAGAGTCTTCGATAGCTTTTTCAGACGGTATGAAGGTGTCATAAGTCTCCCTAAATACAATCTGAGGCCCGTCATTGCCATCTTTGGCAACAACAACATGCTGATCGGTAACGATGACCCTGGTTATCTCTAGGTAGTTAGCTCCTGGAGTCGGTTCGAAGCTTCTCATGGTAGTTACGTCTTCCACTTTGCCCGGGCCTATGGCTGCTAGATGGCAAGGGAAGCGATCTAAAAGAATCTGTGTCATTATCTAACTCTAAAAATCTTTCCGCCTGGGCGAGTATTTGGGTTGGTGACTCCGAGCTTTCGATCGGCAAAACTCTTTGCACGGAGCTTTCCACCCGAGAATCCTGAAGGGGGTTTGATTAGTAGCGCGGTGAGAGCGTGAACTAGTGCGTCAACTCGGTCTGGAGATTTACCCTCGCCAGGAATCCACGAGTACATCTGAGACTCTAGATCTGCAAGATAGCCAACGTGGTGTACACGTCCCTGCTCATAAGCAAGAACGGTAGGCTCAGCGCGGAGCTGCTTTCCGTATTTGGAATGTACCTCTAAGACTTTGATTGTTGGGTCGATAGAGAGGATGGCATTTTTGACGAGAGCGCCACCCTGGTTAACCTCGGCAACAACGGGACAACCCCACTTACGAGCCATCTCAACAACTTTACGGGCCCAAGTGTCTGGGGAACCGTGAACTGTAGCGTCCTCAAGAACCCAAGCATTGCGCTTATAGAGGTCTGGCTCTGAAGAAGCCGCGCAGACGACAATGCCGCACTCGTCGCGGGGATTTTCAGCAACCGAAGGGTCCACGCCGATAACACGAAGCGGAGTATTAAGAGGGTAAACCGCGTGTCGAGCCGCTTCAACCATCTCTTCATTCCAGAGAGCTCCTTCGACGTCGTCGAGCATCTCACCGTATAGCTCCTGACGGGCCAGGGTGGTGCCTTCGTAGACGCCCATAATGGTGTCGAGGTATGCGCCTGAAAGGTTTCCAGCGTTGTCCATGGTTGAACCACGAGTTACAACAACCTTTGAGCCGCCAGATTTATCGGTGCGGGATTCTTCAATAAGTTTGTAGAGAAGCGGAACACGCTTCGGGGTAGTGGTACAAAGAATCTGAGGGTTCTTACCAAGACGGGTACCAACACGGAGGTTGTCGAAGGCGGTCATACCTGCAGCATCTGGGGTCTGACGCCATGCTGCAATCTCATCGCCCCAGGCGTGAGTGAACTGAGGACCACGCAGACCGTCCGGCTCGTCGGCGGTGAAGAGTGTGGCAGTGTTTCCGTTAGGCCAGGTCAGACGACGCTTCGAAGGCTCATAGAGTGGCTTCTCGGAAGGCGGCGTCACATTCATAATGCCAGACTCACCTTCAACGATAACGTCACGTACGTCAGCTGCGGTACGAGCAACTAGGGCAAAGCGGCGCTGGCCTTCGTTGGTGTATTTGGCTTGCTCGCGCACCCATTCGGACGCAAGGCGGGTCTTACCAAAACCACGACCGGCTAAGACTAGCCATACGTTCCAGTCTTCATCTGGTGGCAGCTGCTCCGGGCGTGCCCATACAGACCAGTCCCAGACTAGGGATTCTGGATCCATACCTGCGAGAATATCGTTGCGCTCGTCTTCGGGGAGAAGCGCAAGTTTCTCCATAATGCTTTTGCCCAT
>JACCDV011071235.1_pt1 | contig 13577 bp, 12 predicted proteins | sample 7446131 | NCBI WGS metagenome assembly JACCDV01 (sample SAMN15323448, study PRJNA562643) | freshwater metagenome | isolation source: river surface water | place: USA:Blue River Watershed | collected 2017-08-17 | reverse complement strand
TTTCGGTGATGAACTCGAAGACCGTGAGGTTGTAGTAGTCCATGCCGCGCACCAGGCGCGGGTTGATGCGGTAGGCCACGCCGTTGGCCTCCAGGATGGCCTTGACGGCGTTGAAGTGCGCCAGCGAAGCTTCACCCAGGAAGTCCAGGAGCCGGGGAGCCGAATCGACCACCGGGGCCATGGCAGGATTCTTGGTGTCCAGGATGCGCAGCGGGTTGCTGTGCAGGCGCCTTTGGGCATCTTCGTCCAGCAGTCCGGCATGTTGCTCGAAATGCGCAATCAGGGCCGCACGGTGGGCCTTGCGCTCCTCGGGCTGGCCCAGGCTGTTGAGTTCCAGGCGCACGTCGTTCAGGCCCAGTTCCTTCCAGAGGTCGCATGCCAGCAGGATCAGCTCGGCGTCCACCTCGGGACCGCCAAAGCCCAGCACCTCGGCGCCGATCTGGTGGAACTGTCGGTAGCGGCCGCGCTGCGGACGCTCGTGGCGGAACATCGGGCCTATGTAGTACAGGCGCTTGCCACCTTCGTAGAGCAGGTTGTGCTCGACCACCGCGCGCACCAGCCCTGCCGTGCCTTCCGGACGCAGTGTCAGCTGCTCGCCGTTGAGGCGGTCTTCAAAGGAGTACATCTCCTTTTCAACGATGTCGGTCACCTCGCCCAGACCGCGCACAAAAAGTGCAGTGGGTTCGACGATGGGCAGGCGAACGTTGCGGTAGGCGTAGCGTGCCATCAGGGCGCGAACACGCTCTTCGAGCCATTCCCAGCGCGCCGAATCCGGCGGCAGGATGTCGTTCATGCCCTTGACGCCCACCAGTTTGCGGACCTTGGGCTGTTGGATGTTCTCTGTCATGTACGGGATCAGGCTTTGGCCGTGCCAAAGCGGTTCTGGATATAGTCTTCGACGATGCGCTGAAACTCCTGGGCAATGCCCTCCCCGCGCAGCGTCATGCGTTTTTCGCCATCGATGAACACCGGGGCGGCAGGCGCTTCGCCGGTGCCCGGCAGGCTGATGCCAATGTCGGCATGCTTGCTCTCGCCGGGACCATTGACGATGCAGCCCATCACGGCCACCTTCAGACCCTCCACACCTGGGTACTGCGCGCGCCAGACGGGCATCTGCGCACGCAGGAAGTCATCGATCTGCTTGGCCAGTTCCTGGAAGGTGGTGCTGGTGGTGCGGCCGCAGCCCGGGCAAGCGGTGACGCTGGGCACGAACACCCGCAGGCCCAGGGACTGCAGGATCTCGGAGGCGATCACCACCTCCTGCGTGCGCGGCTCGCCAGGCTGGGGCGTGAGGGAGACGCGGATGGTGTCGCCAATGCCTTCCTGCAGCAGGATGGACAGGGCCGCCGCCGAGGCCACGGTGCCCTTGGTGCCCATGCCCGCCTCGGTCAGGCCCAGGTGGAGGACATAGTCGCAGCGGCGGGCCAGTTCGCGGTAGACGGATATCAGGTCCTGCACGCCCGACACCTTGCATGAGAGCGTGATTTGGCTGCCGTCCATGCCCATGGCTTCGGCCCGCTGTGCCGAACCGATGGCCGACTGGATCAGGGCCTCGTACATGACCTGACGCCCCTCGAAGGGCTCAGGACGTCGGTTGTTGACGTCCATCAATTCGGCCAGCAACTCCTGGTCCAGACTGCCCCAGTTCACACCGATGCGGATCGGCTTGTTGAACTTCTGTGCGACCTCGATCATCTGGCCGAACTGCAGGTCACGCTTGTCGCCCTTGCCCACGTTGCCCGGGTTGATGCGGTATTTCGAGAGGGTCTCGGCGCAGGCCGGGTAATCGGTCAAAAGCCGGTGGCCGTTGTAATGAAAGTCGCCGATCAGGGGCACATCGATGCCCATCTTGTCGAGCTGCTCACGGATGTGCGGGACCGCCTGCGCGGCTTCCGGTGTATTGACCGTGATGCGGACCATTTCGGAGCCGGCCAGCGCCAGCTCCTTGACCTGGATGGCGGTGCCGATCACGTCCACGGTGTCGGTATTGGTCATGGACTGCACGCGCACGGGCGCCCCCCCTCCGACCGTGACCACACGGTTGCCCCAGACCACACGGGATTGACGGGTGCGGCGCGTGGCCGGGCGGGCAATGTCAATGGGTGAATCGTTCATGGCTTGATCTTCAGACGAAGTTCGTTGTTGCGCGTGTGAGGCAATAGATCGACCGCCTGACCCTGCCAAAGCAATTCGATGCTGTCTGCCTGACTGGCATAGACGAACACCGGTGCCTTGGCATCGTAATGGAGTGTCTCGCCTGCCTTGACCTGCTTCTTGACCAGCGTCTCACCCTTGCCGTCGCGCACTTCGAGCCAGGTGCTCTGCCTGACGCGCAGGAGAAGTCCTGAAGCTTCGGCAGGCATGGAGGCTGCCGGAGCAGGGTCGGCCGGTGCAGCCAGAGGCAGTGCGGGCAACTCGACGGGATTGCTGGCCTGACCCATCGGGACATGAACTTGTGCGGGCTCTTCAAGAACGACAGCAGGTGACGAGGCATCCGGAGTCCTGGCCGGCCACCAGATCAATGCTGCGGTAGAGACCAGCATCAGCAAGGCCAGCCACAGGACGGTTCTGGAAGGACGGATGGCCATCGTGCGTCGATGCCCGATCTCGACAGTGGGCTTCACACGTGCCTCGAGCGGGGGACGCTGGGCAGGCAGTCGGTTGACCGCCTGGGGCAGTGCGGCCAGAACAGGTGCCGCATCCATGTCCAGATGCCGGCAGACGGCCTGGGCAAGTGCTCGCAGGAAAGTCACATCGTGGAAGCCGCTGTGGTCGTCGCGCTCCAGGGCCTCGAGCTTGCGCGTAGGCACCTTCAGGGCCACCGACAGCATCGCCAGGTGGATGCCCTTGGCCTCGCGGGCCGCCTTCAGCATCTGGCCTGCCCGAAGCTCGCCACCCGAGACGTCAGGGGCCATGGAAGAAGATTCCGCTGGGTTCATCACAAGTCCTTTCAGTGGCTCACCGGTGCGATCGGAATGATTCCGGATGCGCGCTGCTGGGCAATTCGCTCCTGAACGCCGGTGCGGTCCTTCACATCCCCCGCGAGCTGGCCGCAGGCGGCATCGATGTCATCGCCACGCGTCTTGCGAACTGTGGTCACGATACCGGCGTCGAGCAGCATTTTGGCAAAGGCCTGCACACGCGCCTGGGACGAGCGCTGCAGGCCGGAGGCCGGAAAAGGGTTGAAGGGGATCAGGTTGAACTTGCAGCGCAGACCCTGACGGCCATGGCGCTGCACCAGCTCAATGAGCTGGCGGGCGTGCTCGGGCTGGTCATTGACCCCGTCGAGCATGCAGTATTCGAAGGTGATGAAGTCGCGCGGCGCGTGTTCGAGGTAGCGTTCGCAAGCCTGCAGCAACTCTTCCATCGGGTATTTGCGGTTGAGCGGCACAAGGGGGTCACGCAAGACATCGGTGGGCGCGTGCAAAGACACCGCCAAGGCCACTGGACAGTCCAGCGCCAGCCGATCGATCATGGGTACCACGCCCGAGGTGGACACCGTCACACGGCGACGCGAGAGGCCATAGCCGTGGTCGTCGAGCATGGTCCGCAGCGCAGGAATGAGCGCTGAATAATTCTGCAGAGGCTCGCCCATCCCCATCATGACCACGTTGGAGATGACACGCTCGTCGGTGCCCAGGTGCTTGCGCAGGAAATGCTCGGCAAACCACAGCTGAGCGAGGATTTCCGCCGTCGAAAGGTTGCGTGAAAAACCCTGGTGGCCGGTCGAGCAGAAGCGGCAGCCGACGGCACAACCCGCCTGTGAGGACACACACAGGGTGCCGCGGTCGTCTTCGGGAATGAACACCGACTCCACGGCGTTGCCGTCCCCCACGTCGAACAACCACTTGATGGTGCCATCGGCCGAAATGTGCTGGGTCAGCACCGGCAAGGCACAGATGTGGGCAGTGGTCTTGAGTTTTTCGCGCAGCGACTTGGCCAGATCGCTCATCTGGTCAAAGTCGCTCGCACCTCGCTGGTGGATCCAGCGGAACAGCTGGGTGGCACGAAAGCGCTTCTCACCCAGCCCTTCACAAAAAACGGCCAGACCTTCCAGATCGAATTCGAGAAGGTTGGCCGTCATGGCTGGCGCTCGTGAAGGTCGCGAACGGGTCGCGAGCCGGTCAGCGGCTGTAGACGTTCATGCCGGGGAAGAAGAAGGCGACTTCCACGGCTGCGGTTTCGGGGGCATCGGAGCCGTGCACGGCGTTGGCGTCGATGCTGTCGGCGAAGTCCGCGCGGATGGTGCCGGGTGCGGCTTTCTTGGGGTCGGTAGCACCCATCAGGTCGCGGTTCTTGGCGATGGCACCTTCACCTTCGAGGGCCTGGATCATGACCGGGCCAGACACCATGAAGTCCACCAGGTCCTTGAAGAAGGGTCGTGCCTTGTGGACGGCATAGAACTGCTCGGCTTCGCCACGGGAGAGGTGCACCATCTTGGCTGCCACGATCTTCAGGCCAGCGGCTTCGAAGCGGGCGTAAATCTGGCCGATGACGTTCTTGGCAACGGCGTCAGGCTTGATGATGGAGAGGGTGCGTTCGATGGCCATGTTTTTTCCTGTTGATAGAGTGATTTTGAAAGCAATTTTGCGTTTGGGCAAAGCCGCTTATTCTAACCTGCGATGGTTCGGTCCTCCCAGGACCTGCCCGGCATGCCCTTACGGGCTGCACAGTCAGCGGCTTCGGCTGCCGGGCTTGCGACGCCCGCCACGACTGCCCCCCCCTGGGCCCTGTTTCTGACGGTTGAAGCTGTCTGCCCCGATGTACCCCAGACTGGTGCGCATCGGATCGGGCTGTCCGCCCTGCCCGGGTTTGGCCTGTCCACGGGGGCTCTTGGACGGTGTGCGTGGCGCCGATGGCACAGCCGTGCCGGGCAAGCCGCGACCACCGGTGCGTGGACTCCGGTCCGGACGTCCGCGCGCGCGTGGCTTGGCTGGCGCCTGTGCAGGTCGTTCGCTGGCACCAGCGGCCTTCATGAGGGAACGGATGTCGGCTTCGTCGAGTTCCAGCCACGCCCCGCGGCGCAGACCATGTGGCAGCACCATCGCACCGTAGCGGATGCGGATCAGACGGCTGACCGCGTGGCCTACGGCCTCCATCATGCGGCGCACCTCGCGGTTGCGTCCTTCGGAAATCGTTACCCGGTACCAGCAATTGGACCCTTCGCCTCCGCCCTCCTCTATGGAGCCGAACTGGGCCAGTCCGTCATCGAGCATGACACCGTCGAGCAGCTTTTGCTTTTCTTCGTTGGAAAGCGCTCCCAGCACCCGTACCGCATACTCCCGCTCCAGTCCGAAACGCGGATGCATCAGGCGGTTGGCCAGTTCGCCGGAGCTGGTAAACAGCAGCAGGCCTTCGGTGTTGAGGTCCAGACGTCCGACCGATTGCCACTTGCCCTGCTGCAGGCGCGGCAGCTTGCGAAAGACGCTCGGGCGGTTTTGCGGATCGTCGTGACTGACGATCTCGCCGGCAGGCTTGTGGTAAGCGATCACACGTGCCGGTGGCGGATCGATGCGCACCCGGATGGGTTTGCCATTGACCTTGACCTGGTCGCCGAACTGGATGCGCTGGCCAATGTGGGCCGGCTGGTTGTTGACGGAAATGCGTCCCTCCAGGATCAGCTGCTCCATTTCCAGGCGGGATCCGAGTCCGGCCTGGGCCAGCACCTTGTGCAGCTTGGGAGAATCGGCCTGCGGCGCGAGCACACGCTTGCCGGGGTCCAGCGCCGGAGCACTGGCATCGTCCTCGGCATCGAACTGACCCGACACCACATCCGCAAGATCAACGGCCTTGTAGTGGCCGCCGGGGCCCTGGGCCGCTTCGGTGGGTGGGCTGTCTTGCGCTTCAGTGCTCATGCGGTGTGTCCGGTCGATCGGGCTCAGGGTGGGGGTTGTCGTCGGTGCCGAGTTCCTGCTCCAGAGGCAGGAGGGCTTCTTCCAGCGAAAGTGTGGGCTGCAGGGGCAGCTCGTTGTCGGCCAGGTGGGCCAGGGCACTGGCCTGGTGTTCCACGTTGGACAACAGGGGCAGCTGGTCCAGCGAAGCCAGACCCATGTCGTCCAGGAACTGGCGGGTGGTTGCGTACAGGGCTGGGCGCCCCACGGTCTCGCGGTGGCCAATCACCTCGACCCAGCCACGGTCCTCGAGTTGCTTGAGGATCTGGGAATTGATGGTGACGCCACGGATGTCTTCCATGTCACCCCGCGTCACCGGCTGGCGGTAGGCAATGATGGCCAGCGTCTCGAGGGCGGCGCGGGTGTAACGGGGTGGCTTTTCGGGATGCAGGCGGTCAAGGTAGTCCCGCATCTCCGGACGGCTCTGGAAGCGCCAGCCACTGGCCACGCACACCAGCTCCAGGCCCTTGAGGGTCCATTCCAGTTGCAGCTCGGCGAGCAGCTGGCGCAAGGTGTCCGCCCCCAGGGCATCGTCAAAAAGCACCCGCAGCTCGCGCAGCGAGAGCGGCTGGGCCGTGCACAGCAGGGCCGTTTCAAGGACACGCTTGGCATGCGCCGTGTTCATGGTTCTTTTATTTTTTCGGGGTGGCGCGCAGGTCGCGCGAACAAGCGGGAAAGCCGGAGTGCCGCTGTACCGGGCAGAGGCGGGACCTTCTGGCCGCGGCCCTGACTGGCCCGGCGGGGTCTTTCAGTCCGGCCCATTGTATCGGAGGCCCAGCGCCTGCAGCGACTGCAGCATGTCGGCTGGCAGATCGGCCATCCACACCAGGGACTGGCCGGTGAAAGGGTGAGCGAACGCCAGGCGCCAGGCGTGCAGGGCCTGGCGCGTCAAGCCCGCCTCGGGCCTGCCCCCATAGAGGGCATCGCCCAGCAAGGGATGACCGATGTGCGCCATGTGCACCCGGATCTGGTGCGTGCGGCCGGTGTGCAGGGTGCAACGCACCAGACAGGCCTGCACGTTCTCGTCCAGGCACTCCAGCGTAGTTCGCGCCGTCTTGCCGGGCTGGCGAGCAAGATCGACCACCGCCATGCGCAGCCGGTTGACCGGATCGCGACCTATGGCGGCATGGACTTCCCGTTCAGACACTCCCGGCCAGCCCCGGTGCCCGATGGCCAGGTACTGGCGGCTGACCTCGCGGGCTGCGATCATGCGCACCAGCGCGTCCATGGCCGCCCGGGTTCGGGCCACCACCATGAGCCCGCTGGTGTCCTTGTCGAGCCGGTGCACGATCCCCGCGCGCGGCAGGTCCTGAACCATCGGGTCGAGCGCCAGCAGGCCGTTAAGCAATGTGCCCTGCCAATGCCCGGGTGCCGGATGCACGACCAAACCCGCCGGTTTGTGGATCACCCGCAGGTGCTCGTCCTGGTAGAGCGTCTGCAGGGGCATCGCCTGCGGCACAAAGGCCCTGGACTGGGGGGTCGCCCGCAGGGTGATCTGCACTTGCTGGCCCAGGCGAACCTTGGCAGAGACCTTGGTGACCTGACGCCCGTCCAGCAGGACATCGCCCGCCTCGATGCGCTGCTGGAGGTAGCTGCGTGAGAATTCAGACACCGCCAGCGCCAGGGCCCGGTCAAGCCTGTGGCCGTGCAGGGCGGCATCGAACTGCAAATGCCGCAATTCGGCATCATCACCCGCATCTTCCCCCTCTTCCAGCGGGTTGTCGGGCAGGTCGGTCTCGGGGGCGGTCGATATAATCAATTGGAATGAAATGCACTGGGACGATGAGGATGCGGCGAATTGGATTATCAAGGGTTCCGGCTACGCTGTGCCTGGCCACATGCCTGGTGATGGCGGGTTGCTCCAGCACACCCAAGGACATCACCCAAGGCTGGACACCCGAGCGCATCTACAAGGAAGCCCGCGACGAGGTGTCGGCTGGCGCCTGGGACAAGGCCATCAAGCTGCTGGAGAAGCTCGAGGGCCGGGCGGCTGGCACCGTGCTGGCCCAGCAGGCCCAGATCGAGAAGGCCTGGGCGCAGTACAAGTCGGGTGACAAGGTGCAGGCGGTGTCCACCCTGGATCGCTTTATCCGACTGCACCCCACCAGTCCGGCCATGGACTACGCGCTCTACCTCAAGGGCCTGGTCAATTTCAATGACAACCTGGGCCTGTTCTCGGCCCTGATCAACCAGGACCTGTCGGAGCGTGACCAGCGCGCCGCCAAGGAATCCTATGAAGCCTTTCTGGAATTGAGCAAGCGCTTCCCGGAGTCCAAATACACCCCGGATGCCCGTCAGCGCATGACCTACATTGTCAATTCGCTGGCCGGCTATGAGGTGCATGTGGCCCGCTACTACGCCCGTCGGGGCGCTCATGTTGCCGCTGTCAACCGCGCGCAGCAGGCCCTGACCGAATACCCTGGCGTGCCCGCCGCTGAAGAAGCGCTGGCCATCTTGGTTTACTCCTACAATGCCTTGGGCATGTCCCAGTTGCGCGATGACGCACGGCGGGTGCTGGAGAGTAGTTTCCCGAACTCCAGGTTCCTCAAGAACCCGCTGGCAGGAAGAGTGTCAAAGCCCTGGTGGCAACTCTGGTGATCCGTCACCCAGCTGGGCAAGCGCCTGACTGTACTCCTGTGGACCAGTGATCCGGCGCATCGGTGGCAAGGCCGCCAGCAGCCTGGTCCCGTAAGCCTTGCTCACAAGACGCGGGTCGCACACCACCAGAATGCCCCGGTCGGATTCGCTGCGGATCAGACGTCCGGCACCCTGCTTGAGGGTCACTGCGGCCTCAGGCAATGCCAGATCCATGAAGACGCTGCCACCCTGCTGCTGCAGACGCTGGCCCCGGGCTTCGAACACCGGGTCATCGGGTGGCGCGAAGGGCAGCTTGTCGATGATCACCAACTGCAGGGCGTCGCCTGGCACATCAAAACCTTCCCAGAAAGAAGCGGAAGCCACCAGAATGCAGCCGCCCTGCCCCTGGCTGCCCCCCTCACGGAAGCGCTCCATCAGCACGCGCTTGGGGCTTTGCCCCTGGACAAGCACCTCCAGTCCCAGGCCGCTGTCGAGGTGGGTCTGCAGGAAATCGCCGATGGTGCGCATGGCATGAAGGGTGGTGGTGAGGACCAGCGTTCGCCCACCAATGCGGCGTGACGAGGCCAGCGCCAATCGCCCCACATCCAGCGCATGCTGACGCTCCCCGGGCGCACTCACATCCATAGGTACGTAGAGCGCAGACTGCCGCGCGTAATCGAAGGGACTCTCCACGCGCAAGGTGCGTGCTGAACCGAGTCCGCAAGGACCGGTGAACCAGCGCAAGGCCGGATCGTCGCCCAGCGTGGCCGAGGTGAATATCCAGGCCCTTGCGCCCGCCGGCGCTGCACTGACCTGAGGAGACTGTTCTGATTCCTTGTCCAGGGTCGTAGATGGCACAGCGGTCAGACGCGTGAAGGTCTCGGCCACATCCAGAGGCGCCTGCACCACCTTCAGGGCTGCCGAGACTTCAGCCCAACGCACGCCATCTTCATGCGAGGGCTGCTGGAAACGCTGGCACAACTGACGCAGGCTATGGCAGCGTTCGAACAGACGGACAAAATCGGGCGCCAGCTCTGTAACCTGGTCCAACCCTTGGGAGAGCACCTGCAGGGCTTGCTCGACGCGCTGCAAGGCCTCGCACCAGTCGGCCGGGGCAATGCCTTGTGGCGCACCGTCGCCCCAGCGCAAGCGCGAGGCACCCCGCTGCGGTCCGACCACCAGTCGCCAGTCACGCGTGGCGAGCTCAAGCCCCTGGCTCATGGCCTGCCAATCGACCAGACCCCGGGCCAGCGTCAGTCCGGACCCGAGCACATCGCGGGCGAGCTCCAGCAGCTGGGTGGTAGAGAGCTCCTGCCCCAGAAAATGGACCCCGATCTCGTTGAGTTGATGGGCCTCATCAAAGACCGTGACCCGCACGGTGGGCAGCAATTCGGCCACGCCCGACTCCCGCACGGCCAGGTCCGCAAAAAACAGGTGGTGGTTGATCACCACCACGTCGGCGGCCATCGCCTCCTTGCGAGCGAGGTTGACGTGGCAGGCCTTGTAGCGAGGGCAGTTCGAGCCCAGGCAATTGTCCCGGGTAGAGGTGACGAGCGGCCACAGGCTGGAGCTTTCATCGAGACCGGGCAACTCGCCCATGTCGCCGCTGCGGGTAACTTGGGCCCACTGCTCCACACGCGAGAGGGCGCGCTGCCAGACCGACTGACTGGCCTGCGGATGGTGCCGCGCCTGCTCCATGCGGTGAAGGCAAAGGTAGCTGGAGCGGCCCTTGAGCAGGGCAACGCGCACCGGCAGCTTGAGCACCGAAGTCAGGCGAGGCAGGTCACGTGCAAACAGCTGGTCCTGCAGCGCCTTGGTCGCGGTGGACACCAGGGCACGCTGGCCGCTGAGCAGTACGGGGAGCAGATAGGCAAAGGTCTTGCCCACTCCCGTGCCGGCTTCGACCACCAGGGTCCCACCGTCTCGTACCACTTCTGTGACGGCCAGTGCCATGTCGGTCTGGCCGGTGCGCGGCCGATAGCCCGGCCAGTGGCTGGCCAGGGGCCCACTGGTGGACAAGGCGTGTGCAACCTGCTCGTCGAGCCGACTCACGCCGGTTCCTTGGGCCCGGTCATCCACTGGAGGCGGGCCATCTCGTCGCGCAGGGCCAGTCGCCTTTTCTTGAGGCGACGCAAGCGCAACTCGTCGATGGGCGCAGCTGCTTCGGCCAACTGGTCAATCATCGCGTCCAGGTCGGCGTGCTCCATCTGCAGCTCGATCAGGCGTCGTTGTGGCGATCGGTGATCGCCGATCCCGGATTCGATCATGGCTGCTGCACCGCGTCCTGCTTGTTTCGAAGCCGCTCATCGCGCTGGCGTGTGCGCCATTCACGCTCCTGTGCATTGAGCTCAAGCTCCCTGGGACGCAAAGGGTCCAGCGCCGCATGGCGGATACGACGCGCTTCACGCAGGCAATCGTTGACGGCAAAACGCATCCAGCAGGCGCGCTGGCGCGCCTCATGCTGCTCTTCGATGGCCTGGCGCTGGGTGTTCAGGGCTTCGCGGGCAGCTGCAATGCGTGCAGGCACATCATCGACAGACTCAGCAGACTGCGCCCTTACCTGGAGACCGAGCTGAGACAGCACCAGCGCGAGCAGACACAGGCGCTTCATGTCAGCTGCGTGTCCACGGTGCGGTGCTCGAGCGCCAGGAACTCGGCAGACTGCATCTCGTTGAGGCGCGAGACGGTGCGAGGGAATTCATGCGACATGGGCCCTTCGGTGTAGAGCTGCTCGGGCGGGACCTCGGCCGACACAATCAGCTTGACGCGCCTGTCATAGAGCACGTCCACCAGCCAGGTGAAGCGCCGGGCCTCGGAGGCCAGCTTGACCGGCATCAGAGGCACACCCGAGAGCAGCAGCGTGTGGAACTGGGTGGCAATCTCGAGGTAGTCGTTTTGCGAACGCGGGCCGCCACAAAGCGTGCGGAAGTCGAACCAGACCACCCCGCCAGCGCGGCGACGGGACCGGATCTCGCGCGCCTCGATGTGCAGCACCGGGTCTTCGTCCTGCCCGCTGGCGAGCTGGCTGAAAGCCTTGTCCATCTCGGCATCGGTGTCGGACGTGATCGGCGTCTTGTAGAGGTCCAGCATCTCCAGCGTACGGCGACGGTAGTCGGTGCCGTTGTCCACATTGAGCACATCCATGCGGGCGTTGAGCAGGTCAATCGCAGGAAGAATGCGGTCGCGGTGAAGTCCGTCGGGGTAGAGCCCGTCAGGCTTGAAGTTGGAGGTGGTGACAAAGCCCACGCCGTTGTCGAACAGCGCCACCAGCAGGCGGTGCAGGATCATGGCATCGGTGATGTCGGCCACATGGAATTCGTCAAAGCAGATGAGGCGGTAACGCTGAGCCATCTTCTTGCCCAGCACGTCCAGTGGGTTGACCGTGCCCTGCATGGCGGCCAGTTCGCGGTGGACCTCGCGCATGAACTCATGGAAATGCAGCCGCGTCTTGCGCCGGATGGGGACGGCCTCGTAGAAGCAGTCCATCAGGAAGCTCTTGCCCCGCCCTACCCCGCCGAACATGTAGACGCCCTTGGGGATTTCGGGCCTTGCAAAAAGTTTCCTGAACGGGTTGGCGCGGCTGGTCTTGAAAGCGCTCCATTCCTGCGCGCAACGCTCCAGGGCCTCGATGGCGCGCAGCTGGGCAGGATCGCTCTGGTAGCCACGCTTTTTCAGCTCTTCTTCGTAAACGGCGCGAACAGACATGGGTGGATCTCTGACATCAAAAAACCCGGGGCGGGCCCGGGTTTGTGGCTGGTGAAACTGTACCCCAAAGTGCCTGCATCTGCAGGCATTCGGGGGACAAGACCATCAGAAGTTGAGTGTGCGCTTGTCCACTGCAAGCGCTGCTTCCTTGGTCGCTTCGGACAGCGAGGGGTGTGCATGACAGATGCGGGCGATGTCTTCGGCGCTGGCGCGGAATTCCATGGCCACCACGGCTTCGGCGATCAGCTCGGAAGCCATCGGGCCCACGATGTGCACACCGAGGATTTCGTCGGTCTTGGCATCGGCCAGGAACTTCACCATGCCGGTCGTGTCACCCAGGGCGCGGGCACGGCCGTTCGCGAGGAACGGGAAGGTGCCCGCCTTGTACGTCACGCCATCGGCCTTGAGCTGCTGCTCGGTACGGCCGACCCATGCGATCTCGGGGCTGGTGTAAATGACCCAGGGGATGGTGTTGAAGTTCACATGACCGTGCTGGCCAGCAATGCGCTCGGCCACGGCTACGCCCTCTTCCTCGGCCTTGTGGGCCAGCATGGGACCGCGCACCACATCGCCTACGGCCCAGATGCCAGGCACGCTGGTGCGGCAGTCGCCGTCCACCACGATGGCGCCGCGATCGTCCAGCTGAAGGCCAACGGCTTCAACGTTCAGGCCGTTGGTGTTGGGCACGCGGCCGATCGAGACGATCAGCTTGTCTGCGTCCAGCGCCACGGTCTCGCCCTTGGCATTGGTGTAGTTGACGGTGACACCTTTCTTGCCGGCCTTGATCTCGCCGACCTTCACGCCCAGCTCGATTTTCAGGCCCTGCTTGTCGAAGGCCTTCTTGGCTTCCTTGGCGATCTGCTCGTCGACAGCACCCAGGAACGTCGGCAGGCCTTCGAGGATGGTGACGTCCGCACCCAGACGGCGCCAGACCGAGCCCATTTCCAGGCCGATCACGCCGGAGCCGATCAGGGCCAGCTTCTTGGGGACCGCGCCCAGTCGCAGTGCACCGTCATTCGACAGCACGTTTTCTTCGTTAAACGGTACACCGGGCAGCGCACGGGCGTTGGAGCCGGTGGCCACGATGACTTGTTTGGCGGTGAGGGATTCTTCGGTTTTGCCAGAGACCTTGATCTCGTAACCGCCTTCGACCTTGCCCACGAAGGAGCCGCGGCCGTGAAAAAAGCTCACCTTGTTCTTTTTGAACAGGTAAAGGATGCCGTCGTTGTTCTGCTTCACAACGGTGTCCTTGCGGGCAATCATTTTGGCCACGTCGATCTTGACGTCCTTGGCCGTGATGCCGTGTTCTTCGAAATGGTGGTTGGCATGCTCGAAATGCTCGGACGACTGCAGTAGCGCCTTGGAAGGGAAACAGCCGACATTGGTGCATGTGCCGCCGGGCGC
>JACCDV010658047.1_pt1 | contig 13578 bp, 13 predicted proteins | sample 7446131 | NCBI WGS metagenome assembly JACCDV01 (sample SAMN15323448, study PRJNA562643) | freshwater metagenome | isolation source: river surface water | place: USA:Blue River Watershed | collected 2017-08-17 | reverse complement strand
TCAGTAATAGACCACCCACACCTAAGAATAGGCCGGTGACTGTGCCCAGCGCAAGCAAGCGATGCGTATCCCAGAAGATCACCACAATGAAAATGCTTAACAGTAGGACGCCAAAGCATAAGAAAAAAAGTGAAACGATGACGGTGATGAGTAAGGAAAAAACACGCTCACGTGCAATCTCAATATCTGTGGAAAGCAAATGCAGGCGATTGTAGGCCATCGCCACCACAGTCGCCGTTAAGGTTTTAAGTGAGTCTAGTAAACCTTCGCCAGAGGCTTGATGATCAGATTGTTCTGCCAACATCGTCTCCTTTAAAATTAACGCTTACCAATCAACAACCCCACAAGCAATCCAACGCCAGCAGCAACGCCGATGGCCTTCCATGGATTCTCATGTACATATTCATCCGCCGACTTTGCAGCAGCTTTGCCTTTTTCAATCAAATCACCCTGCGCTTCCGCAAGCTTACCTTTGGCATTTGCCAATGATGATTCAGCTTGTGAGCGCAAATTAGCCAAAGCAACATCCCCTTGATCAGTCGTTGCTTTAATCAACGCTTCTGCATCTGCGATCACTAATTTAAAGTCCGCAATCAATTGTTCTTTGCTCACCTCAGCAGGTGTTGTCTTCTGTGCCTTAGCCATGATTTTTTTCCTCTTATCATTAGTGCCGAATGATTCAATATACGCCGTAATTGATCGCAAAGCTTGATGTACATCAAATGATAATTAAGATTCTTTAATTGCACGGATGCATGGAAGGTTACGCCACCAACCATAGGCGTCCATGCCGCAGCCAAACACATAACGATTAGGCAGCTCAAGCCCCACAAAATCAGCTCTAATCGGCTTGTCCTGGTCGAGTATTTTTTCACTCAAGACGGCCACCAATACCTGCTCGGCGCCCATCGCTAAACACCTAGCCTTAATCTCGGCCAAGGTAATGCCCTCATCTAAGATGTCGTCCAAGAGCAAGACCACCCTGCCCCTAACCTTGTCGCTGGGCTCAACGCGCCAGACTAAATCCTGGCCACTCGTGCCGTGATAGCGATTGGCCTGCACGTAATCGAACTCTAGAGGGAAATTAAGCTGGGGCAACAACTGGCCCGTAAAGACCACCGCGCCGCCCATCACGCTCATGACGACGGGGTTGGTCTTGCTGAGGGCTAGGGTGATTTGCGAGGCAAGCTGCCCAACGGCGTTTGCAACCTCCAGCTCACTGTAGATCAGCTCAGAACTTGCGAGGATGCTCTGCGGATCCTGCATGGCTAGCGAGAACCAAAGCCGGTGAGGACGGTACGTATCGTCTTGTACCAGATGAGAAGATCAAGCCATAGTGAGAAGTGCTTGATGTAATAGAAGTCGTACTCGAGCTTCTCCTTCATGTCGTCCACCCCGGCAGCGTAACCGTGCATCACCTGCGCCCACCCAGAGATCCCCGGCCGCACTACGTGGCGGTAAAGGAAGAAAGGCACCTCGCGGTCGTACCAATTCGCAAGCGCCTCCGATTCGGGCCTCGGTCCTATGAGGCTCATCTCACCCTTAAGAACGTTCCAGAACTGGGGTAACTCATCTAGGCGGTACTTGCGGATCACCTTGCCCACCCTGGTGATGCGATGGCTCTCGCCCTCCTCCGTGAAGGCCTCACCGCCGTGGTTAACGGTCATGCTCCTAAACTTGATGACGTTAAACCACTCGCCGTTAAAGCCCATCCTGCGCTGGATAAAGAACGCGCCGCCGGGACTATCAACCATCACCCAGAGTGCGATGGCGGCGATGAGCGGAATGGCGATTGGGGAGAGCAACAATAAAAATAGGACATCCAGTAGGCGCTTGAGGTTCTGATGGAACAGTGACGGCGACAGGTCACCGAAGTTGTTCTCGATCAGGTGCCGCACGTTGACCTTGCCGGTGATTGACTCCTGGAGCTGCATCGCGTTGTAGACGGGTATACGCCTAAGGGCACACTGGGACAGGAAACGCTGCCAGTCCTCGGTCATCAGGCCCGACTGCATGTCGGCGACCACCCCGGCCACCTCACCCGCAGGTAATAAAGGTTTATCGAGCTTTGTAAAGGTGTAGTGGTCGGAATTTTTAAAGTGATTACCTTCACCAACTGGCACAGTAAAGAGATTTAATTGGCGGCTGCGGCTGCTAAAGCGATGCTGGAACGCGAGCAGCAGGATGGTGAGCAGGAGGCCGATCAGGATCAGCTTCACTGAGTAGGCAGCCCGCAGGATGAGCACCAGGGCGAGCACCACGCCGAACACACTAAACGAGATCGGCAGGATGAACGCGACCGGATTGCGCTGGGGGAAGCGCTCGAAGCGCCTGAGCATCAGGGCCGCGACATAGAAGCCCAGGCCATCCATCGCCATCGATACCGATGTCGTGTCCAGCCAGTAGGTCATGTCCCAGTAGCCCCACCCCAGGACAAAGAGCGGCGGGACAAGCGAGACCAGAAGGACTCCGACCAACGCGAAGGGATAGAACAGGAAGGGATTAGATTTCTTGATGTGCAGTGCCATGGGTAACTCAATCAAACCGTTGTTCACATGATATCACGACGGGGGCGAGATGTCGGTGGGCCGATAAACGGTATTAGCGTGCCTAAATTAGAATTAAATGTTGGTTGCTTGGTTGTGCGCACTAAAAAATAAATACTATATATTTTATGTGGTTAGAATTGATTCAACTATAAAATAACTAACATTATCTACTTCAGCCTGACGCCAGGCCTGTCGTCTGGGGAGCCGATGAATTCGATCCCCTGCTGCTCCAATGTTTTTCTGACAAGATCTAAAGTCTGAGCATTACTAGATGGTACTGATTCAGCCAACTCCATACGTCTTATGGTGGCAACACCCACACCTGAATGCTCCGCCAACAACAACGCACTCCAGTTTATTAATGCTCTTGCAGCTCTTATTTGACAGCTTGTGATCATTTTGATATCATTTAAGTTAATTATTATATCGTTAATAGAATTTAAGGTTACTCGATGAATATTACTGCAATAATTAAACTAAAGGAAACCATTAAAAGAATTGATGGTGCCTACGCTCCTGGGACAATACGGGCATACAGGGCCAACTTCGAGAGGTTTATCGAGTTCTGTAACAGCAAAGACGTATCAGCACTCCCTGCCAACAAATTGGATGTTGCTAACTTCATCAGATACCTCTCGGATAGAGATCTCAAGTCAGCCAGTATCCGTATCGCAGTTGCCTCAATCTCCGCAATCCACCGACTCAATGAGACCCTAGATCCGACAACCCACCCCGACGTCAAAATAGAGCTTCGCAGGATGCACAGGAACCTAGGACGTGAGTCTAAACAGGCGGCAGGGATTAATGCAGAGCTTCTAAGTAATATGGTGAAGAATACAGATAAGACTCTGAGAGGGATCAGGGATCGCGCCCTACTCCTCACAGCCTATGACAGCATGTGCAGGCGAAGCGAACTGGTGTCGCTGGCTTTCAACGACCTCATAATCGATCCAAAAAATAGGTCAGTAAGAATCAAACTTCGACGTAGCAAGACCGACCAGGATGGCTTTGGTCGATGGCTTCACCTAGGCGTAGATTCACAGAAAGCCATACTAGAATGGATTCAGGTAACAGGAATTATAGACGGGATGCTGTTCAGGGGAATCACCCGAGGTGAAAAGATCACCAAGGGACTAAGTGCTGCCCAGATTAATCGAATCTATAAGAGAATAGCCAAGAAGTCGAAGGTCGACCAATCACTAGTAAGCAACATCAGCGGACATTCCATGAGGGTTGGTGCCGCACAGGACCTTTTAAGATCTGGTGCAAGCCTACCCATGATGATGCAACGGGGTCGGTGGTCGAAGGCGGATACCGTGATGCGCTATCTAGAAAATACGACCGGCATCTACACTACCAACATTAAAAGTCAGCCTGAGTGGGCCGCTATTTAAATAGCTCTACTAAAATACAAAAAAAAGGATGGTTAAACCCAGCACGACCCTATCAACAAACTTGCGGCGCCCCTGAAATACGTACGAAAGAAGCTGAAGCTGAGATAGGAATGTTCGCGCCTTAAACAGTCCGGATAACTTAATTAACTTAGAATCAGGATTGATCCCCACAGCAACCTCACAGATCTTTGAGACCTCACCACGGTACCAACCATCATTGATCTTACGAAGCCTATTAACGATAGCCTTGATGCCAGAGTTCGCACCAATCACGTTATTAGCATGCTGACGATACATAAGTGAAGGGACATCATCGATGACCCACCTACGCTTATGGGCGCGACATATTGCATAGGTCAACCAGTCATGCATCACAACATTTTTAGCTGGACTCCTAGCTGACTGAATTTCCTCACGGAGCTTAGCGACAAGCCAAGGTGTCATTAAAAATGTACACCCCGGCCCAGCCGCCTCAAAAATAAAATCATGTGACCTCTGCGACTGTGATTTACGAATTAACTTCTTTGATCCATCAGGCCAAAATGCCATAACATTTGATGAGACACATTCTGCATTCTCAGCTTGAATTAAATTTACATGATGAGATAACTTGTCGAGGTTCCAAATATCATCCTGATCAGCAAACGCCACATAATCAAAATCACTAATATCAACATCACAAACAAGTCGGTAAAAGTTTTTACCTGCGGAGCCCATACGGACTCTTTTAGGTAACACAACCACTCGGCTATCTGATTCAGCTAATTCATTAAGATATTCAAGTGTGCCATCAGTTGAATGGTCGTCAGAAACAAATAACGTTAAATCAACGCCCACTTGTTGGAGAATTGAATCAAGCTGCTCAGAAAGCCACTGCTTACCATTGTAAGTAGCCATCAGCACTGCAATAACAGGAGTCGGTCTATCCATTATAAATATTTACTGTAAATAGTCATCAATCAAATCGTAGGTTAATGATCATGAAAACATACACTTTTATTTTCTAGATCTAACTTCAAATTCATACTCTCCGACCTTGCACGAATCAATTATTGTTGTATTTTGATTGATATAACGCTCTATAAGACCACAGCTTTGTAATTTATTAGAGTTATATATCTCTTTCTTACTTACAGTGTTAATAAAATAGATAGTAGGTTTTTCAGCCCGATTTAACTCGTCAACGATTAAATTCGAATATTTACAAGTGTCTTGCACGCCCGGATCTTCTGAAATAAATCTTGATGCAGGCTTCAAATTTAAGTTGTTAAGGTAAATTAGAGGTGCATTAATAACAAACTCACTATAGTTCTTATTGCCTACAAAAATCGTTTTGTAATTTCCCTTTATTGAGCATGTATTTATTATTGGTTTTGATAGCTGCCAAGTAACAAAACTAAATAAAATTATCGTTAATAAGACACCAACTAGGAAACCATATTCATTAATAAATATATTAATTCTTTTATATAAATTCGATTTAACTGAGCTCAGGAAAAATAAAACTAGAAAAATACTTGAAATATAAAATGGGATAAGATGAGCATAATCTGGCCTAGCAATACAATAAGGCAACATTACCAATCCCGAACAACTTAAAAAAACCTCCCTTTGAGTTATTGTTGTTTTTGTTAAAATATTTTTTAAAGCTAATCCATACAAAAATAATAGAAAGTAGAAAAAATTTCCTACAGTAAAAATCATATTATCAAAATGAAAATCCAAAGAGCGATGTTGATTTATCTTAAATGGAAACAAAAAAACAAATTCCAAGGACTCAAAGAAATTATCTTTGTTTTTAATAAAAAATATAAATAAATAAATTATAAAAGTAGTAATAAAAAGACTGCCAACTTTCATAACGAAAGACCGATTCAAATTTATTTTCTTAAATCGACACAATAATAAGTAAGATAAGAAAATACACTCGCAATAAAAAAAACGATCCCATCTTAACAAAACCAAAATTAAACATAAAAAATATAAACTAAAATTTATTTTGTTGTTTTTTTCAGAAATATATAAATCGATTAGAACAATTAAAGTTATTAAAAGTGAAAATGGTTCTGTACCCAGAAGACCATAAAAAAAAGTTTCAATTATCAAAAAAATTAAAACCAAATTTTTATACCATTGAAATTCCAATACTTCAGAGATTTTCTTTATAAAAAAGTATTGCAATATAAAATGTATGGGCCATATAAAACTTGATAGCTTTAGAAAGCCAAATGAAAGTTTTTGAATCAATTCAGAAAATAACGACAATCCAAATGGGTAGTAAAAAATAAAGTCAACATAGGGCTTGAGCCCCAAAAGAGGATATTCCAATTGCAGTTTAAAAATAGACGGGTCATATAAACCGACTCTTTGTGATAATAAGAATGCAAAAAAATTTGATAGTAATAGAAGCAACAAAATTAGGGTTAGTGATTGATTATTTTTTTTCATATCATAAATTCATTTTAATTTAAGTTATAAGCTCTTAAGGCCTTGTTATATTCCCTATACTTCAAAAAAGCAAAGGGAAATATAACAAGACTTTGTACTAAGCACATTGAATAAATAACCCAATCAAACAAATGAATGCTAGATAAAAATAAACTTAACCCAACAATTAATACAGCACCTAATAAAAATAACAAAACCAATGGTTCTTTTTTATATGATCTTAGTTGTGCTGCCAGCGAATTATTAATGTGGTAAAAAAAAACAAAAATTAATAAACATATAAAAAGATTAAAAGGTAAAAGTCTAACCCCGTAATTGGTGTCAAGAATGACTAAATATACTATCGATAAGAAAACAGACAATCCAATAAAAGAATACAAAGAAAACCGAAAATTTTTCTTAAATAAATTATCAAACGAAGTCCAGTCTCTTCGTGCAACAGCCTGCGACATAGAAGGTGCAATTTTTGCAATCCATGACTGCGAAAAAATACCTACCATATGAGCGATTGCCAAACATAAACCAATTCGACCAGCTAAAACTGGATTAAAGAAGTGGAATACAATTGGTACAGTCAGCTGAGACATGAAGTAAAAACTTATCCAACTTAAACCAAGCCTCCATTGAAAAGGTAAGATCTCTTTTAGCCAATTGAATGTTTTAGCTTGCCTACCATCAGCCCAAACTTTTAATAATCCATATCTATAATTTAAAAGCCACACTAAAAAAACCAGGAATGAACACAGCGGAATCATTAATGTAGACCAAAGCCCAAATCCTGCAATTAAAAAAACCCAACAAAATAAAGAACCTAACAGGCCCTGAAAAAGCCTTAAAGCGTAGACTTCGGCAACCTTACCACTACCCTCTACTACTGATAAAAAAGGTATCGTAATAAGATTAAGTGCTGTTAATAATACAAGACCGTTCCATGCAACATTCCAATGCACATTAGAAATTAAGGCAGGAGATTTATTACTTAAGACAAAATATCCAGCGAATGAAATAATCAGAAAAAACAATGGTGCAACAACTAGAAAGTAATTAACTGAGCGAAATAAGAAAGAATTAAATATACGACGGTCATTTCCAACAGCCAAGCCACTCTTAGTCCACTTCAATTTGATAAACATATGAGAGGTTGTTTGTATTAAAGCAGTTGACAACCCCAATTCAAATAGAACATACAAAGATGCGATACTTAAAAATGTGTAATACCAACCCTGCTCAGAAGGAGTTAAGTAAATTGTTGCAATTATTGTTGTTAGAAAGCCAGAAAAAGCTTGCCACGATCTTTGCGATAGAATTAGAAATAAATCTTTTGAAATCATGTAAAACTTATTTTTTAATCCACACACTATAAATAACGTATTGTCTTAATGTGCGACTTAGAAATTTAGATTTGAAGAGTGGCATATAAAAAAATTTAACAATTTCAAAACCTGATTTATTAGCAAGAAAAATTAAATCCTGTTCTTCATATAAAAGCTTATGGTCGTCGTCTCTATTGAAACCTTTAAAACCAGGAACTCCTACAATTAATTTACCATTTTTTTTAAGCACTTTTTTAATCTGGCCAATTAGCTTTTTGGGATCCTGGATATGTTCTAATACGTTATCAAGAAGCACAGAATCAAACTCTTCACTACAATAATCTAACAAACCATCCTTAATTAAAGAGACACATAAACCTCTTGCAAGACAGTAATTAACGTTATATTGATTAACATCAGCCCCAACTGAATTAGGCCTAAAGTTCAACATATCACCAATACCACATCCGACATCCAAAAGTTTCCCATCCATGTATCTAGATAAGGTTGGATAAAGATATAAATTTCTGTATAAAAATCCGATAAAACTCCTTTTCTTTAAGTAAAGAAAGTATTTTTGAAATGAATTTGATATTTGGTCCATTTATGTTCGGGTTCCAAGTAATTAAGTTAATAAAAATACTTTTTAATTAACCTCATAAATTAACCAATTTTTTAACAATACATCTTCATAATAAGGTAAAAAACTATTATTAATATGATTGCTAGCTACACAGTCTCTATAAACAACAAGATGACCTTTATGCAACAAATCATTCATGTACTTATGATAAGCGTTTCTCTCTGAGAACTTTGTTTCTTGTGTTGATAATGGGGTATGAGTTAAATATTTAATTTTTTTTCTTCTCAGATAATTTAAAAAATCATCCGATGAATTTAACAAACTCATTTCTGTAAAGTTTTTACCGTCAACAGGTTCAATATTTTTAGGATTTGCTATTTTATAAAGCTCCGTTTCAGTTAACATTATTTTATTGTCTAATGACAATTCTGAAACATTATCATAAAAACATTTTTTTACAGATATGATTGAAATTCTACTAGTTGATTGACTTAGATGTTGACTAACAATTGTTTTTAAAAGAAATACAAATAAGAGGAGATATATAAAATAGATTATTTTAGGCTTAATAAATTGATAAATTTCTTTCAACTCAATTTTGTAATCTCTTTGTTTTTTCTCGAATATATCAACAAATAAAAAAAGAAAGCACGAAACAAAAATAATGCGATGTCTAAATGCAAGGAGAAATACCAATAAACTTGGTATTAGTAACATTATCAATAATGCTTTCTCTGCCTTGCTTAAAAATTTTCTTGTCAATACATACAAGATGGATATGCATCCATAAAGAATAAAAAAAATATTTGTATACAACCAAGATTTAGCTTCCCAAAAAATACCATTTTTTATTTGATCATTTATTAGTTTCCATTCATCAAAATTAAAGTTTTTATGTGGGAATGTTTCTTGAAGAAACGGAAAAGAGATAGAGCCTGTAAGTAGAAAGTTATGGGTAAGTTGGTAAACTAATGCCCCAATAAATAATAATATATATAAACGATCTTTGGTGTAGCACAAACCATAAACTGACAAAATACAAACAAAGTAAATTCCGAGTACATGACAATTAATTAGGAGATATGACGAAACTATAAAATAGAGTATCCTCAAAAACCTTTGGTTATTCCAAATCGATTTATATGTAAAATAAACCAAAAACGAAGTTAAGAAGTAATTAGTTCCTGCAACAAAAAAATATTCAAAAATAATCGGGATCAATAGGTAAGTTGCCAATATTAATCTGCTTTTATTTTCCTTAAAACTAAAAACTAATACCAAATAAAGGAAACTTGTTAAAACATACACGGAATTATCATAAGTAATTCTTAATAAGTTATGACATGTGCTAATTAAATGTGAAAAAAGCCATGGGTAATATGCCGACAATCCAAAACCCAATTCATTAGCCAAAGGGATTGGCCTGTCAGAAAAAAAATTTAATCCTTGCTCAGATATTACTCTTGAGTAATATAAATGATATGTTAGAGCATCAGTATTTTTGATGGGCAAATCCAAAAACATCATCATCAAGATACATACCAACGGCAAAACAACCAAACATAATTTGAGTTTATTGCTAAGCACTTTTAAAAACCCAAAATTTATTTAAGCTAAATTGAAATATAACAACTAATGGCATCGATAGAATTTTTGAAGTTACTGGCGTAAATTGCATTAGAAGATAAAACAATTCAATATTTGATATTAATGCGCCAAATTGAGTCACTATAAAAAACTTTACACACCTGCTTATTTTCTTATCGGTGATTTTAAAATTTAAAAAACTGTTAACAAAGAATGAAAAAAGTGATGCAAGGAAAATTGAAATATAGTTAGAAAAATAAACATTAAGAATGTGAGAAAGACTTTTAAATAAGGCTATCTCCAAAAAAAAACATGTTAAGCCAATCAAGACATAAGTGAAAAACTGTCTCAATTTAAGCAAATCTCAACTTAATTAATCCAATAATATTCCTAAGAATAATGGCTGGCATTTTACTCAACTTATAAACAACACTTGATCCGTCATAGCGTTCAAAATGCTCGATTTCAAACTGAATCAAAGACTTTTTCTTCTTCAATGCCGCCCCAACAAAGCCCCACCAAAAACCTTCCCTCATAAATGAAAGATAGGAAATCAAATCTAGGTATACGGATTTTTTAGCCAGAATATATGGGCAACTGGGATCTTTTATGCTCGATGGAAATAAGATTTTATGAAGTGTTAAAAACAAAAATGAATATATTTTTCTTAGGAAGGGATCCATACGTGGCGACCTAATACCTATTAAAATATCCGCACTTTCTCTTCCATCCCAAAACTGATCGAATGAATTTGGAAGGCACTGTCCATCTGAATCAATGCATAAAATATAGTCGTTATTACTTGATCTTATGCCTGCCAAAACACCACCACCATACCCACGACGGTCCTTTGATGTTTCATTCACAATTGGATACTGCTTCATTAACTCAAGCACAAGCTCTTTTGTACCGTCAGTACTTCCATCCTCGCAAACAACAAATTCATGTTTGATATTTTGTTTCGCCAAATAGTCGTGCCAAGTCTTAACTACGTAACCTAACGACTTCACTTCATTGTAGGTGGGGAGAATAATCGAAAGCGTTGACATTAATTAGCTCCTTTAACTTGAGCCTCGATCCACTCGTAAGTTTTTTCTAAACCTTTTACCAGAGGCTGGCTCGGTTTCCAACCAAGCTTCTCGCCAATCATTTTATTATCTGAGTTTCTGCCTCTAACACCTACAGGTCCTGGAATATGGTTTTTAACAATCGTTTTACCCGCAATCTCAGCAACAATATCAACAAGTGCATTAATTGTTACCATTTCTTCAGATCCAATATTTACTGGACCTGTGAAGTTTGAACGCATCAAGCGAGTTGTACCTTCTACGCATTCATCAACGTAGAGAAAAGATCTTGTTTGCTTACCATCACCCCAAATTTCGATCTCATCACCGCTAGTTGCCTTTGCGACTTTACGGCAAATAGCTGCAGGCGCTTTCTCACGGCCACCATCCCAGGTGCCATAAGGACCAAAGATATTGTGATAACGTGCAATTCTGGATTTAAATCCATAATTTCGCATAAATGCTAGATATAGGCGCTCTGAGAACAGCTTCTCCCAACCATATTCTGAATCTGGGTTAGCAGGATAAGCAGACTCTTCGGTGCATAGAGGATTGTCTGGATCCAGTTGATTATGCTCAGGATACATACATGCCGAGCCGCTGTAGAAAACATTTTTACTATTACGATTATTACATGCTTCTAGAACATTCAAATTAATCAAACAACTGTTGTGCATGATGTCAGCATCATTAGCACCCGTAAAAACAAAGCCTGCACCGCCCATATCGGCAGCCAACTGATAGATTTCATCAAATTTTCGATCGATAGCAAGTCGACATATTAGCGGATCTCTTAAGTCGCCCTTAATAAAATCATCCGCATAAGTTTCCCAATACTCAGGGTATTTTAGGTCAACAGCCCTCACCCAAAAACCTTCATCCTTTAGTCTTTTAACAAGGTGCGAACCAATAAATCCACCACCACCAAGTACTAACGCTGTTTTCATGCTAAAACTCCCTATAAATCTTTATTAAATTCTTTTATAAATATCTTCAAAACGAATTATATCTGACTCGTCCAAACATGCACCAGTTTGGACCTCAATAATCACCAAGTTGCTATCCTCTTGATTTTCCAATCTATGCTTAATACCTGCATGAATATAAGTAGATTCATTGATGTCAAGCTTAAATACTTTGTCACCATTAGTTACAGTAGCTGTGCCGGATACCACAACCCAATGCTCACTTCGATGATTATGAAGCTGCAGGCTCAATTTTTGATGCGGCTTGACAATGATATTTTTAATCTTAAAGTTCTCGCCAGTTTCTAATACAGAATAGGCACCCCATGGTCGCTGAACTGTTAAATGTGTTTCTGCCATATGGGGATAGCGATCCTGAACCTGACTGACAATTAATTTAACATCTTCTGCACGACTTCTGTCACAAATAAGTGTCGCATCCGGGGTAGATATAACGACCAGATTATCGACCCCAAGCGCAGTTAACACACCCGTCTCAGACCAAAGTAAGCTATTCTTAGTATCAGTAGTAACCACATCGCCACGAATGATATTATTTTCATTGTTTTTTTGATGTTGCTGGAAGATTGATTCCCAGCTACCTAGGTCACTCCAAGACATATCTACCGGCACAACGGCTACCCGATCTGCTTTCTCAGCAAGGCCGTAATCAATAGAAATACTTGGCAAATCTTCATATAGCTCAGAAATATTATCATCATTAATCATGCTCATTTTATGAGCCAACTGAGGTTGATATCTCTCAAGCATCTCAATGAATACACTGGCACGAAATACAAACATACCGCTATTCCAAAGGTATCCGGAAGTTAGATAAGATTTTGCTGTAGAAAGGTCAGGTTTTTCAACAAAAGCATCCACCTCAAATACAGGATATTTAGCACCTACCAAGTCCAAATTATTTCTAGGCCTGATATAGCCATAACCTGTAGCCGGCTCGGTTGGTTTAATGCCAAGCAATGTCAGATAACCTTTCTCTGCAGCAACCTCTGCCGAAGACCACGCATCTAAAAACGCCTTCTCATTCTTGATTGCATGATCCGATGCAAATACGCCAATAATCGCATTAGGATCTTTTTGATAAATTTTATTTACTGCAAGCACAACAGCTGGAAGTGTATTTTTAGCAAACGGCTCAGCAATAACACCGGACAACGCTTCAGGATACTGTTCGGCCAACTGGCCTTTAACTTCGAAATAATGACCCTCGTGGGTAACGATAATCAGATTAGATGGTGCAATTTTTTGGCAAACACGTGCTACGGTTTGCTGTAATAACGTGGTTTCACCATTCAACTGAAGAAGCTGCTTAGGTCGTAACGATCTAGAAAGTGGCCACAACCTAGTTCCTGATCCACCACATAAAATAATTGCGTAATAGTTCGACATCTCAAATTCAATTAATAAAATTAATTTTATATCTAAGTTTTAGCCCGCTAAAGCCGATTAACGGAAACATTATGTAACTTATTAAATTGACGGCTATTTTATACAAAAACCGGCTTAGTAACAAGGTAAGAAGTCCTATTGACAGACTTTTAGACTTTTAGACTTTTAGACTTTTAGACTTTTAGACTTTTAGACTTTTAGACTTTTAGACTTTTAGACTTTTAGACTTTTAGACTTTTAGACTTTTAGACTTTTAGACTTT
>JACCDV010359101.1_pt1 | contig 13580 bp, 13 predicted proteins | sample 7446131 | NCBI WGS metagenome assembly JACCDV01 (sample SAMN15323448, study PRJNA562643) | freshwater metagenome | isolation source: river surface water | place: USA:Blue River Watershed | collected 2017-08-17 | reverse complement strand
TCGGGGTAGTCCAGGTCGGAGTCGGCGTCTTGCTCAAACGCCAGCTTCACGCCCAGCTGCTCGCAACGCGCCTGCAGGATGTTGAGCAGCTTCTTGCGGCCAATGCCCACAAAGCCGTGACCACCCGAGCGGATCACACGGTCCTTGAAATGCAGCTCGATGTCGTCCCAGTGGTTGAAAGCCTGCTGCACCTCGGCGGCGGTTTCCGGGTCCCACTGGCGCATGTTGTCCAGCGTCTGGTCCGAAAACACCACGCCCCAGCCAAAAGTGTCGTAGGGCTTGTTGCGCTCCACCACCGTGATGTCGTGGTGGGGCCCAAGTTTTTTCATCAGCAGGGCGAAATACAGCCCTGCGGGTCCGCCACCGATGCAGACGATCTTCATGCCTTGCTCCTGCTGCCGAGCCTGCCAAAAGAGCAGGCTTCAATATTTCAAACCTGAAATAATTGTCGGTGGCAAATCACAGCCAGTCATCAGGAGTTACCCGAGCGGTCAGCAGGGTAGCGGTACGTGAGATGATTTGACCCAAGAGACGCGCCATGAACATTCTTTTCGTTCACCAGAACTTTCCCGGTCAATTCAAGCACCTGGCTCCGGCCCTGGCTCAGCAGGGCCACCGCGTGGTGGCCCTGCACATCAACCCCTGCCCGCCTGTGCCGGGGGTGCATCTGGTGCGCTACCAAGCTCAGGGTCAACCCGGCCAAGGCACACACCGCTGGGTGAGCGACCTCGAAATCAAGACCCTGCGGGCTGAAGCGGCCTACCGGGCCGCCCGCCAGCTTCAGGCCGACGGCTTTACGCCTGATGTGATCGTGGCGCATCCCGCCTGGGGCGAGAGCCTGTTCCTGTCGCAGGTCTGGCCAGCGGCGCGCATGGGCATTTATTGCGAGTTTTTCTACCAGGCCCAGGGGGCCGATGTGGGCTTTGACCCCGAGTTCCCCGGCGCAGACCCCGACGTGGCCTGCCGCCTGCAAATGAAAAACGCCAACTACGAGCTCCACTTTCCGCGTGCACATGCGGGCATCGCGCCCACGCACTGGCAGGCATCGCTTTTTCCCGAGCCTTTTGCGTCGCGCATCGCGGTCATCCACGACGGCATCCGCACCGACCAGGTCTGCCCCAACCCCGAAGCCCGGCTGCAACTGCAAACCCGAAACGGCCCCGTCACGGTGGGCCGGGACGACGAGGTCATCACCTTCGTCAACCGCAACCTGGAGCCCTACCGCGGCTACCACCAGTTCATGCGGGCGCTGCCCGCCATCCTGAAAGCCCGCCCCCAAGCCCGCGTGGTCATCATCGGCGGCAACGAGCTCAGCTACGGCGCGGCTCCTCCGCGTGGCCCCGAAGGCCAAGCCCAAACCTGGCGCGAGATTTTTCTGAACGAAGTCAAAGGCGAGCTGGATCTCTCACGCGTGCACTTTGTGGGCAAGGTGCCCTACGCCGATTACTTGCGCGTGCTGCAGGTGTCCACCGTGCACGTGTACCTGACCTACCCCTTTGTGCTCAGCTGGAGCCTGCTCGAAGCCATGAGCTCAGGTTGCGCCATCGTGGCCAGCGACACCACCCCGGTGCGCGAAGCCATCCGCGACGGCGAGACCGGTCAACTGGTGGACTTTTTTGACCCGGCGGCGCTGGCGCTGCAAGTGATTGCGCTGTGCGACAACCCGGCCGAGCGGGCCAGGCTAGGGGCAAAGGCGCGGGCGTTTGCGGTCGAAAACTATGATCTGGAGATGCGGTGTTTGCCCAGGCAAATCGAGTGGGTGCAAGGGTTGGCGATGGCCTAATGCCTCGTGGAATTTTGTCGACACCGTTGACAAAATGTTTCCCGCCCTCTCAATGCAACTTCAGCACCGCATCCCTGATATTGCATATCGTCGGTGTTTATTGACAATTACCGACAATATGAAATAATTCCAAGGATGCCCCCTCCTGTACCAAGCTCCGCCCCCATCAAAACGCTGCTGCGCCCCAGCGACGCCGTGGCGCATGGCCGTTCACGCCAATATCTGGCGCAACTCGCCCGAAGGGGTTTGCTCCAGAAAGTGGCGCGGGGCTTGTACGCACTGCCGCAACGCCAAGCCTCTGAATTTGCCAGCCTGGCCGAAATCGCCAGCAAATACCCACAGGTACAGGTCTGCCTCCTGTCCGCCCTGGCTTTTCATGGGCTAACCACTCAGGCGCCCTTTGAGGTGTGGATCGCCGTGGGCAACAAAGCCAGAGCGCCGCAGCCTGATTACCCGCCGCTGCGCATCGTCCGCTTCAGCGGAGCGGCACTGAGCGAAGGCGTCGAAGTGCACGACATTGAAGGCATTGCAGTCCACGTCACGAGCGTGGCCAAAACCATTGCCGACTGCTTCAAGTACCGCAACAAAATTGGCCTGGACGTGGCCCTTGAAGCCCTGAAAGAAGCCTGGCACGCCAAGCGGGTCATGATGGACGAACTCTGGCACTTTGGACAAATCTGCCGCGTGCACAACGTGATGCGCCCCTACCTGGAAGGACTGAGCGCATGAGCAACACGGGAGCATTGGTCAGAGCGCGACTGCTCAACAAAGCCAAGGCCGACAAACTCGACTTTTCGCTGGTGCTGACCCGTTATGGCCTGGAGCGTCTGCTCTACCGGCTGAGCATTTCAGCCAGCAAAGACCATTTCCTGCTCAAGGGCGCGCTGCTCTTTGACATGTGGTTTGATGTACCGCATCGCCCCACCCGAGACATCGACTTGCTGGGCTTTGGCCTCGCCGAAGAACCCTTGGTGCACACGACCTTTCGGGAAATTTGTGGCATCAAATGCGATGACGGGATCATGTTCGATGCCCACAGCATCCGCGTGGCCGAGATCCGCAAAGAGGCCAATTACTCTGGCCTGCGTGTCACACTCGTCGGCCATCTGGACGGCGCACGCAGCCCGGTGCAAATCGACATTGGCTACGGCGATGCGGTCACGCCCGCGCCTGAATTGGCCGACTACCCGGTGATGCTGGAAGGGATGCCCGCGCCACGCATCAGAACCTATCCACGCTACGCCGTGGTGGCTGAAAAATTCGAGGCCATTGTGTCACTGGGCATGGCCAACAGCCGACTCAAGGACTACTTTGACCTTTGGGTTCTGCTCACCACCCAGGACTTTGACTCAGTACTGTTGAAAACCGCCATCGCCGCAACGCTCGAGCGGCGCCATACAACCTTGCCTGCATCAACTCCGGTGGGCTTGACTTCTGCCTTTGGTGAAGACGGGCAAAAGATCAAGCAATGGCGCGCTTTCATTGCCAAAAACCAGCTTCAAGCTCCTGAGTTGAGTGCGGTGGTGACATTGCTGCGCAGCAAGTTAGCGGGCTGATATTTTAGGCAGCAGACTTCTGCATTGCAGCGGTTGCGGACGGTCGCTTTGCGGTGCAGGAAGACCGCAAACGGGTAAGAGCGGTCTCAAACGTAGGGATGCTCCTGGCCGTATTTCTGTAATACTTGAAGGTTACTGGGAGGCGCATTTATGTCAAAGTTGCACGTCAAGCAGATTGAAGGTTATCTGGCGGCAAAACTCACTAAAGCCATAGACATGAGCGACTACGCTCATCATTCCGATCCGACGCAGGTCAAAAAGGCCTTCTTAACGCGAGGACTCGCAGCCTTGGCTGCGTCGCACATGACTGACGCTCCGCTTGATGAGCTTGGAAAGTGCGTGACCGACGGACAGAAAGATGGCGGCATTGACCTAATCTATTTCAGCCCGAGTGAGTTGACGCTGTATCTTGTTCAGACGAAGTGGCATGAAGATGGTCATGGATCAATTGAACTTGGGGAGGCCCTTAAGTTTGTTGAGGGGGTCAAAAAGGTCTTAGACAACGACCTCGCGGCCCTAAATGGACGCATTCGGGCCAAGAAGACGGATATTGAAAGCGCGGTATTCGACGCAAACGCGAAATTCGTGCTTGTGTTGGCACATACAGGACAAGAAGATTTCAGCGAGGAAGTAGAGACTGCGCTGACCGAATACGTCAAAGCGCAGAACGATACATCTGAGCTAATGTTCTTGCGCGTTCTGAAACAAGGAGACCTGCATAAGGCTGTGGCAGCGGGCCTAGCTGGAGCGCCAGTTTCAGAAGAAGTCCAGCTTTATGGTTGGGGTCAAGTGAGGGATCCGAACTTTGCCGTCTATGGACAGGTGTGCGCTGCCGATGTGGCCGCGTGGATGAAAAGCAATGGCAGCCGACTTTTTGAGAAGAACCTTCGGCAGTTCTTAGGGACTAGCTTGGTGAATCGGGACATCGTCGATACGCTTTTGAAGCGTCCTGAAGACTTTTGGTACTTCAACAACGGCATTACTGCGATTGCTTCCGAAATCGCAAAGAAGCCAATCGGAGGCAACTCGGCCGAATCGGCCATCTTTGAGTGCACTGGCTTTTGCGTTGTAAATGGAGCGCAGACTGTGGGGTCGATTTTTGCGGCTTCGACTCAGGATTCAGAGGCATTGGCAAAAGCAATGGTTCCGGTAAGAATTATCTCGAGCGAAAAGAGCTCCCCGGTCTTTTCTTCGGAAGTCACCCGATACACCAACACACAAAACGCAATTGAGAAGCGAGATTTTGTTGCCTTGGATCCCGAGCAGGAGCGCATTCGGCAAGAACTCCACATCGAGGGAGTGGAGTATGTGTACAAGTCAGGTAGCTCAAGCGGGTCAACGGCCAATCGCTTCGACCTTACCGAGGCAACCATCGCTCTCGCTTGCTGCTACGGCGACGTTGCACTTGCGGTTCAGGCGAAGCGTGAGATCAGCAAGCTCTGGGAAGATTTGTCGAAGGCTCCGTATAAACAAATTTTCAATGCCGGGGTAACCGGACCTTCTGTCTGGCAAGCGGTGCAGGCCTTTCGTGCTGTAGATCAGGCCCTAGTCGCGGAAGGTAAGAACCATACTGGCAGGGACGGGTTGGTGTGCGTTCACGGAAATCGATTCATCGAGTGGGCTGCTTTGAGGTCGTTGGGCATGGCAACGTCCCAGGCGTTCGCACCCATTGCGCCAAAGGTTCCTGCTGTAGTGCGGGCTACAGTTGCCAAGGTGGTGGCTGCCGTCAAGGCGGAGCATCCCGACTCGTATCCGGCAAGTCTCTTCAAGAACTTGAGCAAGTGCAAATCGCTCGCAGCAAAGTTATAGGTGTGACACAGGAGCAACTGACTTCTTCCCGCGGTTTGCTCTTTGGGGGAAATGTCGGCTACGAGTGGGAGAGCAGTCGTCAGTATGCGGTTGCGGCACAGTCTGCTCCCAGCCTAATCCAGCCCCTCAACTCCTGAACCGCTTCCTCGTCAACGCCAGCGCAATCCAGAACGACACCACCGCAAACACCACCAGCACCAGCCCATGGCGCAGGGCGTGTTCCGGCCAGCGGTCCAGGAACAGGGGGCGCACCAGATCGACTGCAGCTGACAGTGGCAGCCAGTCCGCGATGGCGCGCACGATGGGCGGCAACTGGTCACGCGGAAAGAAGATGCCCGAGAGGAACATCATGGGCGTGAGGAACAGGGTGAAGTAATAGGTGAAGAAGTCGTAGCCCTTGGCCAGCGCGTTGAAGATCAGCGCCATGCAGCTGAAGGTGATGCCCACGCCCAGCAACACGGGCCAGGCCACCAGCAGCTTGGGGCTGTGGCTGATGCCCAGCGCCAGCATCACACCCAGAATGGCCGTGACGGTGAACAGCGATTTGAACGCGGCCCAGAGCATTTCGGCCAGCACCACGTCGTCCAGGCGCACCGGGGCGTTCATGATGCCGTCCCAGGTTTTTTGCACATGCATGCGCGAGAACGCCGAGTACAGCGCCTCAAAGGTCGCGGCGTTCATGGCGCTCATGCAAATGCTGCCGCTGGCCAGGAACAGGATGTAGGGCACCTTCTCGCCGTCCAGCTCGATCTGCCCGACCAGCGAGCCCAGGCCGTAGCCAAAGGCCACCAGCCACATGAGCGGCTCGGCAATGTTGCCCACCAGGCTGGGGATGGCGAGCTTTTGCCACACCAGAAAGTTGCGGCGAAACACGGGCCACCAGCGCATCGACAGGCGTGGTGCGGCCCAGAGATTGTTCTGGATCTGGCTCATGGTCAGCCCTCCTCCCGGATCTGGCGTCCGGTCAATTTCAGGAACAGGTCTTCCAGATTGGAAGGGCGGTGCAGCGTGCGCAGTGCAGGCCATGCCTGCAGTGCGGCCAGCAGGGGCTGGCTGGCGCGGGTGTAGAAGAACACCGTTTCGCCGCTCACTTCAATGCGCTCGGCCAGCGTCTTGAGGTTGGCCTCTTGCGCCAGGGCCACGGCCCCCTGGCCAAAGACCTCGACCACTTCGGGCTCCAGGTGCTCGGCAATCAGGTCGCGCGGCCTGCCTTCGGCGATTTTTTTGCCATGGTCGAGCACCAGCAGGCGGTTGCACAGGCGCTCGGCCTCGTCCATGAAGTGGGTGGTCAGCAAGATTGAACGGCCTTGTTGCAGCAGCACCTGCAGCCGCTCCCACATGAGGTGACGGGCCTGTGGGTCCAGGCCGGTCGTGGGCTCGTCGAGCAGCAGCAGGTCGGGCGCGTTGATCAGGGCGCGCGCCAGGCTCAGGCGCCGCTTCATGCCACCCGAGAGCTGACCAGGCTTGGCGTCGGCCTTGTGGGACAGGGCCGCGTACTCCAGCAGCTGCGGAATGCGTTCGCGGATGGTGCGGTCCGGCAAGCCAAAGTAGCGGCCAAACACCAGCAGGTTTTCGGCGGCGGTGAAGTCCGGGTCCAGCGTGTCCATCTGTGCCACGACCCCCAGTCGGGCCTTGATGGCCAGCGCATCATGGGGCATCTGCTGACCGTCAAAGTAGGTGATGGCGCCGCCATCAGGTTCGGACAAGCCCAGGCACATGCGGATGGTGGTGGTCTTGCCGGCCCCGTTGGGGCCGATCACGCCCAGGCATTCGCCGGGCTCGATGTGGAAACTCAGGTCATTGACCACCGTCTGGTCGCCGTAGCGTTTGACCAGGTGGTTGACCGACAGCAAGGGTGTACTCATGAGGCGGCATTGTGCCTGCCCGATAAAATCCCGGTTTTCCTGAAAAGTCGCTTGCGCGGCATCCACCATGTCCCAACCCCTGTCCGAGCGCCTGGCGGTGCTCTCTCAATACCTGCTGCCCAAGCAGGCCCTGACGGCCCTGGCCGGCCGCTTTGCAGGCTGGCAGGGGGGGGCTGTGACCACCGGCGCCATCCGCCGCTTTGTGGCCCGCTATGGCGTCAACATGGCCGAGGCGGCCAACCCGGATGTGGCCAGCTACCGTTCGTTCAACGAATTTTTCACCCGGCCGCTCAAAAGCGGTGCGCGTCCGATCGCCGATGCGCCTTACGTCAGCCCGGTCGACGGGGCCATCAGCCAGTGTGGGCCGATTGAAGGCGACCGCATCTTCCAGGCCAAGGGCCACAGCTACTCCACGCAGGCTTTGGTGGGCGGCGATGCCGCGCTGGCCGCGCAGTTTCAGGGTGGCGAGTTCGCGACCCTGTACCTGAGCCCGCGCGACTACCACCGCATCCACATGCCTTGCGCCGGGCGTCTGACGCGCATGGTCCATGTGCCGGGCGATCTGTTTTCAGTCAATCCGGTCACGGCGCGCGGTGTGCCGGGCCTGTTTGCCCGCAACGAGCGCGTGGTGTGCATGTTTGAAGGTGATCAGGGTCCGTTTGTGATGGTGCTGGTGGGCGCCACCATTGTGGGCAGCATGGCCACCGTGTGGCACGGTGTGGTCAATCCACCGCGCGAAGGTGTGCTGCGCGAGTGGCGCTACGAGATGGGCAACATCACACTCGCGCAAGGCGAAGAGATGGGGCGCTTCCTGCTCGGCTCCACCGTGGTGATGCTTTTTCCCAAAGGCGTGATGAAGTTCAACGCCGACTGGACGCCCACCCGCCCGATCCGCATGGGCGAAGCGATGGGGCAGGGCGTCTGATTCAGCGTTTGCGCAGCCCCAGCGCCATGACGGTGCCGATCACGATGGCCGCGCCCAGCAGCTGCATCGGAGCGATGGCCTGACCCAGGAACACCCAGGCCAACAGCAACGCGCAGACCGGCTCCACATTCATGATCGGCGAACTGCCGACCACACCCAGCCTGGGCAGCACGGTGAACATGATGGTGAAAGCGGTGCCGTACAGGAAAGTCAGCAGCGACAGACCCAGCCACCCCGGTGCATCGGCTGGCAATTGCCAGCCCTCTGTGAACACGGCGGCCAGGCTGGCCCACACGGCCACCTGGCCCATGGTGGTGAAGGTGCGCAGCCGGCCGTCCAGATCGCCCGCTTCGTATTGGGTGAGCACCATGGCCAGGCCAAAAGTGGCCGAAGCCCCCATGGCAAAAGCCACACCCAGACCGATCTGGCTCCAATGGGCCGCAGCGCCCAGGCCGGAGGCCGCGCCCATCACATCCAGCGCCAAAGCCAGGCCCAGCAGCATGACGGGCATGACCATGACCACAAAGCGTTCGGGCCGGTGGCCGTAGAGCACACGTGCCCACAGGGCGGTGGTGATGGGGTAGGTGTTGAACACCAGCAGCGCCAGCGCGACCGGCAGGCGCGCCACCGACGAATACAGACACACGCTTTGGATGGCGATCAGGCCACCGATCAGCGGCAAAAAGCGCTTGTGGCGTGCGGTGATGCGCCAGGACACGCGCTGGTGCCAGAGGATCAGGAGCACCACCAGCGCCGTCACGCCGCTGCGCACGCTGACGGCGGTCACCACATTCACCCCATGGTTGAAGGCCAGCCGCGCCGCGACGTGGTTGGCGCCCATCATCAGGGCGATCAGCAGCAAGGTGACAAACCCGGTCAGGGACAGGCGCTGTGCAGAACTCATGCCCTCATTGTGGCGGGTACAGGCCCAGCACCCTGGCATGCAGGCGACTCAGGCCCAGCAGCGCATCGGTGAAGGGCGTCGCCACCCCGGTCATTTGCCCCAGCTCGCGCACGGCGCTGACCAGCGCGTCCAGCTCCACGGGTTTGCCCGCCTGCACGTCCTGCAGCATCGAGGTCTTGAACGCCCCCAGCTTGCGGGTGACGGCATGGCGGTCTTCGGGCTCCTGCGGGATCGGGATGCCGATGCGCTCGCCAATGGCTTTGGCCTCTCGCATCACGCTGGACATGAAGCCGCGCACCAGATCGTCGTCCAGCAGGCGGTCGCTGGTGGCACCCGTGATCGCGCTGATGGGGTTGACCGTCATGTTGCCCCAGAGCTTGAACCAGATGTCTTTCTGGATCTGTGGCGACAGCGTGGCGTTGAAACCGGCTTTCTGCAGCAGGGCATGCAAGGCCTGCACGCGGGGCGTGGCTTGGCCTGACGGTTCGCCGACGATCAGGCCATCACCGAAATGGTGGCGGATCACGCCGGGCGCATCCACCGAGCAGCTGGCGTGCACCACACAACCCACAACATGCGGGGTCGGAATGGCACGGGCGATGCTGCCAGCCGGGTCCACCGAGGCCAGAGCGCGGTCCTGCACCGGGCCACCAAAGCCCTGCAGGAACCACCAGGGCACACCGTTCATGGCCGTCAGCACCACCGTGTTCGGACCGATCAAGGGGCCTGCCTGCGCTGCCACCGTGGCCAGTGCAGGCGCCTTGACCGAGATCACCACCAGGTGCTGCACGCCCAGCGCGTCGGCGTCGTTCGAGGCAGTGACCGGCACCGTGTGCAGCTCGCCGCCCTGGTGCAATTGCAGGCCGTTCTTTTGCAGTGCGGCCAGTGTGTCGCCGCGTGCCAGCACGCTCAGCTGCGCACCGGCACGCGCCAGGTGCACGCCCATCCAGCCACCAATGGCGCCCGCGCCGACGATGGCGATCTTGTTGCATTGCACCCCGCTCATACGCGCCACCCGCTGTCGATGCGATCGACCTGGCGCACCAGGGCTTCAAACACGTCCTTGCCTGCGCCGTGGTTGGGGTTGAACTGCAGCGCGTCGCGCGTGCATTTGGCGGCGATGTCGGCAGGCACCGGGATCGGCGTGCCCATGCTTTGCGTGGCCAGCTGGATCTCGCAGGCGCGTTGCAGCGTCCACAAAATGGCAAAGGTCTGCGGCAGCGTTTGCCCCCAGGACAGCAGGCCATGGTTGCGCAGGATCACGGCGGGTTTGTTGCCAATGCTTTGAAGCACACGCGGGCCTTCTTCGGCGTGCACCGTGATGCCTTCAAACGTGTGGTACGCCACCATGCCGTGCAGCTGGGCCGAATAGAAGTTGCTCTGCGACAGGCCGCCTTCCAGGCTGGCCACCGACACCCCTGCGGTGGTGTGGGTGTGCATCACACAATGCGCGCCCTCGATGCTGCCGTGGATCGTGCTGTGCAGCACATAGCCTGCCGGATTGACCGGGTAGGGCGAGTCGTCCAGCACATCGCCCGCCAGGTTGATCTTGACCAGGTTGCTGGCGGTGACTTCGGTGTAGTGCAGACCGAATGGGTTGATGAGAAACTGCTTTTCACCCCCGCTCACGCTGTCAGGCAGGCGGATGGTGATGTGGTTGTAGATCATCTCGGTCCAGCCGAGCATGGCAAACACGCGGTAGCAGGCGGCCAGCTGCAGGCGTGCTTGCCATTCGTCGGGATGCACACGTGCCTGCAGTGAAGGCACAAGGGGTTGAGACGTGGGGAACATGCGGGTCTCCTTGAATGAGGTGCAGGAGCGAGCCCCTGCTCGCGAATGGATGTTGGGGTGGGCAACGATTCGGCCGCAGGGGCGGCCTCCTACAGCGGGTTGTATGGGTGGGGTCAGATCCCGGTTGTTTCAGTAGGTCGCGCCTTTGGCGGGCGCGATGGCGCTCACCTCGGCCTTGAAGCGCGCCGCCAGCGCGGTGGTCTGTCGCATCAAAATTTGCGTGTCCAGGCCCACGGCCACGAACACCGCGCCCAGCGACAGGTAATGTTTGGCCAGCGTTTCGTCGGGCGTGAGGATGCCCGGAGCTTTGCCTGCTTTCAGAATGCGGGCGATGCCGTCTTCGATGGCAGCTTGCACATCGGGGTGGGCCGCATTGCCCACATGGCCCATGCTGGCCGACAGATCGGCCGGGCCGATGAACACGCCGTCCACGCCGGGCGTCGCAGCGATCGCGTCCAGGTTCTTCAGGGCTTCGAGCGATTCGACCTGCACGATCAGGCACACCTCGTCGTTGGCGCGCTTGAAGTAGTCCGCGTAATGGCCCCAGCGCGAGGCGCGGGCACCGGCCATGCCGCGCACGCCGCCTTGCCCGTCGTCTTGCGGGTAGCGCATGGCGCGCACGAGCTGGGCCGCCTGCTCGGGCGTATCGACCATGGGCACCAGGATGTTCTGCGCACCCAGGTCCAGGTATTGCTTGATCAGCGCCGTCTCGCCCACCGGCACACGTGCCACCGCATGGCTGCTGGGGTAGGCGGCCAGGGTCTTGAGCTGGGCCAGGATGGTGCCCAGGTCATTGGGCGAGTGTTCGCCGTCAACCACCAGCCAGTCGAAACCGGCCAGGGCGCAGATTTCGGCAGTGTAGTCACTGGCCAGGCCCATCCACAGGCCGATCTGGGGGCGGCGCTCACGGAGGGCTTGCTTGAAAGTATTCACTGGGGTTTGCATCAACATTCCTTGTCAGTAAGAGAGGGGTGTGGGTTTGTTGGCATGCGTCAAGCTGTTCGCGAGCAGGGGCTCGCTCCTACATGGGCCATGCTGTGTCTGTAGGAGGCCGCCCCTGCGGCCGAATGTTGGACGCTGGGAGAACCTGCACATCAGACAAAACGGAATTGCATTTTGCCGAGCGGACCGTAGTCCGCGTCAAACACATCACCAACTTTGGCGGGGGCGGGTTTGGTGAACGAGCCTGCCAGCACGATCTCGCCAGCGGTGAGGTGCTCACCCCAGGGCGCGAGTTTGTTGGCCAACCAGGCGATGCCCACTGCCGGGTGGCCTTGCACGCCTGCGGCCAGGCCGGTTTCCTCGACCACGCCGTTCTGGCGCAGCACCGCGCCGCACCAGGGCAGGTCGGTGGTGAGCGGGTCCACGCGCTTGGCGCCCAGCACGATGCCCGCGTTGGCGGCGTTGTCGCTGATGGTGTCGTAGACCTTGCGCATCACCTTGGTGTGGCGGTCGAACTGCTCGATGCGCGAGTCGATGATCTCGATCGCGGGTGTGACGTAGTCGGTGGCGTCCAGCACCTGTTCCACCGTCACGTTGGGACCACGCAGTTCCTTTTTCAGAATGAAGGCCAGCTCCACCTCGACCCGCGGGGCGATGAAGTTCTGGTGCGGGATGTCCAGCACCTGCCCGGGCGTGCAGGTGTAGAGCATGTCGTCCAGCAAGGTGCCGTAGTCGGGCTCGTCGATCTGGCTGGAGACCTGCATGGCGCGGCTGGTCAGGCCGATCTTGTGGCCGATCATCTTTCGGCCTTCGGCGAACTTGATCTGCATCCAGGCGCGGTTGATGCGGTAGCCGTCTTCAATCGTCATGCCCGGGTAGCGCTTGGAGAAGTGCTCGATCTGCACGCGGGATTTTTCGGACTGGTTCAGCTCGTGTGCGAGCTGCTGGATCTGGTCTTCGGTGAACACGGACATGGTTCAGGCCTTGTTGAAAAGCGGATGGAGGTTGCTGTGCTTGGCGTCAAACACTTCGGGACCGACGTCGATCTGCAGGGTGATGCCGATGTGGCGCTGCGCCATCACGGGTGCGAAGAAGGCCTTGGCCACTTCGAGCAAGGTGTGGCCTACGCGTTGCTGGGTGGCCTCGCTGCGGCCACGGCCCATGCGCACGTTCAGGTACACAAAAGCGTAGTCGCCCGTGCCACCCGCTGCCTGGCCCGCCGCACCGCCATCGGCCACGGCGTAGTGCGGCGCGGGGTAAGCCAGCACACGCGTGCCGCCAGTCGGGAAAACCTGTTTGCCCTCCTCGTCCTGCACAGTGAGCATGGCGTCGGCCATCTGGCGACACAGCGTGGTCATGTGGACTTCGGCGTCGAGCTGGCCGGTGTAGAGGATCACAAGATGGGGCATGGTTCTGTCTTTGTAGGTCGGACCTTCAGGTCCGACTTGGGTGGTTTGGCAAAGGTCCATGTCGGGGCTGAAGCCACCGATCTACAGGAAAACCTCATATTCACAGCCTGGTGCTCACAGCGGTGTAGCCCTGCGCGCTGCTGGCTTGCGCCGCCGGAATGTGCTCGCCTTTTTGGGGCGTCACTTCAAAAATCGCGTTGAGCTGACCGGTGCCGCTGGCCCCGAAATACGGGGTCACCATGTCCACCGCGCCGTCGTAGTCCGTCCAGCCCAAAGCGCCCATCAGCATGGCGGTGTCGTGCATGAAGCCTTCACCGTGGCCCTTGCTGGCGTACTCGGGCAGCATTTCGCAAATGTTGTTCCTCTCGCGCTCGTCCCAGATGCGCAGCACCTGCTCGTCGAGTCTTTCCAGGAAGGGGCTCCAGATCTTGTGCGCAAACTCCGGGGCCAAGCCGTTTTGTGCAAAGCGGTGACTCAGGCTGCCACTGGCCAGAAAAGCCACCTTGCCGTCGTAATGTTTTTCGACCGCTTCGCGCATGGCCCAGCCCAGACGGGCGCTGTCGTTGAGGTAGTGCGAAGTGCACAGGGCCGAGACC
>JACCDV011140347.1_pt1 | contig 13589 bp, 11 predicted proteins | sample 7446131 | NCBI WGS metagenome assembly JACCDV01 (sample SAMN15323448, study PRJNA562643) | freshwater metagenome | isolation source: river surface water | place: USA:Blue River Watershed | collected 2017-08-17 | reverse complement strand
GCATCAAGCACAAGGACCTCGTCCGCCTCGACCGCGGAGCCGTCGCCACCGCCTGGCCCCACGTGCGGGAGACCATCTTTGCCGCCGTCGAGCACCTCCAGAGCCACCTCGGAGTGGCCGTCTCCCGTCTCCTCCCGTACCCGGTCCTCCTCGTCCCCTTCAGCCGGTTCTTTGACCAGAACGGCCTCAAGCACGCCACCCCAGAGCAGAGTGTTTGGCTCCGCGACTACTTCTTCCGCGCGAGCCTGGGGAACCGCTTCACCTCCGGCGTCGCGACCAAAATGGCGGGTGACCTTCCAAAGATGGACCAGATCGCCCGGGGAAAGCATCCCGTCTACAGCGAGGAGTTCCGCGTCACCCCAGAGCTCATCGCCAGCCGCCCCTTCGCCATCAACGACTCCTTCTCCAAGGCCATCATCTGCCTGCTCGCGACCCAGGGTCCCAGGAACCTCAACAACAACGGCCAGACCAAGGTGAACAACTCGTGGCTAAGAAAAGCCTCGAGCAAGAACCTCCACCACATCTTCCCCAAGGCCTTCATCAAGAAGGCCAAGCAACCTGGCTGGGATGCCAACCTCGTGGCGAATATCATGATCGCCGAGGAATACCTGAACCAGCGCGTCATCCGGGCCAAATCACCCAGGGACTACATGACTGCGTTTTCTGACGGTAACCCAGGCTTCAAAGACAGCCTGATGACACACCTCATGGATGAGGAATGCTTGGATGCCATGCTTGCAAATAATTACGATGCTTTTATCAAATGCAGGGCTCGATTAATATCTAATAAATTAGCATAATACAAAATGACTGCTCGATGGCACTTTAATAAACATAGACCATGTGATCGGATGCGGGATCCGGAAAACGAGGCATTTTTTACTGCAGAGGGTTTGGAAAACCTAAGTGAAGCACTGGTGCGCGAGGGGATACAAAACTCTCTTGATGCGTCAGATGCAGCCAACGGACAACGGAATGTAAGAGTCAGAATTAGATTTATTAGACACTGTTCTAACGGGGTTTCTGATTATTTGCATTCGGCTTTTCTACCTGTTCTAGATAATTATTCAAAAGGTCTTGTTGTTCAGAAAAAAACGATAAAAGATAATTTGGGTGAGCAAGGAATGTCTTTGGTATTCGAGGACTTTGGCACCAAAGGGCTAACTGGCGATGTAAATGAGGTGCGTATTGAACCGTCGCTGAAAAATGCTTTCTTCAGTTTTTTCAGAGCTGAGGGAAGATCAGGTAAAGATGGCGATCGAATTGGGCGCTGGGGAATTGGAAAGCAAGTTTTTCCAACCAGCAGTCAACTCCATTCAATCTTTGGTGTTACTGTAAGGAAAGAAAACCCAGAAAAAGTTCTTATGGGTAGTGCCGTGGTTCGTAGTCATTGCGTTGGTAATCAGGATTATCAGCCGGATGCTTGGTTCGGGATAAGGAGCGATGAGCAATCAGCAGTAATGCCCTTAGAAAATCATGGCGGCGTGGAAGAGTTCTGCAGAGTGTTTGGGTTGGAAAGGGGTATGCAGCCCGGCCTTTCAATTGTGATTCCAGCTGTTGATCCTAGAATCCAATGTAAAGATCTGATCAACGGAGTTATTAAAAGTTTTTTTTGGCCTATCCTGAAACGAGAATTGTCAGTTTCTATCGTTGACCCTGATGGAGAAGAATTAGAAATCAATGCAGCCACGATTTCTAAACATATCGATAATCTTGAAGCACAAGACGCAAGCGCCATTCATTGTGCAATCTGGGCGTCTGAAATGCCATTCGAGAAGATGATCTCTCTTGAAGCAAGTGAGGCAAGGCCTAGATGGCCTGACTGCAGAGACAAACTTCTTACTGAAAATAAAATTGAGGAGATACGTGTTGCCTTAGAGAGCACAGGAAAAGTTGGAGTAAGGGTTCCGATCTTGGTGAGAGTCAAAGCCACTGAAGAAGAAAGCAAGGCGCACTTCGACGTTTTCTTGGAGAAAACTAAAGATCCGGAATCAAAGACCGTCTTTCTAAGGGATGGAATCGTGATAACGGATGTCAGATCGCCTAGCATTGCTGGCAGCAGAAGTATGGTTATTGCAAGTCATGAAAAAATTGCCGGACTTCTGGGCGACTCAGAGGGTGTAAACCATACTCAATGGCAAAAAGACTCACCGAAGTTTCACAACAAATATATTTACGGACCGGACATTATTACCTTTGTTACAAGAAGTGCTTATGAAATCTCAAGAAGTGTGCAAGGAGCCGATTCCAAAGGTGATCCTACACTGCTCCGAGATTATTTTTCCCTTCCTGAAGAAGCTGGAGAAAAGGAAAAAGCTCAAAAAAAGAAGCTGAAGGAAGGAGACATTCCCCCGCCCCCGCCGCCACCTCCGCCGCCACCAAGAAAGTCATGGTATTCAATCAGCCAGGATGTTCAGGGCGGGGGATTTGTTATTCGCCTTGGTGATGAGGATGTCGAAAAAATCACTTTGCCATTTTCAGTTAGCATCAAACTCGGATACGATGTGAGAAGGGGAAATCCGATCACAGCATGGGAGCGAGATGATTTTGAAGTGAATAAGGATCCAATTTTTCAGAATGCTGAAAATAGAGGAATCGAGATGGAGGCCGTTGATGGTAATACTTTAAAAATAAAGATTGTCTCCCATGATTTTGTGTTTGGTCTTCATGGGTTTGATAAACACCGGGATCTAGTGGTGAAAGCTCACAAGTTAACTGACGATCATGAAGCGGACGTTTAATTTCACGGGAAGAAAAAAAATTAACAGGGAGGATATCCCTGTAATGATTATTAGGAAAGAAAAGCAATTATCATTTAATGCCAATCCTAATCTGGAAGGATATGGATTCCCGGGAGATGCGGAGGTTTGGATTGAGGCTTATCGTGGAAATCTACTTAAGCAATGCAGGTGGGGAATTGTTTCAAGACTCGAAGCGCCAGAGGATCGTGATCTTGGTGAATTTGAAGTCGCTGACGCTGTTCAATTCCGGTTGCGGGTTGTGAGGCATGCTGAAGAAGGTTTGCTTCAAATGCTTGGTGAAGCCGATCGTCTAACCCCAAGAGACCCTGAAGAAAATTCCGAAAACAGAACGCCTTTGATTACCCCTGTTCCTGAAAATCTTGGTCAACAACTTTGGCGAATCGATTTTCAGTCTGATCCGCCGCTGCTCCAGATCAACAATCAGGCAAAAGATGGCTGGAAGGATATTGCCAGAAACAGTGCGTTTATTGCCTTGGTCTATCCGCAAATCATGAGAAGCATGTTGAATAGAATTCTAATCGAGGACAAATGGGACGAAGACGGATTGGAGTGGCAGGAAAACTGGGTGAAATTTGCGAGGGGAACATACACGGAAACTCCTTTGCCGGATGCCTTAGATCACGAGGGCAGGGTAAGGTGGATAGAAGATGCGGTTAGCGCATTTGCCTCTATGAAAAACCTCAAGGAGCTTTGGGACGAAAACAATTAACAGCTATGAAAATCCGCCGATTTAATGATAAGGGCTTGGAGGAATTCAGAAGCTTTCTATATGAAGTTAAAGATAATCCAAAGCTGACCGTCCCAACTCGGCTTTTGGAGTCATCAGAATACACGGAAGTGATTTCGAATACGGAAGACTTTACCCCTCGTTTGCTAGAAACAAGAATGGAAGCAGGGGTTTTACTCTTAGAAGTCGTTGATAAAATAGGATTACCCAAACCCGAAAAAGATGTTGGTTTCTGGTCATGGATGGCGGCTGTTTTCTTTGAATCCCTTTGTCCTGTGGACCGTGCAGGGAGGCGGAAAATAGGCGATAACTCTAGATGCATTCTAGAGCTGAATCATACGAGATTCTACAGGCATCTACTCTTGGGCCCTTTTTTGATTGTTAGGGCGCATAAAGATAATCCGCAGCGTGCGATAGTCCTCCTAAGTAATCCCCCTAGCACACCCGGTGATATTTCCGAGCAATTCTCGTCGAGACTTGAACAGATTACAAATAAGGGGCTTGTTGAATTACTATCAAATCTCTATTTTGATTTTGAAAAAAAATCGTTTAAACGTGGGGCTGCAGGAAAAGGCAAAGGATCGGTGAGAAGATTATCGATGCTAATGAATCAACTCGATCTTACCTACTACCTCTATGGGATGTCGGGCGAGGCCACGGCAAAACTACTTCCGAAGGAATTCGAGAGATTTCAGAAACAAGCAGCCTGATCAAAAGTGATTTATCCTATTGTTGATCTTTTTGCCGGACCAGGAGGCTTGGGTGAGGGATTTGAGTCCCAGGGATCTTTTGAGGTTAAAATATCTGTTGAGTGTGATTCGTGGGCTCACAGAACCCTATTGTTAAGAAGTTTTATACGACAGTTTGATTGCGCCGCAATTCCCGAGGTTTATTACAGTTATATCAGGGGAGAGGTTCCTTTTGGTAAGTTAGCTGAGGATTTCAGCAAAGAATTCTTGGCGGCTCAACGAATCGCCACCTTGGCACGTTTAGGGGAAACTTCTGAGGCGACGATCGACGCAATAATTGAATCTGCACTGGGGCACTCCAAGAAATCTGGAAATTGGGTGCTGATAGGTGGTCCTCCATGCCAAGCCTACTCACTTGTTGGTCGCTCTCGTAGGACGCGCGAAGATCGGAATGATTTCGAGAGAGACACAAGGCATTATCTGTACAGAGAGTACCTTAGGATTCTGGAGAAGTATAAGCCGTCGGTATTCGTGATGGAGAATGTGAAGGGAATACTTTCTGCGAAGCTGCGTGGGGACAAAATCTTCTCCAAAATCTGCGATGATCTATCGGGAGCGGGATACACGTTGTTCGGTTTTTCTGGGAAACCCGTTAAATCTGGTGATCTTTTTGATGGTGGTGAGTGGGATCCGAAAGCCTTCCTGATCAGGGCTGAGGAGCATGGTATTCCGCAGAAACGGCATCGAGTCTTTATCTTGGGAGTTAAAAATGAATTAATGGATTCCAAGTGGTCTCATGAAACCTTTGCTCTTCCCAAATCAGATGCTCCAAGTGTTGGAGAAGCCATAGGTGGTCTGCCTAAAGTTTGGAGTGCCCTCTCTTCGCCTGATGAGCATCGTCTCGATTGGCTTAAAGCCCGGGAACGCGGATTGATGGCTGCGGGAGCACAGTGGATCGCGGGGGATCATGCCCCAAAAAATGACCGCGGGGGCATTTTTGTTCATGGTGGGGGCAAAAGAGTCTTTAATCCAGAGTGGTATCTTGATGATCGTATCGGAGGAGTCCTCAATCATCAGACCCGCACGCACATTGCGGAAGATATTACCCGATATGCGTTCGTCGCCGAGTTTGCTCGGCAGAATGGGTTCAGTCCATCTATCCATGAGTTTCCAAAGCGACTCTTGCCTGAGCACAAAAATCTGCAGGATCTAGGCGAAAATGTACCGTTCGCGGACCGCTTCCGTGTTCAGCTCCGAGATGAAGCTTCAACAACGGTTACCAGCCATATCTCGAAAGACGGCCATTACTATATTCACTACGATCCGGAGCAGGCTCGAAGCCTTACGGTCAGAGAGGCAGCTCGACTCCAGACCTTCCCGGACAACTATTTCTTCGAGGGTCCTAGAACGCAGCAATACCATCAGGTCGGAAATGCAGTGCCACCACTTCTAGCACACAAGATAGCTCAACTGATTCGTGAAAAAATCCTAAACTAAAAATACCTATGAACCCGGAACTATACACTCGTGCTCAAAAAGCTGTGGCGGAACTAAAAGGATGTGTTCGTGAATTACTATCCGAGCATCAGGGTGGACTGCCAAATCATGAAATAGGAAGGAGCCTTGGTATCTATTCCGGCCACAGTGGCAAACACGAAGGTCACATAAGTCGTACTTTACTCGAGGCACTTCAGCTCGAAGGAGTCGTTACTCAAGATTCTGAAACTAAACTTTGGCGCCTCCGTTCGCATTCTGATTCCAATGAGGATTCAGACTAAGATTAGATTTTAGATGTAGCTGTACACCAGCAAACTAGTTCTTCTATTCCATGCCTTCCCTTCGATTTCGCGAAGAAGACGGAAAGCCATATGTCAGGGGTAGGAATTCGACATGGTATCCTGATTCATACGCCATGGATAAATTCCATGCTATGGGGTTGGAGGATGGCGGGGATTTTAGCTGGGAGCTTTTTGAGGAGTTGCTAGGTGAGGAACATCTGCGGACTGGGCTTAATGGTGTGCCAAGTCATACCACAGCTGAGGTCGAAAAATTCAGAAATCTTGATCTGGAGATCCAAGCCTACTTTGACGAGATCATGGAGGACTCATCGCGGGACTTTGAAGATCTTGGGGATGTTTTTCAGGAGTGCCTGAGGCAGGTTCTGTCTGTAGAGGATCAGCAGGTCAGGAAGAGTCTTTTTGCAGCCATTGCCGAACGCATCAAAGGTCTTATCAATCTCTATGAGGATGATGAGGAGATGCGGGAGTTTGTGCTCGAATGCAAAAATCGCCTGATCCGTCGCACTCCCGACCAATTGTGCAATGGCATCAGAAAGTTCTTCGAACTGGATGAGCTGGAATGGAGCCGGATCAGGAACGCATTTTCAGGGGAGGCGCTGTCCGAGGAAATAGCCGTCGGTTCAGTCAACGAGTCTGCAACGGTTTCTGGGGAAGCTTCCAGATCGGGGCCCCTCGATCAATTGGCGGATTTACTGCGCTACGCCTACGAACAAGAACTCATTCCCGGTAATAGAGTTGAATTCGAAGTACGCGTATGGAAGCGGAACCATTGATTTTCCATTCATTTGCTCCCTTTGACCAAAATGTCCTCCCTCAATCCTGAAATCGGGACTTGCCCTTTATGCAAAGTAGCTCCGGTTAGGGTGGGCCCCAAGAGCTACTACTGCTCCAATGCAGTTGGCTCCCAAAAGAGCTGTACATTCTTCATATGGAAGAAAATCAATTCCTATTTGATCCCAGAGTTAATTGCCCGTCAGCTTATAGAGACTGGAAAGTCGGTCTTGATTAAGAGTTTCTTATCTCAATGGGGTAATCCCTTTTCGGCTTACCTTGTACTGAAATCAGGAAGAGTGACGTTAGATTTTCCCAAAAGAAAAAAAGCTAAAGTAGAGAAGCCAATATTAATATTTACAGCCGGAACTGACACTAACAGAAGACGACATTGAGCCGTGACAAAGCAGAAACAGCCCTACCAAGAGATCATCGTGGAGTCCTTTCGGCCATCCTGCACCAACGGATTGCACGGGCCGATTCATATCCGCCCACTTCCCGGGCAGGGGCTGGATACCCATATGATGGTTGAGTGCTCCAAGAGTCTCTCTTATGCCCATCCGGTTGGAACGCTCTTCCGAATTCGCGCGAAGATTACTGATAAGCAGGGTGGGACACCCTTCCTCTACAGCCACTACTCCTGGCCCGTCGCTACTGTCACATCCTCCGAGGCCGGGCAACACATCCGTGACAAGTCTCCGTGGTCATGGTGAGATAGTGCTTCATCTCTGCATACCCCCATGCCCCTCGAGACCCGGTTGATAACTCCCTTTGAGCATCAGCATGAGACGCTGATGTGGGAGAGGCTATCAAGTGATCTCTCTGCTCAGTTGGCAGATGATGAAGAGCTGTCGATTCTCTTGGGGAATTTCGAATGCGATAAGTTGCTGGATGCTCTTTTCATTAGCCGCAGGGGAGTCTGCATTGTGGAGCTCAAATCCCACAGTGGTGCACTGGTGGCCGAGGCAAATGCCGCTTGGACCATCGATGGGAGGGCTGTTGGTGCAGGGGGAGAGCTGAATCCCCTCAGGCAGGTAAGGCAGATGCGCTTTTCGGTCCAAAATCGTATGGAGGCGTGGTGGAGGATCCATCGGCCCGATCTTGCGCCGCCTGATTGGCGCAGAGGTTTCAAGGGGCGGGTGGTCTTCAATGACCCGCTGTCGTTGGAGGACTACCTGGATGAAGCAACGCGGGCGTGGTTTGGCATCAAGACGATCTCTGATATTTCCTCCAGTCTCGGGAGGCTGCGAAGTACTGGGTTCAATATCGATGACGAGCTTGTGGATGCACTCGCAAAGGGGGTTTTGCGTCCTGCCAGTGCTGCACGCCGTTACGGGCGAGGTATTCAGTCAGAATCTGCAAGGGATCCCGGCAGGCCTCGCATTCTCTATTGTGAGAGCGAGAAGCAGTTTAACAATAGTCGTCGTGCACTGATACAGCGTCAGGGGGATGCGCAGATCGCCCACGGGATCATTGAGTCGATCTTGGGAAAGGTGCGCAAGGGGCTGGATCCTCTTAGGGATATCCCGTTCACAGAACGGAACGAAGTCCACGGTCTTCGTGTGCATAGTGTCTCGGCCGAGCACCGTCTTCTGGTCATTCATATCGATGGCAAAAACTATCTTGTGATTGTCGGAAAGGACTCGGAGATCGAGGAGTGGATCCGGGTCAATGCCGGGGCGACATTTGCAGTGGATCTGGGTAATGCCCGGCTGACACGGACGCAGGTGGATGTGCCTCGGACCGATGCCGAGACGGTCATGACGACCGAGAACAAGCCCTTCCTTGAGCGTGTGGCCGAGGATATTGTCAGGGCGGAAATTCCTGATGAGTATCTAGAGAAGGTTTCCTCCATCGACGAGGACACGAGTCCTGAGGAGCGAGAAGAGGCTCTGGCGGAGATCATGGATCCAGATCTCAGGGCGATGTTGCGGGATGTCCTTGAACTTGCCAGAACCGGCAGGGAGGAAGCGGCCAAGGCACGGGTAAAGCTCTACAGTGGAGATGCCGTGCCCCTCCAGGATGCGCCGGAGCTCCATGAAGCCGCACTAGAGTCGATGGAGAACAGTGATGTTCTTGTTGATCTTTCGACGACGGACGAGGCCGATTTCGTGAAAATAATGGATGCGGTTGAGGATGAGAAGTGGATGTGGTTCCTCCATCCCGGGCAGGAACGCGTGGTTGTGGAAAATTTCCCGAATCCCTGTGTCCTGACGGGTGTTTCGGGATCCGGCAAGACATCGGTCCTTCTGCACAGGGCAAGGCGGCTCGCCGCAAAGCATCAGGATCAGGAGATCCTTGTGCTGACTCTCAATGAGAGTCTGGCGCGGATGATCCATTCGAATCTGGTCCGCTTCTGCTCGCCCGACGAAGCCTCTCGGATCAAGTCATTATCATTCCATGGTTACCTCCGGAAACTTCTCAGGAAAACGGATGCAAAAGAGTTTCTGAAGGAATTCGGCGAGCAGACCCGGCAGGAAGAAGCCATCAATGATCTTATCAACGGTGGGGATGCTGGAGATCTTAATGATATTTTCGAAGCGCTGGAACCAGGGGAACTAAAAGAACTCTTCAGAGACTTCTGCCTGCAGCTAAAGGGAGGTGACCGCGTGGACTTCAATAACCTTGAGGTCTTTCTTTACAGCCAGGATCAGAATCTTGACCCGATAGAATACCTCTTTGATGAGATGGAACTTCTTCGAAGCGCGTTTCCATGCCGGGGGGACTATGAAGGCTATTTAGTTGAATTTTCAAGGCAGGGCAGGGCGATATCTTTCCAGCGTAACAGAAAAGAACAGGTTCTACGTCTTCTGAGACTGTGGGAGGAGTTCCAGATCAGGAAGAGTTTCCTTGATCACATGGGACTGGTTCAGGCTGCTTTCATTGCTCACGAGAATCTTGGGGGAATTCCCGAGGATCTGAAATTCAGGTGCGTGCTGGTTGATGAGTTTCAGGATTTCTCCAATCTTGAGATGAAGATCATCTCGGCAATCCCGACTCAGGCGGAAAACGGACTGTTTCTGACGGGGGATTATGCACAGAAGCTGTATGCAAGACAGCTGAGCCTTGATGATGCGGGTCTTTCATCAAGGTCAAACAGACGAATACTCAAGAATTATCGTAACACCCGCCAGATTCTAACTGCTGCTCAGTGCCTTATAGATGCATTTCCGATGCCCGTCGATAAGAATGCCAAAGACGGAGTTGAGCTGTTGAAGCCCGAATACGCATTCAAGGAAGGTTCAAAACCAACGGCGTATCTGTCACGGAACACTATTCTTGCGGCCTGGAGAGATATCGCGGAGGCCGTCTCAAGTGGACTTCCGAGCCCCTCTCTCTGCATTTTGACTGCTGACACGGAGGTCTATCCCGTGGACGATATCATCAACTGCCGACCTGCCGGTCTGAATGCACAGGACATAGCTGACTGGGGATCAGACGGAGCGCAGGGAGTCGTTGTCTCGGATATCAATTCGATCAAGGGATTTGAATTCCGACGTATCTTTATTGTTGGCATGGAGGAGGGGGCATATCCGCCGAAGGGTCACTTTGCCAAGGAGCATTGGAGGGATGCACAAAGGCTGTATGTGGCCATTACCAGGGGAAGGGAAGAGGTGAGGTTCTATTACGAGGGAAAGCCGTCTTCATTTCTGTTGTCGATGGGGAATGCAATTGAGTTTTCCAAAGAGCTGGAAGCTCCGAAGGTCAGTATCGGTGGTTTCCCAAGGGAAGGGACTGTCATCGAGAAAACGCAGGCGGATACACGACGGGAGGTTGTGGCGGATGATCATGCGGGCAACGGGCACGCGCCGGATCCATGCCGGGAAGCAGTGGTTTCTGATCCCGGGACAGAGGAAGCTCTTGAAGTAACAGGGGATCATCCAGTGAGAACAGGGCGGGACTTCGACATCCCGCGGAATGAAACCATCACTTCGGATGCCCCTCTTCGCTTCGGTCGCGATTTTTTCAACAGCTCCTACATCAACGGCGAAAATCTGATCGTGTTCTTCCGGCGGCCGAATCAGAGGGAGTTGGCACGAGCATTAAGAGTAAGGGAAAACCATGTACAGAACCTGCTGATGGATAATCACAGGCTGGGCTTGGTGCCGCATAATCCACTCGAGAAGCACCTTGTGCTGAGTCTTTGCCAAGCACTCGGATTTAGGGCGGAGATTCGAGAGGAGTCTGCCCAGATACTACCGCTGGCGGATATTCCTCCTGATTCAAAAGAGGCTGAAGAAATCAGAATCAACCATGAAGAAGCGGATAATGTGACGCCAGATGGCGAAGAATTAACAATTCCTGATAATGGATTGGAGATTGCAGAACTCCGGATCAAGCCGCTTAAGGAAAAGCGCAGGGAACTCAAATACCTATTCAGCGGTGAAACAGATTACGCTGACATCGCTGTCTATCCTGTGGAAGGACCGGATGGCTTCAGGATAGAACTCCATCTGCTCAAATTTGAAAATGGAGACAGGCAAATCACTTGCGGTGAGAATTTATCCGGAAAGCGTGTTTGGGAACGTCTGGTCTATCGTTTGAGAAAAGGGATTGAGCCCCTTGATGAGGGAAAACCGGAAGGGATACTTTTCATGGACCTGCGGCAGGCCCGATTCACAAGAGGAGAATGGAGCGGGAGGTTTGTGGCGGAAAAAGCGGCCCTGGACAAAGGTGCAGGCGTTGATGTCTACAAGACACTTTTTAACGTCGGGGCAATCGATTGCGGTACCAAAGAGAAGGTATTGGGTGAAATCAATAGAACCAGGGCGTGGCCGTGTGTAAGTTTCGCTGCAAAAAACGAAAAGGCTCCGTTGGCTGCCTATGTCTTGACCACGATCTTGCCATTGATGAACGGAATGGCGAGGTAGGGAAATTTAACCACACGTCGAATGCCTGACGTTTTCACCAAGGAGAAGCGTTCCGAGGTGATGTCCCTGATCAAGGGGAAGGGGAACAAGCGCACAGAGGGAGTGCTGGTTAGGATTTTCAAGGGGCAGGGAGTCACCGGATGGCGCAGGCATTTGAAGCTTCCCGGCAAGCCCGACTTCACCTTTCGCAAGGAGCGCCTGACTGTATTCGTGGACGGGTGTTTCTGGCACGGATGTCCCAAGTGCTATCGTGCTCCGAAGGGAAACCGGAAGTTTTGGGAGGCAAAGATCACCCGCAACCGCAAACGGGATCGTGAGGTGAATCGCGAGCTTCGCAAGGGAGGGTGGCGCATCCTCCGGATCGCGGAGCATTCCCTGAAAAAGCGTGACCGAAAACGCCTGATCTCCCGGATTGAGAAAGCGCTCCACTCGTAATACAATCACCGCAATGCAGACCTTCACCACCAAGGGTGCCACCGATCTACTCTATGCCGATGATTATCGAACCAACGGATGCCCCGATGTCTGGTGTCTGATAAACGAATCTGGAACGATTGAACTCGAGGCCACGAACGAGGAGGTGCAATCAGCCCTCGAGGAGCTTGAACTCGAAGTCGATGCCGACGTCATCCCCGACGAGGTAATGACCTCTTTGATCGAACATCTCAACTCGGCAAGGGTTCTGGATTTGCCGGTGTAGTTGCATGGTTTATGACATGCGGGGAAATTGATTCCGTGGTTTCTTGGGAGTATCATTAGTACCAGCATCAGGAATGCCCTTGGGTGACACCAGGGGATGCCAACCGGGGACGGAGAAATCCCACGGTGGTTTGGGCGAAGCGATTCGCCCGATGTGCGGAGGGAGAAATCCTCCGAACAAAAATCTCTCCAAGGCCCTAACCGCCGATCCTGATGGAACGGCGGTTTTTTGTTGCCTCAGCTCCCGGTGCCGAAACCTCCAATCCACCGATAAACGACCATGAGTCAGGCGCTCCGATCAACGAATGAAGCGACGCGGGCAATCGTGCCGCCCGGAGGCTGGTTGCTTGCGGTTAACCGCCCTCCGATGAAATGGGCGATTACTTGGAATCATTCACTGTGCCTTGATCACATCGGGAACCACAATGTCAGGGACTATCTTGAGGAGAGGCCGGGAATGGGTGGCATGAGCATGGACCAAATCATTTCCTTTTTCATCCGGAGGCATCAGATGGATTTCCGCGCATGGGGATGGTCGGCGGAAAAGTATCAAGATCATCTGGTTCGGTTTTTTACTTGGGCGAAGGTCCGGATGATCGTGCTGGCAGCCCAGCAGGGGCGGGTTGGGGATCTGGTTCGCTCGGATCTCGAGACTCATCTGACAAGGGTCTGCCCGGGCATGGATTCCGCCGACTGGTGCCGGGGTCCCGGATGGCTCAAGACACGAATCCTGCAGTGTTTCGATGATCATGAGCTTCCGGTGGAGAGGCGGAGCCTTCTTCTCAATTACCGGATTCCACTCGATGAGATCCTGAAGTTGCCGATCCGCGAGGCGGAGTGAGTCAGGCCGATCTTCCGAAGAAGATGCGGTCCGGGCTACCCGGGACAAGATCCGGCAGTCTGGAGCCCCGGTGATCCGGTTATCCCTTACAGCGGCCTAGGTTACCTCGCTGCCCTCCACAGAAACACCAGCAGGATCGCAAGAGCCGCGCAGAGGAGGAGGAATCTGGTGAGCATGGCCCGCTGCTGACCAAGAGTCATTCTACGCGAGGTCGTGGTCGCAGGGAGTTTGTAAGCGCGCTTGTCGAGTCCCCTGAGGGTTTTGGAATTTCTGGCCCGATCCCTGATCACTGCCTGCTCGCGGCGCTTTCTCTCTTCGAGGATCTTGGGAATGTCCTCGACCTTGCGCTTGGCCTTGTCGGCCTTCTCGCGGATCTTCTGCTCCTGGCGTTTGATGGCATCGAGCTTGAGGGTGAGCTCGGACTTCTCAT
>JACCDV011242007.1_pt1 | contig 13590 bp, 11 predicted proteins | sample 7446131 | NCBI WGS metagenome assembly JACCDV01 (sample SAMN15323448, study PRJNA562643) | freshwater metagenome | isolation source: river surface water | place: USA:Blue River Watershed | collected 2017-08-17 | reverse complement strand
ATCAAAGTGCAAGCCCGCTGTCGGTGCAGCAACCGCGCCGGGGTTTCTGGCGTAGACGGTTTGGTATCGCGTTTCGTCATCGCTGCCGGGTGTATGCGTAATGTAGGGCGGCAGCGGCAGCAGACCGTGTGCTTCAGTCAGCTGCCAGAAATCTTGGGTCTCTTCCGGTGGCAGCGCGATCACAAAGAACTCGCCATCGCGGCCCGTCACTTCTAAGGTAAAGGCATCAGCTAAGCGTAAACGGGTGCCCGGCTTAGGTGATTTGCTAGCGCGAATCTGGGCACGGGCTTCTCTGCCAGACTCCCCGGTAATCCGCTCGATCAGTACTTCAACCTGGCCACCAGTATCTTTCTGGCCGAAAAAGCGGGCGCGTAACACGCGCGTATCGTTCATGATCAACAAATCACCCGGATTAAGCAGACTAGGCAAATCCGTAAACTGTTGGTCGGCGAAGCTATCGCCGTTGATAAGAAGCAGGCGGCTTGCCGTGCGCTCGGCAGCCGGGTGCTGAGCAATCAACGATTCCGGCAGTTCGAAGTCGTAATCACTCAGTTTTGAAAGAGAAGTGGGTGCATTTGCGCTCATGAGGCGCAAGTATAAAGGTTTGCAAGGCAAACTCGCGTGTATAATGCCACCCGCGTGCCTCGGTGGTGGAACTGGTAGACGCGCCGGACTCAAAATCCGGTTCCGAAAGGAGTGTCGGTTCGATTCCGACCCGAGGCACCAATTACTTTAAGTAGCAGCCCTGCTTATTATTGACGTGGTTGCTTAGAGACCAAGTCATTAATGGCTGACCACAGTTGGCGCATTGGTACGAAAATAGCCAGTACAGATAAAATAACAACCCAAATTCTGTCTAGATAAATGGCTAGCCACCAGGGCATATGTTCAGTGAGCTCAGGAAAACCGGAATTGTAATAGCGGGCTGCAATCTTACTCAGTCGGACGCTTGTATCTAATTGCGCCGGGAAAAAGTTAGGTGGCGCAAAGAAACGACTTCCCTCATTGTTGATGTCTCGAACCGCTTTCATTAACAGCCATTGAATATAAGGATGCGTGTTCTCTTCTACCAGAAGTGTAGTGCTGGTAGCGAGGATTGTTGTGTCGCTTTCAGGATTTAACGTTGCCATGTTTAATGCACCTTTTGGCACATTAAGTTTGCTAAGGTATGGAATCTGTTTCGTATAGGCGTCGGCTAAGTTAACGTTAAAAATCCGGTTTGAAGGATTGCTTAATAGATCTTGCACATTTACAGAGTCAAAGCCATCAACGATGAAAATGGCATCTATGGCGCCCGCATTAAGTTGTTCTACCGCTTCTGCATGTTTCAAGCTTAGGAGATTGTTTTGATCTCGAATATCGAAACTTCTGGCAGCGGCTAGGGTTTTGAAAAGAGTTTGGGTGTTTGTTCCGTCGGCGCCAATAGAGATCTTTCGGTTAAATAACTCGACTTCATCTTTTGGTGTATTGCCACGATAGATGAGCCAGATTGGCGAGTACTGAACACTGCCAAGCGAAACCAGGCCAGACAAGCTATTCGAAACAGGACGACCTGCGCTCATAAATGCTGCGTTGATTGTTGAACTATCATCGTCCAACTTATTGACAGCCTCATCCATGCCGCTTGTTTCGATCAGGTTAATTTTTAACCCATGTTTTGCGAAATGTTCAGCCAGTTTTTTGCCGAGGGTTTCATAGGATGACCCATGTTGTCCAATAGCTAGATTGAGCGTCTCGGTTGGATAAGGCTTGCTCAGATAGATAACGATCGGAAGCGCAATCAACAACACCAGAGTTGTGATTGTGCGGTTGCTAAGCGAGACTTTTCTTGGAGCCATTCTATAAACCTTTAATACAAAAATCCGACTTCAAGCATCACCTTTGCTTGTGAAGGCGAGCTGCCGGCAAGGCCAAAGGCCGAACCACTCGTGTAGTTGTTTGCTCGGACATAAGACCCTTCCACTCGAGCAAATAGAGGCCCTCTTTGAAAGGTGGGGGTTAGTGTTGCACTCCAAGCGGCGCTATTGGGACCATAAAGTAGGCTATTCGATGAGGTGCCACTATTACCCCAGGTATTTAGGTATTCGAGTCGGAACGGTAAGGTGATGTTTCTTTTGGCAGGTTGGCCGTCGACCAGTGGTGTAATCCGATAGGTTGCCAGCAGACCAAATCCCTGTGTGCCGGAAACACCATTAATGCCAATTGAAGGCCTTGCGGGTACGATGGTGTACTGTAAATAAGGGTTGATGCCCCATCGATTTGTGCTGTAGGAATACAGCAGATTGGTGATTTGAGAGTTGTTCTGGAGCAGGGGCGTACCGGTTGTGTTAATCGAATTACCACTTAATGAACCATTCCATATAGCAGTAACGCTGGATTTGGGGTTCAGTTGATAGGCGGTTGAAACACCTAACCAGTTGTATGTGCCTGAGTAGGCGCCATCAGTCCAAGCTATGGATGAAGACCATGCGTTGTTTTGATAATTAAGCTGTGCGCCACGGGTGATCGAATTCGTTTGACCCCACAAAAGACCCCGTTGAATATTAATGTTTTCGTAGGTCAAAGTGCCTTCTGAGCCTCCAAGCGCAAAAAGGTTGCCGACATTCAATGACCAGTTTGCATTTGGAGCCAGTGTGGCTATGGCAATAGGAAGCGCGCCCCAAGTGTTTTTGGTTTGAGTTGCTGCACGAACATAGTTCGTCGACAAATCAGGTATCGAATAGAAGCCGGCAACAGCAAAAACCTGGAATAGCCCGGCTGATTTTGAAACCACGACCTGTGCATTGGAAACATCACCATAGTTTCTTTGGTCGCCTGGATTGGCATTAGACTGGTTTGCGGCCAGTCCAGATAAAGCAGCATTGAGATGCCAGTTCCCCATGAAAGGAATGTCATGGTTCAGATCTTCGCCCCCGAAGGCTAATGTATCACCCATGGCAATGCTTGTATTGCCATAGGTTGGGGTGTCCCAAGCAAAGCTGTAAGAACTTTTTAGGGCTACCGCTAAGAGGGCTAGCTTAGAAAATCGGGGTGTTGTTAAACATGCCAACCTAGCCGAGGCACAAAGAGATCGGAGGTGGTTGTTTAAAAAAGGAGGCACAGAGACGAAATTAATCAATAATCACCCTATACCCTAGCATGAGAAGAGCGCGCCCCAACATACTGCTATAAGCAATGGGTTACATTATTAGTTAATTAGTGTTGACACGTGCACTCGTTCCCATAGAATGATTGAACATTTAAATCAACCGATTCCCGCTTATGACACTCAGAGTTTTGTTGGTTGATGACGAGATAGATCTTCGGGATGGTCTGTCTGACTTGCTATCGATTGAGGGTTTTCGCTGCTCTGGGGTGGGCTCAATCAGTGAGTACACGGCCTGGTCTGATACGCATGACTACGATATTTTATTGCTTGATAGAAACCTGCCAGACGGAGATGGTCTAGAGGTTTTAAAGCGCCATAGGGCATCACGTAATTCTCCTGTGATCATCGTCTCATGTGAGGGGCAGCTAGAAGACCGAGTTCGGGGGCTGGAAGCCGATGCAGACTACTATTTAGTAAAACCGGTCGTGTTCGAGGAGTTGGTTGCGTTGATTCGCCGATTGGCTCGGCGAATGAATCATGATTCCAAAAACGTCTATTCATTAGACATGCATCGTTGGATCCTAACTTTTCCCGAGGGGCTTCAGCTTACGTTGACGCGTAATGAGGTCAAGCTGATGTCGTGCTTTGTTGATCGATCCGGAATTACAGTTGACCGCAACGAAATCATAAAAGCTTTGGGCTCACGGCCCGAGGTTTATGACGAAAGACGGCTAGAGGTTATGATCCGACGTCTTCGTAAAAAGGTGGAAGAGGCCGGTTTTGAGGGCTTCCCATTGGCAACGGTGTACGGCAACGGGTACGTTTTTAACGAGGATCTCGTTGCTTCATAAGTCGGGGCCGAAGATAGGTAGCCACAAGACCATTCGAGTTCCTTCGCCGATGCGACTTGATACTTCAATCTTTCCGTGATGAAGTTCTACAATCTTCTTTACAAAGGCTAACCCAAGACCGATGCCTCTGATGGGGCTGTTTTCGTTGACTCGAAAATACTCTTTAAAAATTGCATCATGGTGCCCGGGGTCTATGCCAATCCCTTGGTCGACAATCTCTACACCAACATGATTTTCGGAGGTAATCAGCTGAATTTTTACCCTGGAGCCTGCTGGAGAATACTTACAGGCATTGTCGATGATATTCAGAATGGCTGTTTGAATTAACTGATCGTCAAAACTGATGACTAGATCTTGGTGCAACCCTTTGAATTGAAACTTGTGGTTGGACTGATAGTTTCGGTATTTTTTAATAATATCTGCCAACCATGAGTTTATTTCTGTATCGACAGGTCGTGTCACTTCCATCATGTTGTTCAGCCGATCGCTTTGCATCCAACGCTCAAAGAGAATGGCTAAACGTTGTGTGGCTGAGATCATCGTTTTGTAGCGCTTTTCAAATTGGTTAACGCCATTTTGGAATTCCCGCTTGAGTAACTCCAATTGTGTTTCCAAGATGCCCAAAGGGTTGCGGAACTCATGCGAAATCATTGCACCAAACCGTACATACTGTTCGCGAACATTTTTTTCGTTTTCAAGGAGCACTTGCAAGTATGACGTCCTCTCTTTGACTAATCTTTCGAGGCGCGATTCAGATTCGCGGAGTGTTTGTAATGATGCCTCTTGGTAGGCGTTTGCCTGGCGCTGTGCTAGCTCTCGCATTTTGCGTTCTTCATTGATGCGGCCTGCGAGCGCAAAGGAAAGCAGTAGCATCTGGAAGGCTGTGCCTATTTGAAGCGCGTAGCTGGTCCATGAGTTGGTTGGTATGAGATTGAACCCTCTTAGTGAGGCTATAAGCGCACCAACCCAAACACAACTCCAGGCAAGTAGGAAATATTTGGCACTGCTTTGCCCTTGCCTGATGGCTTGAAACGCAGCAAACGAAAGTAGAGCAAGCATTGGAAACACAAGGGCAAACAAGATGATGTAGAGCGTGGTTAGATCAAAGAAACCCAACGATGCAGAGGGCATCAACAGTGCCACAAGTAAAAAGCATACCGACAAGATCTTAAGTGATCGATCGTTGATTTGGCCTCTTGATTTAGTCTCAAGAAAATTTCTTGAGAAACTTATGCCAATAAAAGCTGCTATTGCGTAGCAAAAAGACTGAGAAATCTGGTCCCAGGCTTCGAAATTTGGCCAAAAAAAAGTTCGTGCAAAACCGTTGCCAGAGAAAATGCCAAGACCAACGAGACCGGCAAAGAAAAAATAGTAGAGGTACAGCCTGTCTCTAAGTGACAGGAAAATCAATAGGTTGTAGATGCTAAGCGCAATGAGGCCGCCAAAATACAGCGCTTGTACCAAGGAGTAGCGCTGTTCATCGTAATAGAACTTCGACTCTGGAGCCAGCTTTAAAGGGATGGTAACCGCGTAGCTCGATTTGATTTTCAAATAGTAAGTTTGTGGAACGGTCTCGATAGACAGGGGAAATACATAAAATCGGGACAGAAAGGATTTGTTGTTGGTTGGTTGACTGAGTCCAGTCTCGGTTATGTTGCCATCAGGTGAGTAAAGGGTAATCGTGTCCAAACTAATGAACGGGATCTCAAGTACCCATTTGGGTGCAATCTCCTTCTGGCGCTGTACCGTTAGTTTGATCCAGTAGGTGGCTTTGCTAAATCCAAAATTGAGTTGATGGACATCTTGAGGCGGCGGCTTGAATTTTGCGCTATAGGCTTGAGACTTGATTTGGTCGATATTGAGCATGCCATCAGCATCTACCAATATCTCAACGTAATGAGTTGGGTCAATCACGCTTTCGCTGCTTGTGAGCACAAGTGGTGCGGCGTATGCGCTCACCCAGAGGCACGAAAACAGCGCTAGAACAAAACCTCTGAAGTGAGAAAACATGGCTACCTAAGCGAGATGAAGACCAGATACTCTTGGGAATTTTAGCTTAGAACCGCTGGCCATACGTCAGCGATGTCGTAACCAAGGCCTAGGCTTGAATTTGACCAATGCTTACATTTTGCTCGATTGAGGTCAAATTGCGTTGACAGTAGCAAGATCGAACACCAATATGAGATTCATGAAATTCTGAATCACAAGAACTAACTCATCCTAATAGGAGTCGAGAATGGCAAAAGAAGGTTCCGTTGCACCTAAAGAGCGTGTAAACATTGTCTACAAGCCCGCAACTGGTGATGCGCAGGCAGAGGTGGAGTTGCCCCTCAAGCTTTTGGTTATGGGGGATTTTACGCTCCGTGATGACGACACCCCCATTGAAGATCGCAAACCGATCTCCGTTGATAAGGACAATTTCGAGTCGGTTCTAAAAAACCAAAACCTTTCCCTCGAAATGTCTGTGCCGAATAAGTTGGACGAGAAAGCTGGTCCTGATGAGTCGATGGCTGTGAAGTACACCATTGAATCTTTGGAAGACTTTACCCCGGACGCCATTGTCGCGAAGGTTCCTGAGCTGCAAAACATGATCGCTTTACGAGATGCATTAAAAGCGCTCAAGGGTCCGCTAGGGAACATTCCAGACTTTCGCAAGCAGTTGCAAGCTCTTGTTCATGACGAAGGTGTCCGTCAGCGTCTGCTGACTGAGCTCGGTATCAAAGACAATTAATTTTGAATAGGACATCGATCATGAGTGAACAAAATCAACAAGAAAAAGCGCAAGCTGCGGTTTCTGAACAAGCTGCTTCAGGCTCACTGCTGGATCAGTTGGTCGAGACGGCAAGGATTCGTCCTGATGACGAGGCCTACTCGATTACCAAGCAGGGTCTTCAAGCATTTATTTCCCAGCTTTTAGAACCGCAAAGGGGTGAGGAGCGTGTAACGCAAGCGACGGTTGACGATATGATCGCCGAGCTGGATAAGAAGCTCTGTGCTCAAGTGGACACTATCCTTCATAATGAACAGTTCCAAAAGCTTGAATCTGCATGGCGTTCACTGAAGTTCATGGTGGATCGTACTAATTTCAGAGAAAATGTCCGTATTGATTTCATTAATGCACGTAAGGACGATCTGCTCCAGGATTTTGAAGACTCGCCAGAAATTGTGAAGTCGGGTCTATACAAGACGGTTTATACAGCAGAGTATGGTCAGTTTGGTGGTCAGCCATACGGCGCCATGATCGCTAATTACGAATTTGGACCGGGTCCACAAGACATCAAGCTGCTTCAGCACGTCGCATCGGTGGCAGCGATGTCTCATGCCCCCTTTATTGCCGCGGCCGGCCCCCAGTTCTTCGGAATTGAGAGCTTTAATGATCTGCCGAATATCAAAGATCTTCAGGCGATTCATGAGGGGCCACAATATGTTAAGTGGAACGCTTTCCGTCAGAGCGAAGATTCCCGCTACGTTGGTTTGACGCTGCCACACTTCCTGCTACGCTTGCCTTACAGCCCAGATACTATTCCAAGTAAACGTTTCAATTACAAAGAAGACGTATCTTCAGGAAATAAAGACTTCCTGTGGGGTAATGCGGCGTTTGCATTTGCTACGCGTTTGACAGAAAGCTTCGCTAACTTCCGCTGGTGTGCCAACATTATCGGCCCAGAAGGTGGTGGTACGGTCGGTGATTTGCCGGTTTACACCTTTAATTCCATGGGTGCGGTACAGAACAAAATCCCAACCGAAGTGCTGATCTCCGAGCGACGTGAGTTTGAGCTTGCAGAACAGGGCTTTATTGCGCTGACAATGCGTAAGAATAGCGATAACGCTGCGTTCTTCTCAGCGAGCTCGTGTCAGAAACCTAAGTTCTTTGGTCAGAGCAAAGAGGGTAAAGAGGCTGAACTGAACTATAAGCTCGGCACCAATCTTCCCTATATGTTCATTGTTTCGCGTTTGTCTCACTATATTAAGGTGATTCAACGTGAGCATATTGGGTCCTGGAAAGAGCGTGCAGATCTGGAAAGCGAACTTAACTCGTGGTTGCGTCAGTATGTTGCAGACATGGATAACCCAGGTGATGGTGTGCGAAGCCGTCGTCCTTTGCGTCAGGCACAGCTTACCGTTTCTGATGTTGAAGGAGATCCGGGTTGGTACCGCGTCAGCATGAGTGTACGGCCGCACTTTAAATACATGGGTGCGTCTTTCACGCTGTCACTGGTGGGTAAATTGGATAAGTCATAAACAGATACCAAGTCTGACTTAACCTATTCTTTGTAGATTTTTTGATGCGCTTTGTGCGCAGGTCTTACTGTTACCTAAAAACAGGATTTAAGGAGCTTGCATCATGCCAATGCCTTGTTTTATGAACGTTGAAGGTGAGTCGCAAGGAAAGATTGATGGATCGTGCCAGATCACCGGCCGTGAAGGTGCGATTCTTGTCCAAGCGGTTGATCACACAATTGAAATCCCGAAAAGCCCGCAAACAGGCTTGCCAACAGGTAAGCGTGTACATATGCCAATGACGGTGTCCAAGGAGGTTGATAAGGCCTCTCCCAAACTCTATCAGGCACTATGCTCTGGAGAGCAGATGAAAACGGTTTCTCTGGATTACTACCGCATAAGCCCGCAAGGGAAAGAAGAGAAGTATTACACCGTAAAACTAGAGAACGCCATTGTTGTTGGCATCCGTTCTTGGATTCCTAACTGCCTTGACCCGAAAAATGGCCAGATGGGTCATATGGAAGACGTATCCTTTTCTTATGAAAAGATCACCGAATCATGGCATCCAGACGGCATCGAAGCAGATGATTCGTGGCTTGCCCCGAAATAATCATTTAATCGATCATCTATATTGGAGATAAAGTCATGCCAATGCCATGCTACCTGACCCTGACTGGGTCGACTCAAGGAAAAATTGACGGTTCTTGCAGCGTTCAAGGTCACGAAGGTGCGATTCTTGTTCAGGCAGAGCTGAATGACGTAGAAATTCCTCGTAATCCGCAAACAGGCCTGCCTGCGGGCAAACGTGTTCATGGCCCTTTGTTGATTACTAAGGAAATTGACAAAGCGTCACCTAAGCTTTTGCAGGCACTCGCGAGTGGCGAGCAGATGAGCGAAGTACTGCTCGAGTACTTCCGCATTAGCCCACAAGGCAAAGAGGAAAAGTACTACACGATCAAATTGCAAAATGCGATTGTGGTCTCCATGCGCAAATGGGTTCCCAACTGTCTCGACGAGTCCAAGAAACAACTGGGTCATATGGAAGATATTTCGTTCTCATATGAAAAGGTCACCTGGTCCTTCACGCCTGATGGTATTGAAGCGGATGACTCCTGGTTGTCGCCAAAGGCCTAAGTCAGAAGGGGTGTGCGGTAAAGGCACACCCCCAAAGCCGCTGATAGATTGAGGTAAAGCGATGCCAGAACGGAGGCTTCTTGAACGTATCTCTTACTGGGAAGAGGGTGCGCGTCGTACCAATCAGCCAGAACAAGAAATTCTGGTGGCATCCGTTAGCAACTACCTCATTCGCATCCTGAACACTCGTCAGGGCGCAGTGTTGATCGATGAAAAGTTTGGTGTGCCAGACTTTACGAACTTTGGCGGCGGCGGCCTGGAACAGGGAACCTTGACAGACATTTCAAATGAAATTGCCAGAATGATCTCGCGCTATGAACCCCGTTTGCAAGATGTTCGTGTTGTCGTAGAGGCGTCACAGTCAACCGCCATGGCAATGAGCTTCGGTGTGGTGGGTCATATCATGCTGGACAATGTCAAAGTCCCGCTGCGCTTGGGCGCAGTGCTTGGCAGCAATGGTCAAATTAGAGTGCGCTAACTATGTCGACCATATTTAATCGGTTTTACAGTGGCGAACTGGCAAAACTCAGATCGCTATCTGTTGAGTTTGCAAAAGCAAACCCTGCAATCGCGCCGATGCTTGCATCCGAATCCACTGATCCGGATGTGGAGCGTCTGCTAGAAGGCGTTGCGTTCCTTAATGGCCTTACGCTGCAAAAGCTCGATGACGAGTTTCCGGAGATTGCCCAGGAGCTTTCGGCAATCCTTGCGCCTCAAATGCTTCGCCCCCTTCCTGCTACGACGCTGATTCAGTTCACGCCAAAAACTGATTTGAGTGAGATAGCAAATATTCCGGCAGGCACTGAAATTGCATCGGTTCCTGTTGATGGTGTCCAGTGCACCTTTAAGACCACTGCAGCGCTTAACGTTAACCCGATCAAATTAACAAATGCTTCGCTGGCGCAGGGTAGCGATGGCAACCATCGCCTGACGTTGAGCTTTTCCCTAACGGGAACGCAACTGAGTCAAAAGCTGAGGGTCTTCCTCGGCGATGAACAGGGAGCGGCTGCGCAATTGTTGATGCTGCTCGCTGGTAAGCTTCAGTCGGTACGTTATAAGACTGCTGATGGGCGGGTGACACTGCTTAATCCTAGAATCGGGCTCCCTGGATTCTCCGAAGCTTTGATTCCCTTCCCCGATAATGCATTTCGCGGTTTTAGAAGCCTGCAGGAACTGCTGTTCTTTCCCCAAAAATTCCTATACATAGAATTTGATGGTTTAAACCGTATCCCCGCGCATGTTGGCAGCGGTTTTCAAATCGAAGTAGATTTAGGAAAAATCAACGGTAGAGTGCCAGAACTTACGGAGATGAGCTTTATGCTCAATGTGGTTCCGGCCATTAATCTGTTTGAACACATGGCAGAGCCCTTAATGCTTGATCATCAGGCAACAGAGTATCTAGTTCTGCCGCAGGGCGTCGATAAGAAATATTTTGAAATTTACAGCATAGATTCGGTCACGGGCTACCGGCAGGGTGCCTCGGATCAAAAGAAATATGTACCATTCTCATTGCTGAATTTTTCAAATGCGAGCGATCAACCGAGCTATCGCAGTTCTGTTCGTCCGTCCGTTATTAATGAGCAGATTGAGACGTACGTATCAGTCATGTACGAACCCGAGAGCATACCGACCCCGGAAACTTTATCTATCAGTCTGACGTGTACCAACCGTGCTTTACCCCAGAGCCTGCGTTTGGGCGACGTTTCAAAACCAACCGGCAATTCGCCGGAACGTTTTCACTTCGAAAACATCAAACCAGTCACACCTGCTCTTGAACCCCCTCGTGGAGAGCAGCTCTTGTGGAACGTGATTGGCCATACAGCCATCAATCTACTCTCGCTCAAAGGCGTAGATAATTTTAAGGCTATCTTGCGGCACTATAACTACAGACGTTCGCAAGATCATACGGCTTGGATCTCTAATGAACGATACATTGATGGCATTACTGATATAAATGTAGATCGTGAGACTAGGCTTGTTCGGGGCACGATTGTTCAAGGCCAACGGATCGTTTTAGTTGTTAATGAGGCCAACTGGCCAACAACAGGGGTCTTGTACCTTTGGGGCACGGTCTTGAATGATTTTTTTTCTTGCTATGCCGGAATCAATTCATATACGCGCTTTGAGATTGAAGACCCTGCAACAGGAACTGCCTTTACATGGCCACTGAGACTCGGCGAGAAGCCGCTGCTCTAAAAAAGAGCCTCCTTGATAACGGACACCGGTACGGCTTCTACCAAGCCTACCGACTGTTGCGTCTGCTTGCGCAAACAGAAGGCGGCAATGAATCGGAGTTGCGGATTAAGCCACAACTGAGCCTTGGTTTTCAAGAGTCAGATATCAATCGCATCGTTGAACGTCAAGCTGGTGGGTTTGATCTTACGGTTAACTTTTTAGGTCTATACGGCGTTTCATCGCCTTTGCCCACTTTTTATAGCGAAGATTTGATTGATGACGCCCATGAAGAACGTCATGGGCAGCGCGATTTTCTGGATATTTTTAACCAGACTCTCTACCCCCTGTTTTTCAAGGCGTGGCTGAAAACCAAGCCCCATCTGCGACTTGTTGAGTTTAACGACCAAGGTCTGCTAGAAGTTTTGTATAAGTTTGTGGGGCTGATTGAACCATCAAACTATCTGAATCAGCCAGGATCAGAAACGCTCCTTCGATTCGCAGGCCTATACGCCCAAAATCCGCGCTCTGCATCCGGTTTACAGACCATTTCAGCGGGCACCTACCCAAAGAGTTCGATTGAAATCATTCAGCTAGATGTTCGTGTCATGCCTATTGCCGATGACCAGCGTTGCAAATTGGGGATTCAAGCCAATGAACTGGGCCAAGATAGCCACCTTGGTTCTCAGATCGCCAATCGAACAACCAATATCACTATCAGACTATCGGATCTGGATGAGAAACTCTTTCATGAATTGTTGCCCGGGCAGCTGGAATACAAGCGGCTTCAGTTCATTGTGCGGTATTACCTCATTGACCCTTTAGAAATACGTTTAGAGCTCGGTCTGCGTAAAGATCATTTAAAGGGCGCACGATTGTCCGGTAATTCTTGGTCAAGCTTGGGTAACGATACCTGGTTGCCCGCTAAATCCAATGATTTTCAACCACGTATTTCTGTCAGCCTTTAACTAAATAACGGAGCAGCTATGATTCTGGTTCAGCTTAAGCCACTTATTGAACGACTGAACAATTATTCTCGTCAGGCACTTGAGAATGGCGCTGGTCTCTGTCTTTCGCGTGGTAATTATGAAATCTCAGTTGAGCATTTCTTGTCCAAGTTATTGGATGATATCCAATCAGATGTGCCATTGCTCTTAAGACAAAACGATTTGGATGCAGCGCTGATTAAACGCGCGGTTGATCAGGCAATTGAAGATCTGCGATCGGGTAATCAGGGAAAACCCGTTTTTTCACCGCTATTGCTTGAGCTGCTTCAGGATGCCTGGTTGATTTCCTCAATGGACCTGCGCGAAAGAAAAATTCGCTCAGGCGCAGTGCTGCTGGCGCTGCTAGCAAGAACAAGTTTTTTTGCCACGGGTAGCTATGGCGATTATCTACGTAATATCAACCGGCAGGCATTGCTTGAAAACTTCGGCAAGGTTACGGAGTATTCTCTCGAGTCAACTGGAGACTCTCTAGATGCTGAGAGTACGGGCAGTGATCAAACGTTAGGTTCAGGGGCAAAGGATAGTGCGATTGCACGATTCTGTGAGGATTTCACCGCAAAAGCTAAAGCTGGCAAGCTGGATCCCGTTTTTGGCAGAGACCATGAAATTCGACAGATGGTCGATATTTTGGCCCGGCGTCGAAAAAACAACCCGATTTGTGTGGGCGATCCGGGGGTAGGGAAAAGTGCCGTTGTTGAAGGGCTTGCTTTGCGCATCGTTGAAGGCGATGTGCCAGACTCTCTAAAGGATGTTCGAATTCTTGGCTTGGATATGGCCCTGCTACAAGCAGGCGCCAGTGTCAAAGGTGAATTCGAGAACCGCCTCAAAGGCGTTATCGATGAAGTCAAAGCATCGGCAACACCCATCGTCTTATTTATTGACGAAGCACACACCTTGATTGGTGCGGGTGGCGCAGCTGGCGGTTCGGATGCGGCCAACCTACTCAAACCTGCGTTAGCACGCGGAGAGCTAAAAACCATTGCAGCAACTACCTGGGCTGAATACAAAAAGTACTTTGAAAAAGATGCCGCACTGGCACGTCGTTTCCAATTGGTGAAACTTGAAGAGCCCAATCTCGAGACAGCAGCCCTCATTCTGCGAGGTCTCAAGTCTCGGT
>JACCDV010946404.1_pt1 | contig 13594 bp, 14 predicted proteins | sample 7446131 | NCBI WGS metagenome assembly JACCDV01 (sample SAMN15323448, study PRJNA562643) | freshwater metagenome | isolation source: river surface water | place: USA:Blue River Watershed | collected 2017-08-17 | reverse complement strand
GGCTTTGAAGTATTGGAAGAAGTCAAGCTAGACCTTGAACTTAAAACTCTTCCAATAATCATCATTTCTAATCTTGGGCAAGATGATGATTTATCGAGAGGCAAAGAGCTTGGCGCTTTGCAATATTATATTAAGGCGCAGACATCCATAGATGATTTAATATCTAAAATAAAGTCGTTTACGGGATGATTAAATTTGCGCAAAAGTTATCCACAGATAAGTTGTTGATATCTATGATATAATATGTGGTATAATACTAAAAATAGTCGGGGGGGGGGTGATCTCCTTAATTTCATCAGTTAGAAAATAAATAAAATAATTAAAATTAAAAAAATAAAATAACAAAAAAATGAAAAATACTTTTAGTAAGGGTTTTACTTTAGTTGAACTTTTGATAGTTATTACCATTCTTGCGGCTCTTGCTGCAGCGGTGGTGGTCGTGCTAAATCCGGCAGAGCTTTTGGCGCAAGCGAGAGACGCGCAGAGGTTGAGCGATATGACGACAATGAGAGATGCTGTGAATCTTTTTATTACTCAGGCAATCACTAGACAGTCACCAAATTTCCTTTGCTTCGCTACTCCAACTGGTTGTACCGCCGGACATTGTACGTTTGCGCCAGCGGCACAACCGTTTGGGACTGGGACACCGACATGTCATGTCCTTACGCCTGTTGCATCTAGAGCTATTAATGGCACTGGTTGGGTGACTATTGATTTCGCAAATAATATGCATGGAGGCTCTCCTGTTTCTGCTCTGCCTATTGACCCCGTAAATAACGGTAGCCATTTTTATGGCTTTAGAGCGCATAACGCTGATAATAATTTTAAATTAGTAACTCGCCTAGAAAGCGTAAGACATAGGGCAATGATGGCGAACGATGGAGGAACTAGGAATGGCTGTGGCGCTGCACCTGGGTTTCCAGACTGGAACACAGTTAATTGTTTTTTTGAAATTGGCACTAATATGGCTCTTTAGTATTTAAGCATTTAATTAAACAAACAAATGAAAAATACTTTTAGTAAAGGTTTCACTTTAGTTGAACTTTTGATAGTTATCACTATTCTTGCGGCTCTTACTGCAGCGGTGGTGGCTGTGATAAATCCGATGGAGCTTTTAGCTCAAGGCAGAGACGCGCAGAGAATGAGCGATTTAGACACAGTGCAAGACGCTTTACTGATATTGCTTGCTCAAGGATTAGTGCCGAGTCCAGATCTTTGTGTTGGCGCTATTACTTTTGGAGCTACTACTGTCGATGGCTGTCATCCTGGCGGTATTTGTATGGTTAATCCTGGAGACGGCAATGGGCCATTTGCAACACAAACTTGCGCCATACACGCGATTAGAGCTGTTAATGGCGCTGGCTGGGTGGATGTCGATTTAACAGATGTAAGAGTTGGGGGATCGCTTATTACGATGTTACCAGTGGACCCTATAAATAATGCGCAGTTTTTCTATGCTTATAGAGCAACTCCTGCTGGGACCTTTAAGCTTGCGGGTCGCTTAGAAAGCGCAAGGTATAGGACAATGATGATAGATGATGGAGGAATTAGGAATGAATGTACAACCCATACAGCAAGTAGCTGTTTTTACGAAATTGGCTCTAATTTAACCCTCTAAAGATAAAAGTCTACTTTGCAATAAAACTTAAATCTATTTTGTGGAGACAACACTCCTTGTCGCCCCCGCGAAGGCGGGGGTCCAGAGTCTACTAAGAAGTTATAGATTCCCGCTTTCGCGGGAATGACAACAAATGAACGCGGGAATGACAACAAATGAACGCGGGAATGATCTCGCTTCGCGAGATCCCGCGAAGAGGGACAGAAAATGAACGCGGGAATGACGCTGGTTGTTCGTTGTCAGTCGTTTGTTATTTATCTTGCTCTGAGATATGCTTAACAATAAGAAATTTATATTTTTTTTATGTCCATCCCATCTTTAATTGCTTTATTTTTTATAATCGTTATTTTAGGCACGCAAATTATGAGGCGTCCTTTTTTAGAGAAAAATCTCAAAAAAATATTTTGGATTCCGCTTGTTGCTATTTTTTCAACATCAATCGTTTTTTCTGTAATGCAATACCAAGCATGGAGACAGCACGAGCTTATGAGGTTTGCCTTAGAGGGAGAGGGCGGACTTTCTTATTTTTTTTCTTTTATTTTTTTTAATCACTTTGCTCCTCATCTTCTCGCGCTTGGTTTTGCCGGTGTGCTTGCATTATTTATGACATTAGCAAATAAACGCGCCGGAGGCAGACTTTTTGAGTCGGAAGAAATATGGGTTGCTTTTCTTGCCGGATTTCTTGCTGGATTTCCCGGGTTTTTATTTTTTCTCGCGGGTGTTCTTATAGTATATTTACTAGCGCATTTTACAAACGCAATTTTGCAAAAAACCGCTAAATCGGGAGTTATTCCTTTATATTATTTTTGGCTACCTATATCCGCTTCTGTTATAATTGTATCGGAAGCATGGCTTGTGGAGACTTTGTTCTGGCAGCTGCTTTCCGTTTAAGCGCGCGACACTAATAAAATGATAAATATCCCCCAGAATCAACTTAAAGAGATTCTCTTAAAAGAAGGCCTTATTGATGAAGTTGGGTTTAACCAAGCTGTCGCAGGCGCGGAAAGATTAAAGCAAAATGTTGCAGAGACTCTAGTTTCTAAAAATATTATTTCTGCTGAGTATTTATATCAAGCACTTAGTCGTTATTTTAATATTCCTCTTGCGGAGCTTTCGCATAAAGCCATTAATGAAACTATACTGCAAACTTTTCCTGAATTGCACGCTCGGCAAAAAAATATAGTTCTTTTTGGCGAAGAAGCGAATGGATATTTTTCTGCGGCGATGGAAAATCCGACAAATCTTGAAGCAATAGAATTTGTTGAACAGTTTGTTGGCAGGAAAATTACTCCTTATTTTGCGACAGAAAAAGATTTATATAAAGGATTTGCACTATATAGTAAAAAACAATCAACGGACCATAGACAGCTTATTGAAGCAAGTGTTAATGATGCGCTTAAACTTGGTAAAAAAGGAGAAGAGGCAGCAGCTGATGCTCCCATAATCGGCATAGTGGATAATATTATTGCTTATGCGGTAAATCTGCACTCTTCTGATATTCATATTGAAATATTTGAAGACGGTATTCTTATCCGCTATAGAATAGACGGCATGCTTTATGAAATAACGAAAATGCCTAAAATTATTCATTCTGCCATAGTAGCTCGCATTAAATTGCTTGCAGAACTAAAGCTTGATGAACACTATAAGCCTCAAGACGGACGGTTTAGATATAAAACTAACGACCGTTCATTTGTAGATATTCGTGTTTCTATAATACCTACTTTTCATGGCGAGAAGACAGAAATGCGTCTTCTAACAGCTGCCTCTCGCCCACTTTCTTTTTTAGAAATAGGAATGTTTGATGATACGATTGCTCTAATTAATGAAAATATCCGTAAAAGCTACGGAATGATCTTAGTTTGTGGACCTACTGGCTCTGGTAAAACAACTACGCTTTACACAATATTAAGCGCGCTAAATCGCCCAGAAGTTAATATTATTACCATTGAGGACCCAATAGAATATAACATCAAATATATAAATCAAACGCAAGTTAACCCAGCAGCGGGAGTCACTTTTGCGAATGGCTTGCGCGCTGTACTGCGTCAAGACCCGAATGTGATTTTCGTAGGCGAAATTCGTGATGATGAAACGGCTTCTATCGCCGTACAGGCGGCGCTTACAGGACATATAGTTTTATCGTCTCTTCATACTAATGACGCGCTTACAACCATACCTCGTCTTATAGATATGAATGTGCCTCCTTTTCTTATTGCCTCTGTTTTGAACGCGGTTATTGCTCAGCGACTTGTAAGAAAAATCTGTTTAGATTGTATTTATTCTATTAAGCCCTCTCCAGCAATAATTAGCGTATTAAAACAGCAAATGGTAGAAATAGGAATAGAAAAAGATTTTGTTCCGCCAAAGTTTATTTATAAAGGGAAGGGGTGCTCTTCTTGCGGAGGAATTGGTTATCGTGGGCGCATAGGTCTTTTTGAGATATTAAATATTTCAGAAGAAATCAGACAAGAGATAGTCAGTCCTGAGTTTTCCCTTGACCGCGTTAAAAAAATCTCTCGTGAACAAAAAATGATTTCTATGTTTGAAGATGGACTACGCAAGGTCGAAAAAGGAATGACTACAGCAGAAGAGCTTCTGCGAGTTATTAAAGCATAAAAAATAAATGAGATATCGCTACATTGCTGCACAACCAGATGGGAAAATGACGGATGGCGAAATAGATGCTGGTTCCGCCTCACAAGTTCTTTCGTGGATGATGGGGCAAGGATACAAGCCTATTTCGATTAAAGCAATCACAACGGAGAAAAAGAATAAAAGACAACTTTTTGCTTCTAAAATAACACTAGCTGATAAGGTTTTTCTTGTTAAATATCTTGGTTTGATGTTGAAAGTGGGCACGGACCTATTTCGGGCGATAGATATTTTAGTCAGTGATTTAGATAAGCCGGCGCTAAAATCGTTTCTTGTGGAAGTTAGAACTTCTTTAAGTCAAGGAAAGCCGTTTCATACGACCTTTGCTCAGTATCCACAATATTTTTCACCAGTTATAATTAATCTTATAAAATCTGGCGAAAGGTCTGGTAATCTTGAAGCTGTGCTTTATAATATTTCTATTAATCTTGAAAAAGATCAGGCACTACACAATCAAGTGAAGGCCGCGCTTATTTATCCAATAATTCTTATAGGTATTGCTACACTCGTGATTATATTTATGGTCGTTTTTGTTTTGCCAAGAATTGCGAATATTTTTATTCAAAGCGGAATAGAGCCTCCTTTATTTTCACGCATTGTTTTTTCTATTGGATTATTTATGAACGCGCATATTTATATTATTATACCTTTCTTTATTGGTTTTGGATTTATGGTGCGATATTTATTATTTCAACATAAAACAGGTTCGCAACTAAGAGAAAGAATTATAGCGCGCCTGCCCATTGTGAGCACCATGGTTCAGCAGCTTGCTATCCAACAATTTACTTCTACTTTTTCCTCTCTTTTAAAAGCGGGTATTCCAGTAGTCGAAGCACTTGAAATCACTGCGAGCGCCGTTAATTCTGACGAGTTAAAAAACACTTTAATTCGTATAGCGAAAGAGGGCATTACTAGGGGGCTTACTATTGGCGAGGCGTTTCGCAGAGAGGCATATTTTCCCCGCATTGTGACAAATCTTATAACTATTTCTGAAAAAGCGGGGCATATGGAGGTTACTCTAGAAACGCTTTCTGATTTTTATACTAAAGAGGTCAATGCGTCAGTAAAAATTTTTGTTGCCTTTTTAGAGCCCGCGCTTTTGCTCGCGCTCGGACTAATCGTCGGTCTTATTATGATTTCTATAATTATTCCTATCACTCAGATGATTACTGCTGTTTAATTTTTTCATAAAATGATTTATCATTATATATAGAATTATTTATAAAAAATCATTTTTTATGAATCATATTAAAAAAATAAGCCGACATATTTTTTATAAAGTTATTAAAAAAATAAGTCCGATAGAGATTTCGGGCGGGCTTAGCGTGAGCGATTCTGCTATTCGATATATTCGCTTTAATGAAGATGGGATTATAGAAGATAAAGCGTCATTGCTGTTGCCTGCGGGCGCTGTAAGTGGAGGTAGAATTATAAATAATGAAATTGTTGTTGGCGCGCTGACCGCGCTTAGAAATAAAATTAAAATTTCTGCCTCTAATAAAGCAGAAGTTATCTTTTCACTTGAGTCTGACTCAATTTATTCTCAGCTGTTTACTTTGCCGTCATTACAGGACTCTTTATTTGATGAGGCAGCAGAATTAAATATTCAAGCTATCTCACCAATAGACATTAAAGCCGCTTATTATAGCTATCAAGCTGTAGGATTATCGAGTAAAGATGCTTTAGGTGGACGCGATTTGCTAGGGGCCTTTATTAAGTCTTCTATAGCAGATGATTGGATCAGTGCTTGTAAAATTGCTGGGCTTATTCCTGTTGCTATAGAATTTCAAACGCTTTCTATCGCTCGCGCGATTACTGAACTAGCGCAAGTTCGTGAGAATGGGATAACAATGGTTGTGAGTATCGCAAGCGAAGGCATTAATTTTATTGTTATTAAAAATAATAATCTTTATTTTGACCACTTTTATCCATGGAGGCTTATCCAAGAAAAAGATAAATTAATTTCTATAGAAAAATTAAAACAAGTTATTTTGGCTGAAACTAATAAAGTTGTGAATTTCGCAATCACTAAGTTTAGTGGAACACTAAGCTCAATTCGAATAAGCGCCGAAAGCGTAAGCGAGGAGATAATTATTGCTTTAAAAAAACAGTATCCGACAATTCTTGTTATGGGGATAACCATTCAGGGTAAAAAAGCTCCTTCTTTGTGGATTGCTGCGCTTGGTGCGGCGAAAAGGGGGCTTTTGCTTCGCTCGGAGGACACTATGATTTCTCTTACGCCCCAGCAAGTCATAGAAGAATATAGAAATAATCAAATAATTGAGATGATAAGTTTATGGCGAAAAATCACCGCAGTTGTTTTATCCTTTTTCCTTGTTATGTTTTCTTTAGGAAATTTATTTTTAAGACAAGTGCTAATAGATAGCGATCAGCAGATTTTGCGTGGTTTATTACCGGAAGAAGAGAAAGAACTTAATGTTCTTCGAGAAAAAGCAAATGAATTTAATAGTTTGTTAACACTTATTAAGGATGCTCGTGTCTTAGAAAAAAATATTTATCCTTTTATTTCTAGGATATTAACTGCTGGAGAAGATATTAAAATCACTAGATTATCTTTTAGAGATATAGGTTCGCCAGTGGAATTAAGGGGGAGTGCTCCGTCTTCTATTGCGGCAACACAGTTCCAAAGACGATTAAGTGAAGAGCCAAATATTACTGAATTACGATTGCCCATTGCAGATCTAGTAACTACCCCTGATGGTCGGGCAATGTTTGTAATGTCATTCCGCATAACTAGTCTGGATTTTTAATAAAACTTTTTCTAGAAGCTCTTTGTCTTGTGGTGATATTTTTTGTAGGACAAAAGCGCTTGCCTTTGTGGTGTGCGCTCTTCTAGTGCCGATTCTTAATCTCCAGAAATTTTTTGTGTTAAGGCAAGAAATAATAGACTTTATGCCATTATGTCCAGCGCTTCCTCTGTTATGCGAAAGCTTATATGAGCCAATCATGATATCAGAATCATCGTGTATTATAAGAATATCTTCAGGTTTTATATTAAAATGTTTTATTGCTGAACAAATGGCTTGCCCGGATTCATTCATATAAGTAAGAGGGATTACATAAGCGCAAGTTTCTGTTTTTGTATATTCAAACAGCTTTTTTTTCCATATCGAAAAAGGTTTTGTTAGCTTTTTATTGCCTATAATTCTATATATAGCTTCCGCCCCTATGTTGTGATATGTGTCGTTATAAGACTTGCCTGGATTTCCAAGCCCTACTATTAGTTTAAAGCTATGCTTAGTCATTTGCTCTTGTAGTTTTTTGCTATTACTATTAGATTAGTATAAATTCTACTCTATGAAAAAGATACCTCCCTTAATTTGGGAATTACTCGAAGTGATTTTGATTGCCTTTTTGCCTCTTTTTGTTATATCTCAATTTCTTGCTCGCCCATTTATTGTTCAAGGAGCTAGCATGGAGCCTAATTTTCAAAACGGCAATTATCTAATTATAGACATGGTTTCGTATAGATTTAATAATCCAGACAGGGGAGATGTTGTGGTATTTCGCTATCCTCACAACCGTTCTTCATATTACATCAAGAGAATTATTGGTCTTCCTGGCGATCATGTCTCTTTACGCAATGGTGATGTGTTTGTGAATGGCGCAATAACCTCAGATAAATATTTCTCTTTAGGTGTTGATACATTCCCTGCGAGTCAGACTGATTTTTCTCTTACAGAAGACCAGTTTTTTGTTATGGGCGATAATCGTGCGATGAGTTTTGATTCAAGAAATTGGGGGCCCCTTGAAAGAAGTGATATAATTGGGTTTGTAAGAATTAGAGTTTGGCCGTTATCCGAACTTGAGTTTTTTAGAGGCTCAAATTAAAACTTATATATGCGTAACCATTAAAATGGAGACTAATAAAGAAAAAAATAAAGAAGATAAGTCTTCTGCTAAAAAAAAGATTTCTTTTCAGACGCCAAAAGGGATGAGAGATCTTTTGCCAACGGAATATGTTTTTTGGGATAAAGCCTTAAGTGTAGCTTCTGATGTTGCTGATTTCTATGATTTTGGTCGAATTGAAACGCCTATCTTAGAATATTCTGCTCTTTTTTCTCATAGCGTTGGCGTAAGCACTGATATGGTTGAAAAGGAAATGTATGTTTTAAAAACCAAGGGAGGGGATTCTTTAGCTTTGCGCCCAGAGTCTACAGCGCCTGTTATGCGGTCATTTATCGAGCATGGGATGAGTCACCTTCCTCAACCAGTTAAGCTTTGGTATTTTGGACCACATTTTAGACATGAGAAACCGCAGGCGGGCAGGTATAGGCAACTTTATCAAATTGGTTTTGAAATTCTTGGAGGAGAATCTGATGCTATTTTTGATGCTGAAATAATAATTGCGGCAGTGCGTTTTCTTGAAAAGATGAAAATTAAAAAGATTCTTCTTGAGATTAATAGCATTGGTTGTCGTCAATGCAGAAATCCATATAAGAAAAAACTACAAGATTTCTATCGTAAAACCATAGTTTCATCTCGCACAAAGAAAAATAAGACAGCTTGCAAAGATTGTGAGCGTAGATTGGAAGCTAATCCTTTGAGGCTTTTAGACTGCAAGGACCCAGGCTGTGCTGAAATAAAATTAAGCGCGCCAAGTATTCTAGATAGCCTTTGCTCTCCTTGTAGAACACACTTTAAGGAAGTGCTTGAGTTTTTAGACATAGTTAAGTTACCATACGCGCTAAACCCCTATCTTGTTCGGGGATTGGATTATTATAATCGCACAGTTTTTGAAATTTTCACTGAAGGAGAAGGGGGCGCTTTAGGAGGGGGCGGGCGGTATGATTATCTTGCCGAGATGATTGGTGGCAAAAACACTCCCGCTGTTGGCGTAGCGCTCGGACTGGATAGAGTTATTAATGCGCTAAAAGAAAAAGAAGTAAATTACGAATTTAAAAAAAAAGAGAGAGCTTTTATTGCCTATATCGGAGACACTGCTAAAAAAACAGCTTTTGCTCTTATTGAAGAATTTTATAGAAGTGGAATAAAAACATTCTCAGCCCTTGGCAAGGACTCACTACAGGCGCAATTAAAAGTGGCCGACAAAGAGAGATGCCCTATTGCGCTTATTATTGGCCAAAAAGAAGTTTATGAAGAAACAATCATAATTCGCAATATGAGAACAGGAGAGCAAGAAAATGTTTCGATGACAAGAGTAGTAGAAGAAATTAAAAAGAGACTATATGGAAAATAATTGTTTATTTTGCAAGATAGTTGCTAAAATTATTCCCTCGGCGATAGTCTATGAAGACGAACATACATTAGCTTTTTTAGATATTCACCCTATGTCTGCTGGCCATACTCTTGTTATCCCTAAAGTTCATGCTGAAAATATTCTTGATTTATCAGATACTCAGATAGGGCCTCTTTTCCAAGCGGTTAAAAAAGTTGTCGCTTTATTGCAAGGAAGGCTTGAATCTAAAGGGTTTACAATAGGTATAAATCACGGTAGAATAAGTGGACAAGTAATAGATCACTTACATGTTCACATCGTGCCTCGGCACGAGGGAGATGGAGGAGGATCTTTGCATTCGGTCGTAAAAAATCCACCTCAAGAGAGCCTAGAAGTAATTCAGGCAAAACTTGTAGGTAAATAATAGGTAAACAAAAAAAAGAATAAAATGCCAATTACAATCAAAAAGAAAGAGTCAGAATCAGCGGGGTCGCTTGTTTTTCGTTTTATAAAAAAAGTTCAACAATCAGGGGTGCTTTTAGAAGCAAAAAAAAGAAGATTTAAAAAAAGAACTCCAAATAATAGAGCGCGACACCTTTCTGCTTTACACAGACTTGCTAAAAAGAGCGAGTACGATAAAAAAAAGAAAGAAGGATTAATTTAATAAAACATTTTATGTCTTTACAAGAGAGACTTTCTGTTGATTTAAAAACCGCTCTTAAAAATGCCGATAGTTTTAGAGTCGGTATTTTGCGTTTATTGTCTGCTGCATTGCAAAATGAGACTATCTCTAAAAGGACTAATGGGGTAGATAATCCTCTTACAGAAACAGAAATTATAGGAGTTTTAAAACGTGAAGCAAAAAAAAGAAAAGAATCTATTGATATATTTAAGGGAGCAGGACGCATTGAGCTTTCTGAAAATGAAGAAAAAGAGTTAGCTATAATTCAAGAATATTTACCGCCAGAAGTCAGTCGCGAAGAAATTGAAGTGGTAGCAAGAAAAATAATAGCTTCCGGCATTACAGATTTTCCCGCTCTAATGAAGTCTGTCATTGCAGAATTTAAGGGAGCCGCAGATGGCAAACAGGTAGCAGAAATTGTTAAGTCTATTTTGGGATAAGCCCTATGAAAAAAAAAATAAAAATAGCGGCGGAGACAATTTTAAAAATTTTAGGAATTTCTGGTCGTTCTTTAGAGATATTTTTAGTTTCTGATGATGTTATGCGTGATATAAATATGGAATATCGCGGTAAAAATAAAGCAACTAATGTTCTTTCTTTTGAGGCGGTAAACATGCCGTGTCCTCCAGAGAGCGAGCGTTTTCTAGGAACGATATATCTTGCGCCAAAATACATAACCAATCATAATGAAGACATACGATATCTTCTTTTGCACGGCATACTTCATCTTTTAGGATATTCTCATGAACAGGGCGCGCGAAAAGCCAAGATGATGGAGCAAAAAGAGCAAGAAGTTATTAGTAAAGCAGGATTTTAATTTTTGAAATAAAAATCATACAAAAATTATTATATGGCACATAACACAGTTTTAGGATTAGATATTGGCTCGAGCGGCATCAAAGCTGTTGTTGCTGAACCAACGAAAGATAAAATAAAACTCATTTATGGCATTACAAAATCTTCTGCTGGAATTAGAAAGGGAGCAGTTATAAACATCGATGATGCGGTAAAGGCGATAGGTGATGTATTGCAGGAAGTTAGAAGTTTTTATCATCCGGCTATTAAAAACATATATTTGAATATTGGAGGAACAAATATCAAAACACAGCTTTCTAAAGGCATAGTTGCTGTTGCTCGCGCTAATTCTGAAATAGGACAAGATGATATCGCGCGCGCGATTCAAGCTTCAGCGGCAATAAACCTAGGTCTCAATCGGATGATTTTGCACACCATCACTAAAGAGTTTACTGTTGATGGCATTTCTGATATTAAGGATCCTCTTGGCATGGTTGGTTCTCGGTTAGAGGTTACAAGTTTTATCGTTGATGCCTTTACTCCCGCTATTAAGAATCTTAAAAAATGTGTTGAGGTATCAAACGGTAGCATTGGCGGGATTATATTTGATCCGCTTGCTGCAGCGCGCGCTGTCTTATCTAAAAATCAAAAGGAACTTGGTGTTGTTATGATAGACATTGGCTTTGGCACAACAAATGTTGTAATTTATGCTGAAGATAAGCCCATTCACGCAATAGCCTACCCAATAGGCGCTGGCAACATTACAAATGATATTGCTGTAGCGCTGAAGGTACCTGTAGCTATCGCAGAAAAAATAAAAATAGCTTACGGATATGCTGTTTCTAAAGATGTTCCAAGCCGAGACACAATCGATCTTCACAAAATTGATATTAATATGACGGGATCTCCATCAAGAAGATTTATATCAGAGGTTATTGAGTCAAGATTAGAAGAAATATTAGAGTTTGTAGACAATGACTTAAAATCAGTAGGCCTCTCTGGCAAATTACCTGCGGGAGCAGTTTTGATAGGAGGAGGATCAAAATTACCTGGCATCGTGGATCTTGTAAGGGACCGTTTAAAAATAACTACTATGGTTGGCTTGCCTCAGGCGACTGATTTTGAAATTAGAGACCAAAATTTGCTAGAATGTGTAGAGTCTCCAGAATATGCCACTGTTTTGGGACTAATATTATTAAATAGTGATGAGGGAAATCTTAGAATGAGGCCGAGTGGAAAAAGCAAATTAGCCCGAATATTTAAAAATATATTACCATAATGATAAAAAAAGAAATTATAAAACCAGCTATAAAGGTTATAAAAAAAACAATTAAAAAGAAATCAGCGCGTCCTAAAATAAAAAGAAACTTTGACTTACAAGAGTTTTCTGCTGCCAACGATTCAGCTCCTCGCAAATTATTTACTCCGAACAGAGATTATTTAGGCACACCAGTTGTAAAAATTAAAGTAGTTGGAATAGGCGGTTGTGGCAATAATGCTGTTTCTCGTATGAGTGGAGACCTTCCTCGTGGAGTGGAGTGCATAGCTCTCAATACTGATATTCAAGACTTAGAAAAAACAAGTGTTAAAAATCGCATCAATATTGGACGAAATTTAACACGCGGACTGGGCGCAGGAATGAATCCAGATATTGGTCGCCAATCAGCGGAAGAATCACGCGCTGACATTATTGAAGTATTGCAGGGAGCCGACCTTGTTTTTTTAACCGCTGGAATGGGAGGGGGAACAGGCACTGGCGCTACGCCAGTAATTGCAGAAGCCGCTCGTGAAATAGGAGCACTCACAGTTGCCGTTGTTACTAAACCGTTTGCTTTTGAGGGCTCACAAAGAAATAAAATCGCCGAAGAAGGCATCCATCGTCTACGCGATAAAGTTGACGCGCTTATTGTGATTCCTAACGATCGCATATTTTCTATCATTGGTAATGATACTTCTATAAACAGAGCTTTTTTGAAAATTGATGATGTGCTAAAAAATACTGTTCAAGGAGTTTCTGAAATTATTGCGAGTTCTGGATTAGTAAATGTTGATTTTGCGGACATCAGAACAATTATGCAAGGTGCAGGCGTTGCTATTGTTGGAGTTGGTCAGTCTTCTGGCGCAGATCGCGCTGTAAAATCAGCCACTCAAGCGATTAACTCGCCGCTTTTAGAAAGATCTGTTGAAGGGGCAAGAGGAATACTTTTTAGTATTTCTGGCGGAGCGGACCTTAAAATGTTTGAAATAAACGAAGCGGCAAAAGTTATTACTGGGAGCGCTGATCCAAATGCAAAAATAATTTTTGGCGCTTATTATGACCGTAAGGTGCCTAAAGGCTTTTTGAAAATTAACCTTATTGCTACAGGTTTTAATGGATACGGAAATGCTCTAAGAGAAAAAGAGGTCTCTTTATTTACTCCTGTAAAGCTTGCGGACAGATCTTTGTTTACACAAACCTCTATCCAGCGAGACACTGAAGAAGAAGAAAGTGGCGACACAAAAGAATCTCAGGTGACAAATATTAATAAGGCGGACAATTTAGAAAAAGAAAGAATCGCAAATCTTTTTACTGGAAGTGCATCAAGCAAGGATGATAAAAAAGAAGACGAAGATAAAAATAATGATATATGGGACATTCCTGCGT
>JACCDV010826057.1_pt1 | contig 13595 bp, 15 predicted proteins | sample 7446131 | NCBI WGS metagenome assembly JACCDV01 (sample SAMN15323448, study PRJNA562643) | freshwater metagenome | isolation source: river surface water | place: USA:Blue River Watershed | collected 2017-08-17 | reverse complement strand
CAGGTCTTCTTCAACTCGGCGCTGGCCTACTGGCTCAATCGTGCCGCTGGCGAAAAGCACAGTGTTGCCTGCCCATCGGCACTTATTGGCGCCTCGAATTTCTTCGAGTTGGCGGTTGCCGCAGCCATTAGCCTGTTTGGCTTCGAGTCTGGTGCGGCTTTGGCTACGGTCGTCGGCGTTCTGATTGAAGTGCCGGTCATGTTGCTGGTTGTGCGTGTTGTTAATGCCAGCAAACCCTGGTACGAAAGACGCTGATTAAAGCTCGAAGTGGGCTCGTAAGCCAAAGAAGCTGACTGGCCCACGATCCGCGTTATAAGCTGGGTTGCGGATGTATTGGTAGTCTGCAGACAGGAATGCACCCTTGAACAGGTTGACGCTGTAATAAGTTTCCAAAATCCGCTCACCTTGATAGGCGATCTTGCCGTCACCAATAAACATGGTGTAACCACCTTGAGACAGATAGTTGATCTGTGAGGAACTGATGCCATTAAACGCAAAGGCAAGACCTAGGGTGTCATTTTGACGTCCCCAGAAGCTACCTTTGATCGCCGTGCCGGCGGACAGTGAACGGCTGATATCGGTAAACGCTTCGGTTTCGCTCTGTCCGTTATTCCAGCTCCAACGGGCAAATAGACCCACATCATCCAGAATGGCTTGTTCTGCGTTTAAGACATAGCCCCATTTGTTCTGATAATTGTTGCGAGACGTCAGGATATTCGGTGCCTGACCTGGCGTTGCCTGGTTGATTGCATCATTGAATGTGGCCATGATGCCTCGATTCTGAAAGAGCAGGCCGCGAATGGCGCCTTCCTGACCGAGAATTTTATGCTCCCGTTCGATTTCGATCTGGTCGCCGTATTGCTGAGTTAATTGGTAGTCGAGTTGCTGTCCATTAGGCTCTTTGGGCATGGCCAGGCGTGCCAGACGAACTGTCCAGCCGTCATCAAAGTACTCTCCGATTAGGCCATAGGTATAACCACGGGCATTTGCAGCGAAGTCATAGGCACCTGCGGCCATGATCGACCAGTTCAAGAACTGGGTTCTCGGGTCGTGGCTGTATCGGTTGCTGTCAAAATAGTCTAGGGTGGAAACCCAGCCGTAGGTGACTGTGAGACGTCGTTTGTCTACGTTACCTGCCAGCTGGTTTGGGCCACCTTCGATATGCTCACGGCCACCACCCAGGCCGATGGTCTGACGGATGAAGGCGCGCGCGGTATAAAACACCATAGGGACATTGTTGCCCCGTTGCATCTCGCCATTGGTAAAGCCACCCAATCCGCTTAGGCTAGAGAAGGGCATGCCTTCACTGGCTTCCGGGTTGTAGTAAATCTCAGCACCTTCCCAGAGGCGGGCGCCAAGAAACGGGGTCACCGTTACCGTGTAGCTTTTGGTTTGGTCCCCAGTGCTGAGTAGGCTTTTTTCGCCCTGGTAGGGGGAGTTGAACTTATTCTTGTATTGCAACACATACGTTGCTTGGCCATGCAGGCTGAAGTTTTCCGTATCGTCTGGGATCGGTGTGCTGCTATCGACGGTTGGATCTGCTTCTACTGACGATTCAGCCAGACAATAGGGTGCCCACGCTCCTAAAAAAAGAGCGAACAAAATTCCCGAGAGAAGTTTCGTTTGGCTGTGCACTATTTGCTAAGGAAGTTTTCATTTAAGCTGCGATGATACGCGATTGCTGCGCTGCGCCAAATATAATCATGATTTTTTACTGTTTTTTTAAAATCGCCATGTCACACCAATTTCAAAGCGATCAGACCCATTTCGTTTTGATTTTCCTGTAGAAACGGTATCGCTCATGTTGTTGCCACTTATGAGATAGGAAATACCCAAATCGATGGTTGGTGTAGGAGAGTAGATTGATGCGACCATGGCATAGCTGCTCATATAAGTAGGTGACGAGGTTGGGGTGTTAGTTCCAGCGCCAACATCTAGAGCCAGTTTCAGATGTTGGTGGGCTTGCCAGACAGGCGCAATAGAAAATGCGATGACATTCTTTCTTTGTGGGTCGAGATCACCGGCTACTGAGTTGTTGACGTTGTAGGGTTCGCGTTCGTACGATGTGTTTACGTGAATTCCTATGTCTTCCAGGAAGTAAGAGGCAATCATATTCAAACCATAGTTGGTTGCCGCATTACCTAAACCAGCCACCTGTTGATTTTTCCCAGAAGGTAAGGTTAATGATGGCTTGGCCGCAAGACTTAGTCCTGATTCTCCATCACCCATAAACCGCCATTTAAAGCCGAATACATAATTTGATAAAGGCGAATACTGACCGCGTGGTACTGCGTAGTATGAAGTTGAAATTGATGCCTCGGTTGAATTAGTTAACCCACGAGTGAACGTAAATTGGAATGTTTTGGCGTTACCGCTGCCAACAAACTCTTCGCCAGGTGAAATATCACTAAATTCACCATTGGGGCCACCTGCGGTAATCGAATAGAAGTAGGCCTCGATTTGGTTGATGTTGATTCCAATTGTGCCTGCATCATCGGTATTAAGCGGTTCAAAAGCCAACGCATAAGTCGTGCAAAGTAGCATCCAGAATGCGAAGATTATTTTCAAAGCAGTTGGCTATCGTCACAGAAAGCTATGACGATAACCAACGTATGTTTCTTTAAGATGAAGAAAGCGATGCGAAAGCGAGTGTCACAAAAAATTCATGTTGAAGAGATAGATGCTACTCTAGAAAAGGGTTAGCCTGCGCGTATTCGTTAATGGAGCAACGCGATGACTAACCAGTCCCTGGAAGAAGTATTAGTGCAACTCGAAAAGGTGCTTAAAGAGAAGCCCAATTACAACAAACTGCCTGGCGGTGCGGGCTATCGCAATGGCTATGAAGATGGCTTCAAGTTGGTTGTTAAACGATTCAAAACCTTTCGTGATGCTTTATTGAACGCACCACGCGAGGGTTAAGCGGATGGAATAAAGTCCTTATCGCCCTGACACTTGCGTTCGAATTTCAGAAAGCCGTAGTAGCCACATTTCTTGCCATCCGGGAATGCACGACACACATCAGGGCGTGCTTCATAAATCGTGCAGCGTCGAAGCTCCGGGTCATGGAACTGACAGGTGGTGGCGTAAATATGATCCTTCTTGTGTTTTAGGATGCGTTCGTTGACGTGATCCTTCGGATCACCTTCTTTGTAGACATAGTTCCGCGTAAATTTTGATTTGGCCTGTGCAGGCGTTATCTCGAAATGTCCGGCAAGGCGTTCGATATCACTTTTAGTCACTTCGATACGTGGGTAGCTACAGCAGTAACCAGGGCATTTTGCGCAGTCGTATTTAACTTTAGAGGTTTTCATTGTTGCGTTCCATGTTGCTTGGAATCATTTATCCCAAGGCGTATCTAGTTTGATGATCGGTTTAAGTGCCGATGGGAGCATCTCCAGATAGGCGCTCATTCGACCTTTAGCCCAAGCAGTGGGGGCGTCAGTGATGATGCTATCGCGCTCTGCCATCAGAACTTCTGCAGTTGCCAGATCATTCATGTGGCCCAGCAACTCCTGGGTACTGGTGAGTGCCCGTAAAAAGGCTTGTACACGTTTCTTCGGGTAAAGGCTTTCGAAGAAGTCGAGAGTGTAACGGAGTTTCTTGAGATCAATACGCACTTCGTGACGATCTTCTGCATTCAATGTATGAGCAAGCCTAGCGCCTTGAATAAAACGTTTGTGACGGCGCTTCAGTGCTTTTGTGGCATAGCTGCGTATGTTGTCTGAGTTATCCTTTAGATTCATCAGCGCTTCGCAGAAGCTAATGATGTTGAGGCTGTAGGCTTTGCTATTGATACACGCTTTTGCTGCTTCATGCGTCTCAATCCGGCGCTGGTGAGCGAAACTACGCAGAGCGATTAACTCCGGGTGTTCTCCTAGGTCGTGATCCATCAATGGGAGCTGCTCTGTACAGAATACGTCCCAGTTTCTTGCGTTTCCGAGTTCCTGGGCGATGTCTCGCCATGCGTTGCTCCAGCGATCGGCAAAGCCTGTAGGGAGTGCGTCGGCAAACAGTCGGAGTGCTGTGCGTAATCGGCGTAGCGCGACGCGTGCCTGATGGACGTATTCCTCATCCTGAGGGGACTGAATGCCGCGTTCATTAGCCTGTAGTTGCGCGATACAACTTCTTGCAATGTATTGAAAAACGGCGACTGTCGATGTCCGTGGTTGAATGCTCAGCGATTCGGCCTTGCTGGGTGTCTGACGTTTGTTCAGGAATAGGGCATAGCCACGAGCCGCTTTGCTTTCGTCGGCAGGGTGTAGGCGAACATCCCGACTCAGCATTCGGGCCAAGGCAAATAGTGTTGCGGGGTTGCCTTGCTTCAGTTCCAGCTCAAGTTCACAGATGGCTTGTTCCCGTGTGAGCTCATCTCTTTTTACGGAAATGCTGCCTTGGTCGAGTGCAACCTCGATCGTTGCGCGGCGAAAGTTTAATGTCCATACGCGCCGGCTAAAGTCTGTGGTGAAAACAGGCACCAATTGAGCTGCCTTCAAGCTGAGCGCTTCTGCCAATTGAGCATCATCGACTAAGGTTGAAAAATCGAACTGCCCCGGGGTTGTTGGCGCTTCCCATTCCGAGCGTTGGCTAATACCACCCTCGCTACGTTGAGCAGTTTTAACGGTTAGGAGGGTTTTACGTAAAACGCGACGTTCACGAACAGCGACTTTTTGTTTCGTGAGATCTAAATCCGGGGTATCAAAGTAGGTGTTATAGAGTTTCAGACGCTTGGCAGGTTCGGCCAACAATGGATGTTGTAGCAGACGCGGAATATCTTCAGCCGACAGCGATAGTTTAAGTTCTGTTTCAGTGCCCATGTTACAGATTTGTTAAATTTCCGTTAAAAAATAATATGTTACGCGCTATTTGTGGGCGAAGCTTACCTGCGGCGCTAGGGAATAGCAACTCAGAAAGTAAAAAACCCGTAGGGTAGTCCTACGGGTTTTAATGACTCGAGTGTAGAGACTTAGGTCTTCAAGTCACCCGAGATGTAGCCAGCCAGTTGTTGAATCGTTTCTTCGTGGCCAGCAATGATCGATTTCACCACGTCACCAATAGACACGAGGCCAATCACTTTGCCATCTTCCATCACCGGCAGGTGACGAATGTGTTTCTCCGTCATGATGGCCATGCAATCATCAATGGTTTGCTCTGGAGACATTGTGTACAGCTCGCTGGTCATAAGTTCGCGCACCACCGTGTCACGGGAATTACGGCCACGGAGAATAACCTTGCGGGCGTAGTCACGCTCGGTAAAGATGCCGTTGAGCTTGTCACCCTCCATGATGAGAACTGAACTGATGTCTTCACGAGCCATCAATTCAAGCGCTTCAAGCACGGACGCATCGGGACGTAATGCGCAGACACCCGAAGTCTTATGGTTAAGCAATTGGCGAACGGTGAGCGACATCACGGACTCCTGATTTTATAAGGACGATGTTGAAAGCAAAGTAGTAAGATATGCGCACTCTTCCTTTCTGGCAAGAGGGAAGTGTTGCTTTGTGTTTTATGGTTTTTGATGCTTGTTATGTCCGACTCTATATCCGAACGTTTGAATTCTTTCCTTTGCACCCTGGCTGGGCGATCACACGCCCTGGCAAAGGGACAGGTGAGCCTGGTAGGCGCGGGCCCGGGAGATCCGGAGTTGCTGACGTTACGTGCCCTAAGACGGATTGCAGAAGCGGATGTGGTGCTTTATGACAACCTGGTTGGCCCGGAAATTCTGCAGTGGGTCACGGAGGGGGCGGAGTGTTACTACGTAGGCAAAAAGGCGGCCAAGCACGCATTGCCGCAAGATGACGTGAATCAGTGGTTGATCGATCTGGCACGCGCAGGGAAACGTGTGGTGCGCCTAAAGGGTGGCGATCCGTTTGTTTTTGGTCGGGGCGGCGAAGAGATGGATGCCTTGCTCGAAGCCGGTATTGCAGTGGAAGTCGTGCCGGGTATTACAGCTGCTGTCGGCTGTGCGGCCTATGCCGGTATCCCATTGACGCATCGCGATTGGGCACAGTCCGTGACTTTTGCAACAGGTCATTTAAAACACGGTTTGGATGAGCTCGACTGGGCAGGGTTATCGCGTCCCACGCAAACCGTTGAGTTCTATATGGGGATGACGGCCGCAGACGGTATTGCTGAAGCGTTGATAGCGCATGGTCGTTCCCCAGAAACGCCCGTCGCTGTGATTTATCACGGGACTCGCCCAGATCAGAAGGTAGTCATTGCCACGTTAAAAACGCTGGCCAAACAAATTAGCGCCGAGGCAATCAAGCCACCGGCGCTACTGATTGTGGGAGAGGTGGTTCGGCTCTATAGACCGAACTGAAGAGCCACCGAAGCGGGTCAGCCTAAAAGCTTAGGCAGCTTGTGCAGGGATGCCGTTGCCAATACGCGCAATGCGGTTGTTAGCATCGGCGTACACCAGCTTAGGCTCGTAATTGGCCAGTTCCACTTCGTTGTACACGGCAAAGGTCGCGATGATCAGCAGATCGCCAGGTGCAGCGCGACGTGCGGCTGAACCATTAACGGAGATCATGCCCGATCCGCGTGCACCGCGGATGGCATAAGTTGTGAAGCGCTCGCCATTGTTGATATTCCAAATGTCGATCTGCTCGTACTCGCGAATGTTCGCGGCGTCGAGCAAGTCTTCGTCAATGGCGCAAGAGCCCTCATAGTGCAATTCCGCATGCGTGGTAGTTACGCGGTGCAGTTTGGACTTGAGCATGGTTCGCTGCATGGATATCAACCTGAAGTCAGGAAAGGGAAGCGCATTGTGAATCGTGAATTACGCGCTGTCAATAACCCTGTAACAAAAAGTTTTATTGATAAAAAACCAACAAAAACAAAGGGTTCTAGATCTCTAAGTTGTCCAGGAGGCGAGGGGTGCCGAGCTTTGAGGCAGCAACGATCACTAAATCAGTGTCTGAGGGGGTTGCCGGTGCCAGATCTTGCTGGCGGCGTATGCTGATGTAATCTGTTTTCCAGCCATGGGCATCCAGGATTTCAGTGGCTTTTTGGCACAACGATTCGTAATTCCGGTCACCTGATAGCACTGCCTGGCGAATGCTTTGCAGAGTCTGTTGTAGTCGAGGCGCTTCGGCACGCTCGTCGGGGCTGAGGTAACCATTACGTGAAGACAGGGCCAAGCCATCTTCCGCGCGCACCGTTTCGCCACCAATGATTTTTATAGGCAACATGAATTGCTGTGCCATGTTACGGAGCACCATCAGCTGCTGGTAATCCTTTTTCCCAAACAGTGCCACATCGGGCTGAACGATCTGGAATAGCTTCATGACCACCGTGGCAACACCACGGAAGTGGCCCGGACGGCATTCGCCTTCCAGAAGAAACTGAATCTCTGCGGGCTCAACCACGTAGGTTTGGGGTTCGGGGTAGAGGTCGGTTTCAGTAGGGGCAAACAGGAACTCAACCCCGGCTTCGCGTAACTGAGCACAATCGGCCTCAAAGGTGCGGGGGTATTTGTCGAAGTCTTCGTGGGGGCCAAATTGCAGCCGGTTGACGAAAATACTGGCAACAACGCAATCAGCGTGCTCATGGGCCTGGCGCATCAGGCTGATATGACCCGCATGTAGATTACCCATGGTGGGCACAAAGGCAATGGTTCGACCTTGCTGACGCACCTGAGCCAGCGCCGAACGAAGCTCGGCTACATTTGAAAAGATTTGCATGCTTATTCCGGGTAAATCTGATCCGGGCCAGGGAAGGTGCCGGCGCGGACTTCTTCTACATAGGCAGCAATCGCTGCAGCCACCGAGTCTTTCCCCGCCATAAAATTCTTAACAAAGCGGGGTTTTTTGCCGGGGGCGATATCCAGCATGTCGTGTAGTACGAGTACCTGGCCGGAGCAGCCCGTGCTGGCACCAATACCAATGGTCGGAATGCGCAGGTGGCTGGTAATGAAGTCGGCGACCTTGGCCGGCATTGCTTCCAGGACCAGTAGGCTGGCACCTGCTTCTTCCAGGGTCATAGCGTCGGTGAGCAGTCGCTCGCGATCGCCATCGGCACGGCCTTGAACACGATAGCCGCCGAGTTGAAACACCGATTGCGGTGTCAAACCAATATGGCCGCAAACCGGGATGCCGCGTGCCGTCAGAAACGCAGTAGTAGCAGCCATTTCGCGGCCGCCTTCAATCTTAACCATCTGGGCACCGGCTGCCATGAGCTGGGCGGCATTACGAAACGCCAGTTCCGGGCTTTCCTGGTAGGTGCCAAAAGGCATATCGGCAATAATTAATGGGCGATCACAACCACGGGCAACACAAGCGACGTGATAGGCCATGTCTGCCTGGGTTACCGGTAGGGTCGAATCATGGCCTTGCAAAACCATACCCAGTGAATCGCCTACCAGCAGGGCATCAACGCCGCTGGCTTCAGACACGCGGGCAAAGGTCGCGTCATAGCAGGTGAGCATGACGATCTTTTCGCCGCGTTCGCGCTGGCGAGCAAGATCGAGCGGATGAAGACGGCGGACAGCAGTTTGGGCAGACATGCGAGTAATCGGCTCAGTGTGAGTAGTAATTTGGCTAGGATACACAGCTATCCGCGGGCGGCAAACTGTTTATTCGATCCGTTCAATTGCCTGATCGGCAACCTGTGGCAGGTACTGAACCAGTTGGCCAAGACCAGGGGCGCTCATGTCTGGCAGTACATCCAGTAGTGGGCGTAGTACAAAAGCCCGTTGGTGTAGGCGAGGGTGCGGCAAAACCAGCAATGGCGTGTCCATGGAAATCTGGTCGTAAATCAATAAATCCAGATCCAGGGTGCGGGGTGCGTTACGGGCGATATCGTGACTGCGGTCGCGTCCAAAGGGTCGCTCGGTTTCCAGCAACCAGCGCATCAGCACCTCCGGGGCCAGATCTGTGCGAAAGGTGGCTATCCCATTGATGTAATCCGGTTGTGCCTCGTCGCTGCCTATCGGCGCCGTGCGATACAACGGAGAAAGCTGCCATTCAGCTGTGCTGGCATTGCTTTGCAGTTGTTGGGTGGCCTCTTGCAATGTATTGCGTGCATCACCCAGATTGGCGCCTAAGCCAATCACGGCCTGGTGCGGTAAACGTGGTGCCATTATTCGCTCTGAGGGTTTGATTGCGTGTTACTGCCGTCAGCATTCTGGCTGCGTTTACGATTCGGGCTACGGCGACGGCGTTTCTTAGCGGGAGCAACATTATCTTTGGGCGCACCGGCAATGAGCGATTCCTGAACGGCAGCGTCTGATTCCTGGAACTTTGTCCACCAGTCGCCGAGTTCTGAATCAATTTCACCCGTCTGTGCCCGCAGTAGCATGAAGTCATAACCGGCACGGAACCTTGGATGGCCTAGTAAGCCATAGGGGCGCTTGCCGCTGCGTTGTTCGAAGCGCGGCTGTAGTGACCAGATTTCTTTGATATCACCTACGAGACGCTTAGTAATGGCCAGTTTGGTTGCCTGGCGATCCAGTACATCAGACATCGCCGCAAAGAGTGCCGGGATCGCAATCTCATTTTTGGCTTTGCGCTTATTCCAGTGTGCCAGCACTTCATGCCAGAGCAGGGCGGCAAAGAGGAAACCCGGAGAGATCGATTTACCTTCGCGGATGCGCTGGTCTGTGTTGGTCAGTGCCTGTTCGACAAAACGTTCGCCTAAGGGCTGCTCGAGAATCACGTCGAGCAAAGGCAGCACGCCATGGTGCAGGCCTTCATCCCGTAGGCGCTTCAGGCAAGCCAGTGCGTCGCCACAGGTGAGTAGCTTCAGCATTTCATCGAACAGACGCGCCGGTGGCACGTTGTCCAGAAGATCGGCCATTTCGCGAATGGGTTTGCGTGTCGCAGAGTCCAGATCGAGATTCAGTTTTGCACCCAGACGGACAGCACGCAGCATGCGCACCGGATCTTCACGATAACGTACCTTCGGGTCGCCAATCATGCGCAACGTGCGTTGCTTCAGATCCGCATAGCCCTGGTGGTAGTCATGGATCGTTTCGTCGTATGGATCGTAATACAGTGCATTGACCGTAAAGTCGCGGCGGGCGGCATCGTCAGATTGTGTGCCAAAGGTGTTGTCGCGCAGTACACGGCCATGTTCATCGGTGGCGGAGGCGTCTTCATGTAATGCACGGAAGGTGGTGACTTCAATCAGTTCCTGACCCACCATCACGTGCACAATCTGGAAGCGTCGTCCGATAATGCGGGAGCGGCGGCAGCAACGTCGAACCTGCTCCGGCGTTGCATTGGTCGCGATATCAAAATCTTTGGGGTCGCGATTCAGAAGTAAGTCTCGAACGGCCCCACCCACGACATAAGCGCGGTAGCCGGCGCGTTCCAGATCGTCACAAACCCGTTCGGCACCGCGACTCAGCATGTCACGGGTAATGCCGTGCGTCTTAACCGGAATGATCTTGGGTTCAAGCTGTACCGCCGGCGCGGCATGACGGTTAAAAATCTTTTTAACGAAACGGCGGATCATTAAGCGAGACCAATCTTCTTAAATAGGGCATCGGGCGTGCTGTTGTCGCGTAGGGTAACAGTAGGCCAGCCCTTTGCTGTGGCATGCGCCTTTAACGTGTCATCGGCATCAACGGCCACGGGGTTGGTCGACCATTCCAGCAGCGGTAAGTCGTTGTGCGAATCGCTATAGAACCAGCGGCGCTCAAAGCTGCCTTGCCACAGGCCAATCGATTCTAACCACGCGTTCACCCGGGTAATCTTTCCCTTCTGGAACGACGGGGTGCCCACCGGTTTGCCCGTGAATTGTCCATCGACTTCACCCGGTATCGTGGCAATCAGATGCGGAATGCCGAATTCGCGGGCAATATCACCGGTAACAAAGGCGTTGGTGGCAGTCACCACGGCACAGAGATGTCCCAGTGCCAAGTGGCGGCTGACCAGGGCACGAGCGTTGTCCAGCATGATGGGGCGAATATGCTTTTGCATAAACTCACGATGCCATGCATCTAGCTGTGGGCGTGGGTGGCGTGCCAGCGGTGCGAGTTGGAAGTCGAGAAACGCATGGATATCCAACGTGCCGGCTTTGTAATCGGCATAGAACTGGGCGTTTTTAGCGGCCTGTATTTCCGGATCAACCACGCCTTTGCTAATAAGAAACTGGGCCCACTCAAAATCGGAGTCTCCATTGAGTAGGGTGTTGTCCAGATCGAACAGGGCGATGGTGCGTTGTTGCGTCATAAATTAGTCTGCAGTCACAGTAGATTCAGCCAGAGCCGTACGAAGCAGGGGCAGGGTAATCCGGCGCTTCTGTTCGAGTGATAGGTCATCCAGACGGCGGATCAAGCCGGCCAGGCTGGACAGATCACGCGGGGCGCGTTGGTAGAGGTAATCCAGTACGTCTGGGGTTAATGCCCAGCCACGGTGCTCGGCCCGTTGTGCCAGAAGTTGCCTCTGATCAGGTTCGCTGAGTGGTTCCAGCCGATAAATGTGCCCGGCACCCAGACGGGTACGAACATCTTCCCGCAGTGCTGTTTGGGCATCGGGCGGCATATTCAGCGTTACTAACAGCCTTTCATTTGTCTGCGCCAGACGCACCAGGTGACGGAAAAGGTCTTGTTGGCCGTTGGCATCGAGTTTGTGGGCGTCTTCCAATACCCAACCCAGGGTTGGGGCGGATAAAAGCATGTCTGTTAGCGGCAATGGGCTAAAACCGCCACGAATCAGGCATTGGCTCAGAAATGACTTGCCACTCCCAGTAGGGCCCCAGATCACGAATACATTACTCGGATAGGCTTGAACCGGCTGATTCAGCCAGTTTTCCAGCGCTGACAGCAATTCCACGTTCTCACCCGGCAGAAAGTGCTGCAGGGCAGGCGTCTGGTCTGGCAGGAGATCGAGTATCAGTTGTTGCATGGTCACCTGCATCGTCAGGCAGGTTGTATCCTCATCGGTTACAATTCGCGGTATTAGTACACCCGCGTAGGGCAGAAGCCGCCATTTTACACGGCATTCAGCCCCAGACGTTGCACTCTTAACGCCATCTTGATGTAAGGATCGCCCATGTTTTGCCCGCTAAATCACGCTCGCCAACTGTTCGCTGCTCATGATGCCAAGGCCGGTGGCGGTCTATCCTATCGTGATGCTGGCGTGGACATGGAAGCCGGTGACGAATTGGTTGAGCGTATTAAGCCGATGGCCAAGCGCACCATGCGCGAGGGCGTGATGGCCGGTATTGGCGGCTTTGGCGCCATGTTTGAGATTTCCAAGAAATACAAAGAACCTGTGCTGGTATCGGGCACCGATGGCGTAGGCACCAAGTTGCGCCTGGCCTTTGCCTGGAATCGTCACGACACCATTGGTCAGGATCTGGTAGCCATGAGTGTTAACGACATTCTGGTGCAGGGCGCCGAGCCGCTGTTCTTTCTGGATTACTTTGCCTGCGGCAAGCTGGATGTGGATACCGCAGCGGCTGTGGTCGGTGGCATTGCCAAAGGCTGTGAGCTGGCCGGCGCCGCACTGATTGGCGGTGAAACCGCCGAAATGCCGGATATGTATCCGGCGGGTGAGTACGATCTGGCAGGCTTTGCCGTGGGTGCTGTTGAAAAATCGCAGATCATTGATGGCAAGAGCATTAAGGCGGGCGATGTGGTTCTGGGCCTGGCTTCGAGTGGCGCCCATTCAAATGGTTACTCGCTGATTCGAAAGATTATCGAGCGTAGTGGTGCCAAGCCAACCGATATGCTGGATGAGCAATCGCTGGGCGATCTTGTTATGGCGCCGACCCGTATTTATGTGAAGTCAGTTCTTGCTGCATTCCAGGCGCTGCCTGGTGCCCTTAAGGGTCTGGCGCATATCACCGGCGGCGGCATTACTGAAAACGTACCGCGCATTCTGCAGCCTGGCCTAACCGCTGAAATCCAGCGTAATAGCTGGGAACGTCCTGCGCTATTTAACTGGTTGCAGGAAGCGGGTGGCGTGGCCGACGACGAAATGCACCGTGTGTTCAACTGCGGTATTGGCATGGTGATTGTGGTCGCCCCGGAAAACGCGGATGCCGTGAGCAAGGTGCTGGCCGAACATGGCGAGCAAGTGAGCCGTATTGGCGTTATTCGTGCCAGTCAGCCGAGCGAAGCGCCGACCGTCGTTGTCTAATTAGGCCGCGAGAAATTCCGCAACGCGCCGACCGATCAGGTCGGCGTTGTTGTTTTGGAGACAGTCAAAAGCTTCGCAGCCAATGGTGTTGTTGAGCCAGGTGATCTGACGCTTGGCCAGTTGGCGGGTGGCGTAGATCCCACGTTCCTCGAGTTCCTTAGTCGGTAGGATGCCTTCCAGCATTTCCCATGCCTGGCGATACCCCACGCAGCGCATCGAAGGGAGGTCAGCGTGGAGGGTGTATTTGCTGCGGAGTGCTTCTACCTCTTCAACAAAACCTTGTTGCAGCATGAGCTTGAAGCGCAGGGCAATGCGCTCGTGTAAGCAGGCGCGGTCACTCGGTAAAAGCGCGAGCGATAAAAATCGATAGGGTGGCGCAGCCTGCTGCTGTTGTTCGGCATAGAGCGCTGAAGCAGGGCGGCCGCTAATGAGGCAGATTTCGAGTGCACGCTGGATTCGCTGCGAATCATTCGGGGCAAGGCGGGCGGCGGTTGTCGGGTCGAGCTT
>JACCDV011074697.1_pt1 | contig 13601 bp, 13 predicted proteins | sample 7446131 | NCBI WGS metagenome assembly JACCDV01 (sample SAMN15323448, study PRJNA562643) | freshwater metagenome | isolation source: river surface water | place: USA:Blue River Watershed | collected 2017-08-17 | reverse complement strand
TACGTTTTGTAAGATGGGTCTAGGGCCTCGCCAAACGCAACTGCTTTGGCTGCAATGACGTGTTCGAGCGGTCCACCTTGTATACCTGGAAACACAGCAGCGTCGAGCAGGGCGCCCATGGATTTGAGATTGCCGTTGTTCCAACGCAAGCCAAATGGATTTTCAAAGTTGTGGCGCAGCATAATGATACCACCTCTTGGCCCGCGCAAGGTTTTGTGGGTGGTTGAGGTGACGATATGGCAATATTCGAGAGGATCGTTGAGCAAGCCTGCTGCAATAAGGCCAGCAGGGTGGGAGATGTCGGCCAAAACCAAAGCGCCGATTTCGTCGGCAACTTTGCGAATGCGCGCGTAATCCCAATCGCGGGAGTAAGCAGAGGCGCCACAGATGATCATTTTTGGAAGTTCGCGTTTGGCTGTTTCTTCCATGGCATCGTAGTCCACTAAGCCTGTTTCTTTATCGACACCATAGAAAAATGGTTTGTAGAGTTTACCTGAAAAATTGACTGGTGAACCATGAGTAAGGTGCCCTCCGTGCGAGAGGTCAAAACCTAAGATTTTATCGCCTGGTTGTAAACAAGCTAGAAAAACAGCAGCATTTGCTTGCGCGCCAGAATGTGGTTGAACGTTGGCCCAAGTGGCACCAAAAAGTTGACACAAGCGGTCAATGGCCAACTGCTCCACTTGATCTACGATTTCGCAACCACCATAATAACGCTTACCTGGCAAACCTTCGGCGTATTTGTTGGTAAGTACAGAGCCCATGGCTTGCATCACTTGCTCGCTAACAAAATTTTCAGAAGCGATGAGTTCGATGCCATGCAATTGGCGTTCTTTTTCTGCTTCGATGAGCTTAAATATGGCTTGGTCTTTCATGTTGTCAATTTAGTGTTGCAAATATCGGAAGAATGCTAAAATAAGCGTCTAATTTCAAATAAAGAATGTGTAAAATCTGCAGCGGCCTCGTTGTAAATTCCGACTTCGGTCAGTTTGTCTAGGCGAACTTGGCCCGAAGCATGTAGTATTTGATCGGCAGGGCCAACAATGCCCACATGATGAATGCGGCCTGAAGCGTTTTTAAAAAAGGCTAGATCTAGCTTTTGGCGGTCTTGAAAATCGATGGCTGTTCCAATTTCTGCTTGCTGATATGCATCACGCGGTAAATTGATGTCGAGTTGACGAAACACATTTTGCACCAAACCAGAGCAGTCAATGCCAAAAATTGATTTCCCACCCCATAAATAAGGCGTATTGAGAAAGCGCAGGGCATAAGCCCAAATATCGGTTTGTTGCGGAGTTGTTTGAATGCTGTAAGCATAATTGCCAATTTGAAATTCAGCATGAGCCCCGATGAGTGCTCCACCGCTTAAAAATTGGGTCCCCATGGGTCCGCTTATTTCAAAGAAAGGCTGATTGGCATAAGAATAGGTGTCCATCCAACGCTTGAGTTCTTTCTCCGTGAGAGCCAACACTTGTTTGTGGTCAATATAACCTTCGTAACCGTCTAGAAAGCTGCGCACCTTCAACCAAGGTTTGTCTGTTAGCAATACTTCGATCGGTTCTCCAAAGAGGAGTTGCGATGTTTGTTCGGCGCTATCTTTAGGTTGGTCTCTTACGGGTATGACCGATAACGCACAAAAAGCGTAGCGCTGTTGGGGCTCAATCCATTTGATTTTCTCACTCATTGCGTCAAATTTAGCATTTTCAAGGCGATATTTGACTAATTTTAGACCATGATTCAAGGTCGTAAACCACAAATCCTCATTACCAACGACGACGGCATAAGCGCAAAGGGTATTGCATCCTTAATTGAAGCTGCCCGACCATTTGGCGATTTACATGTGCTCGCCCCAGACAAACCACAATCTGGTATGGGACACGCCATCACCCTTCACGACCCCATCCGCTTGTACAAAAGTACGCTCTACCCCGGCATAGAAGCCTATGCTTGCAGCGGCACTCCCGTCGATTGCGTCAAACTTGGCATTTTTGAAATGCTAGGCGCCAAACCCGATCTCATTTTATCAGGTATCAATCACGGAGAAAACTCCTCCACAAATGTGCTTTACTCTGGCACCATGTCTGCAGCCATAGAAGGCGCCATGGAAGGCATTCCATCTTTCGGATTCTCTTTAGCCGATTACGCCCCAGATGCCGATTTCAGCGCAAGCCAACATTATATCGAGGTTTTACTTCGGCAGTTTTTTGAAAAAGGGTTTCAACCTGGAATCTGCCTAAATGTAAATATTCCAAAGTTGCCGCTTTCCGAAATCAAGGGCATTCAGTTTTGCAAACAAGCCCACGCTTATTGGTCAGATCGCTTTGAGAAACGCCAAGATCAATACGGTCGAGACTACTTCTGGCTTACTGGCGAATTCGCCGACCTCGATCAACGCCCAGATACCGACCTACATGCCCTCAAGGCAGGCTTTGTAAGCGTTGTGCCCACACATTTTGACCTCACCGCCTATGCGCACCTCAATCATTTTAAATCATGGGAACATTAAAAAGTAATTTCAATTCTTCGTTTTTTATCGGTTTGGCAATCGGTGTACTATCTCCTCTTGTATTTTTACCGATTATCGTCTTTATCCTTTCACAGTCTTACGGGCAAAGCTTTTCCTATTTGTGGAATCAAACGCTACATTCTCAAGAATTCATGAGCCGTTATCTTTCGCTTGGCCTCATTGGTAACCTCGCTTGGTTTTATTTCTTTTTGAATAGAGAGCGCTATTTTCATACCCGTGGCATCATATTTGGCATGCTCCTTTATGCGCCTTACATGATTTACGTGAACCTCGGGCGCCTATTTTAATTGAGTCAGTTGGAACAAAATCAACTTGTATATATCGTTTGTGGTGAAGCTTCCGGCGACCTCCATGCAGCAAACTTGGTAGCCGCCTGGAAAAAAATCAACCCGCAACTTCAATTCAAAGGATGGGGCGGCGACCGCTTGGCGGCACATGGTGTTACCATTGAGCAACACATCAGTACCATGAGTTTCATGGGTTTCTTGGAAGTCCTCCTCAACATCAGAACAATTCGTTCACAGTTCAAACAACTCAAACAATCGTTGCTTGCCCAAAAGCCCGATGTATTGGTTTTGGTAGACTACCCAGGTTTCAATTTAAGAATGGCAAGGTGGGCCCAGGAGCACGGCATCAAGGTGCTTTATTACATTTCACCAACAGTCTGGGCTTGGAAGCAAAACCGGGTCTTTACCATTCAAAAACACGTCACCAAACTTTATTGTATTTTACCTTTTGAACCTGACTTCTATGCACGTTTTGGAATAGACGTCGCCTATTTTGGACATCCGCTCAAAGATGAAATAGAACATTATCAAGCAACAAACCATACCACCGCCACATTCAACAAGCCTGTGCTTGCATTGTTGCCCGGTTCAAGGCCACAAGAATTGAAAAAAAAGCTACCACTGATGTTAGCTGCCGCGGCGCATTTTCAAGAAAGCCACCAAATTGCTGTGGCCTGTGCAGCAAGTATTCCATTGGATGTCTATCAAACCTATTGTAAAGGTTACGACGTTCATTTGAGTGCAGCACATACTTACGATCTTTTAGCTGTTGCCGAGCTCGCCTTAGTTACATCAGGTACCGCAACTTTAGAAACGGCACTTTTTCAGGTTCCTCAGGTTGTTTGCTATAAAGGATCGGCCATTTCAATTTGGTTGGCAAAAAAACTGGTCAAAATCCAATATATTTCTTTAGTCAACCTGATTTTACAGCAAAAAGCTGTTTGCGAGCTCATTCAAGAGGCTTGTACTGTTGCCAACATGCAAGCCGAATTACAAAAACTATTGCCCGGTGAGCCTCAAAGGCAAGCTCAATTGGCACATTATGCCGATTTACAAATACTTTTGCAACAATCGGGGGTAAGTGACCGTATTGCCCATTCCATGAATACCTACTTGCCGTCGTGAAAATATTCTTAGTTGTTTTCATCTTCCTGCTTTGTACCAGCGCAAATGCTCAAAAATTGAGGGTCGGTTTGTTCACGGGCTCAAGCGTCAAGGAGTTTCAGTTTTCGGTAGGCAGCGGTTCATATTTATTGTATGCCGTTCTGCCAGATGGCAGCATCCAATCCTTCAAACTCAATCCGTTGTCTCAAGGCAAGTTCAAGTTGAATGGCAACCTGATTCAATACTTTCAAGGGGGCACGTATCGCTTTCAAGCCACTCAATTTGAGCTGCTGCAGTTGTCTCACGAAGATTTTTGTAGTTGGTCAGTACCAGCCGTTTCTAGTAAAACGCGGTCCTATGAAGGTGATTTTGAAGTCCGTGTCAATAAATCCAATCTGCAGTTGGTCAACCTGATTGAACTTGAAACCTATTTAGAAGGTGTGGTGTCTTGTGAGGGCGGCCCTGGCCATCAAAAAGCCTACTATCAAGCGCAAGCCGTCATTTCCAGAACTTATGCGCTCAACAATTTAAAGCGCCATCAAAAAGAGGGGTATGAACTCTGTGAGCGTGTCCATTGTCAATCTTATTTACACAAACGCACCGGATCTGCACTTATTGACACCGCTGTTTTTCAGACCAAATCAGTGGTCTTGCTCGATCAAACAGGACACTATTTCCCCACTTTTTTTCACGCCAATTGTGGCGGCCAGACCTGCGAACCTCAAGATGTCTGGAACGAGCCCATTGGCGGCCTTTCTTCTTTTAGAGATACCTTTTGCGTGCATACCCAACAAGCCACTTGGGTCAAGAGTATTCCGCTGCAGACCTGGAATTCCTTTCTTGCTAAAAACTATAATTTCCCCTTGACCGATTCGATGAGTGTTGCCTTGATGCAAGAATTCAGACAACCTGTGCGCAGCGCCTTTTACTTGCATCCGGTTTACGGTATTCCGCTGAGGGATTTGCGCGATCAATTCAAGCTGAAGTCTACTTTTTTTGACGCTGTTGTGGTTGGTCAAGAGGTGATTTTATACGGAAAGGGTTTCGGACATGGCGTGGGCTTGTGTCAGGAAGGAGCGATGCAAATGGCAAAGAAAGGTTATACCTATGACCAAATTTTACGCTTTTATTATTCAGGGGTGCAGTTGTCGAGCTCACCAAAATAAAATGCAGCACGCTTTCAAGTAATATTTATTTTTTGGTCACAACAAAAATTTCTTCGTCGTCTCGCTTGAAGAACTTTTCTGAGCGCGCATAAGCCTCAAGTTCATTCAGTTGATGCAAGCGGTAAAGTGTTTTCTTGGTTTGCTTGAGCTGTTCGCTCATTTGGGCATCTTGCTGTTCAACCTGATTGAGTTTCCTTTTTTGACGCACGAGTGTAAAGATGTCCCAGTCGTCTAGAAAAAGAAAATAAACACCAAATACAATGCTCGTGAGCACGTATTTATTTTTTAGCCAATTTGGTATGCGCTTCATGAAACTTATTGTTCAGAAAAACTATTGTTCTTCTTTTCATAAAATGCAATCCAGTCTTTGTCGTACTCGAACCATTTTTCGGCTTTTTTGCAAATTGATCGGGCGTTAACTGTGCTTGCATCTCTTTTCATAAGTGCTTGTGAGCTCAAAATAAGGCCAATGCGCAAAGCGTCTTTGTCTGCTTGGGTCCAGTTTTCGAAATCTTTGTCGGTAAGTGCCATCAGATTGGCAATCTCGGTTTTCCAGATGAGATTTGCTGTTTTGGCATCGCGGTTGTTGTAGCGGATAGCAGCTTCAATAAACTTGATACCCATTGGGTTGCGCGTAATTGAGCTATAAGATTCGCAAGCATCTAACATACCAGAAAGTGTTTCAGCTGTCTTCTCTTTGTTGTCATTGCTGTACATCATTGGATAGCCATCGCCTTCATCTAAAATATAACGCACACCATTGTTGAGTAATTCAAGCTGAAAGCTGTTTAACCACATTTTGTGAATCGGCATTTTGAATACACCATTTTCGTCGCGTTCTATGGCCGTTGCACAGGCTGTAATGGCTTCTTCGAACGGATCTTGAATCATGGGGTCTTTGAGGTCTTTGCGGTAAACACCAAATAGTCCTTTTGCTAAAAAGATGTAAGGGGTTGGGTCATTGGCGTATTTTTCCTTAACTGTGTAATCTCCAGAACGCTTCACCAACTTGATGAAATTGGAATCGGCATGTAATTGCGTGAGTTCGTCTAGGTTGTTGGTAACGGTAATGAAATTGTCGTTGTCTACAGATATATCGAATTCTTCTTCTTCAACTTCTCCATTTTTGAGCGTTTTTTTAACCGCGTAGGTTACGTTTAGTGAAACAGAGTAGTTACCAACGCGTTTGAAATTGACTTCAATAATGTCGCTTTTTTCATCGCCTTTCACAAAATTCCAGTCTTTGTCTTTGGTGCCAGAGATCACCCATTCAGTACCTACTTTTTTAGTGCCTGCCGGAGTGAATACACTGCGCATTTCTACTGAGGTATTTCCACCTTTTTCATCGTCGAGGGTAATGACTCTTTTGGATTCTTTTAACTGTAGTGTTGGTTTTTGGGCATAGCTGTTTGCCAAAAAGACCAAAGAGAAACAGAAGAAAAGTAGTATTTTCATGAGGATAGGATTTCTTGAAACGTTCATTTAATGTCGAAATTAATAAAATTTATTGATGGCTCTTGATCAAAAGGTGCAAGATTTCTTGGGCGGCCAGTGCAATCTTTGTGCCAGGACCATAAATTCCAAAAACGCCTGCCTTGAAAAGGTAGTCGTAATCTTGTTGAGGAATGACCCCACCAGCTACTACCATAATGTCGTTTCTGCCTTGTTCTTGCAGGGCTTCTATCACGGCTGGCACTAAAGTTTTGTGACCTGCGGCCAAGGAAGATACGCCAACAATGTGCACATCGTTTTCAATGGCTTGTTTGGCTGCTTCTTGAGGTGTTTGGAACAAAGGGCCAATATCTACGTCAAAGCCGATATCCGCAAATGAACTTGCAATTACTTTTGCGCCGCGGTCGTGTCCGTCTTGTCCCATTTTGGCAATCATGATGCGTGGTCGTCGGCCTTCAAGTTCAATGAATTGCTCGAGCAGGTCTTTGGCTAGTGTAAAATCTGGATCATTCATAATTTCTTTGGCATAAACTCCGCTGATACTTCTGATTTTTGCTTGGTAACGGCCATACACTTCTTCAAGTGTGTCGGAGATTTCACCGAGTGTGCAGCGTGCCTTGGCACAACGCACAGCAATTTCAAGTAAATTCCCTCCACCCTCAGCAGCTTGTTTCAATTCGCTCAGCAGCGCAGTAACTTCTTGTGTATTGCGTTTGCTTTTGATTTGTTGCAGCCTTTCAATTTGGGCATTTCTTACCTCGGTATTGTCGACTTCTCGTATTTCAATTTGGCTTTCCTCGTTGGTTTGATATCGATTGACACCAACGATTACCTCATGTCCGGCATCTATGCGCGCTTGCTTTTTTGCCGCAGCTTCTTCAATGCGCATTTTGGGTAGTCCTGTTTCGATGGCTTTGGCCATACCGCCTAAGTTTTCAATTTCAGTTAATAAGTCCCAGGCTTCGTCAATGAGTTCTTGCGTTCGCAATTCTAAGGCTTTGCTTCCGGCATATGGATCGATGAATTGTGTAATTCCTGTCTCTTTTTGCAAGTAAATTTGAGTATTGCGGGCAATACGTGCAGAAAAATCGGTTGGTAGCGCAATAGCTTCATCTAGTGCATTGGTATGTAAAGATTGCGTTCCGCCCAAAGCAGCAGAAAGCGCTTCTAAGCAGGTTCGAGCAACATTATTAAAAGGGTCTTGTTCGGTTAAAGACCAACCTGAGGTCTGGCAATGCGTGCGCAAAGCCAATGATTTTTGACTTTTAGGATCAAAGGCTTGTACCAATGTGGCCCAAAGCACACGACCAGCTCTAAGTTTAGCAACTTCAGTGAGGTGATCCATGCCAATTGCCCAGAAAAAACTGAGGCGAGGCGCAAATTCGTCGATGGCCAAGCCTGCATTTAAACCGGTTCGAATGTATTCCAGACCATCGGCTAGGGTATAGGCCAATTCAATGGCAGCTGTTGCACCTGCCTCGTGCATGTGGTAACCCGAAATCGAAATCGAATTGAATTTAGGCATGTGTGCCGATGTATAAGCAAAAATATCGGCAATGATGCGCATGGAAGGCGCAGGTGGGTAAATGTAGGTGTTGCGCACCATGAACTCTTTCAAGATGTCGTTTTGAATGGTGCCACTCAACTGAGCGCTGTCGACGCCTTGTTCATGAGCGCTGGCAATGTAGAAAGCCATTATAGGTAAAACAGCACCGTTCATGGTCATCGAAACAGACATTTCATCGAGCGGAATCTGGTCAAAAAGCAGCTTCATGTCTTCGATTGAATCGATAGCTACACCAGCTTTTCCTACATCGCCGATCACGCGTTCGTGGTCTGAGTCATACCCGCGGTGTGTGGCGAGGTCAAAAGCAACACTTAGGCCTTTTTGTCCTGCGGCAAGATTGCGACGGTAAAAAGCGTTGGACGCTTCTGCAGTTGAAAAACCAGCGTACTGACGGATAGTCCAGGGCTTAGAAAGATACATTGAGGCATAAGGACCGCCTAAAAACGGAGCTAAACCAGAGCGGTAGGTGAGGGCTTGGGCTGCCTGAGTTTTCGAGGACCAATCTAAGTTGCGATAGGAATGGAGTTCTTTTCTTGGCATCAGTTGGCAGTTTTTTCAAAAATTAAATAGGGAAAGTCAAGGGCTGTTGGGAGCTCAGACCATTCTGCTTTGGGGCTTTCAAACTCATTTGGGAAGGCATTGATGCCAATCAAAAGGTCCTTACCAGACTTAAAGCCTTCTGTGCGAAGTGCTCTGGTTTGGGCAATTTTAGTTTTGAGTTTTTCCTCTGCTGTATCAGGTTCAGCATCTAGTTCACAAAGGAACTCCCAACTTTTTTTGGCGAGCGCTAAACTCAATTGTTCGATGGCATAGGCGCCACTTAAGGGATCGTTGAGGGTAGAAAGCTGAGCTTCTTCATTCAGTAGGTTACCTATGTTGAGCGACATTCGTCGGGCAAAAGCGCTAGCACCTTCTACACTCAATGCGTCATAAGGTTGCAAACAAACAAATGCTGCACCACCCATAACAGCGCTCAATCCTTCAGTAGCTAACCTGAGTAAGTTGGTGTATGGGTCAACTAAACTTTTATTGCAAAAGCCTGTTCTTGCAATTAACTGCAGGTCTATGTGCACATCATGAATTTCTTCGAGTTGAGCAAGTAACATTTTGAGGGCCCTAAACTTGGCGATTTCAACTAAATAATCTTTGCCAACACCCATTTCAAAATACAGGGTGGTATCCTTGCAATTTAACTCTAGTTGTTGGTGCAAATGAATAAGACCAGAAGCAATTTCAGTGCTGCAGTTAGCGCCAATTTGTTGCACAGCATATGTGCTGATGAAATTTTGTTGTGCGCCATAGTTGTGTAAAGAAATGCAATGTTTAATCTGATCTTTCGTTGCCGTTTCTATAAAATGCGCATGTGCAGTGGGTGTTTCAAATAAGAGGAGGCAATTTATATAAGCCGTTTCTACCTCATTGAGCAGTGCGGACCAATCAGTATCGGTTGTGGTATGTTCAATCAAAATAGCATCGGCACCTTGCATAAGGGCACTGAGTAAGAATTCATTACTTTTCTTGGCCTTTGATGCATCTGCAGCTACAATGCGTTTCCAGCTAAACGATGAGCTTTCCTTGAATTTGAGTTGAGACGCTTCATTTTCGAGTAGTGAAAAAGAAATGTCTTCAATGGAGGAGCTGTATTGCAGAAGTGCAGTGTTTTCTTTGAGCTCTTTGAGCAGTTGAGCCCGCCAAGCGTCTTGGGAAGTTGCTGAAAATGGGATTGTTACTTTTGACATAAAAATAAGTGTCCTCAAATATACTGAATCTCTTGTTTAACTGCTGAATTTACTGAAGCACTTCTCTTTTCTTCAGTCTAATTTTGAGATATGTTCAAACGGATACCGCTTATCATTTTAGTTTTGTACCTGCCATTCACTTGCATGGCCCAGTTTTTTGGGACTAGCGAACAAGCTTTTATGAATGTGGCATTGCGCTGCGCCGTTACTCAAAATCAACAACAAGTAAATGCTGCGGCTTTTACCTCTGCTGACTCAAGTGGCCGTCAATTCCTCGCGACCGCACCTTATGTTGTCCCCAACTTGGGTGCCATTTCCTTTGGGTTTTATTATAATTATGATCGTGTGGCTTTTTACCATGAATTCAATGGCGTTTTTCATTCTGCTTTGTTGCTATTACGCAGTGCTCATTCGCTAGGTTTTGCGCTCAGCCCGCAATTAAAGGTAGGGGTTGGCTTCCAAATTCAAATGCTGTCACAGCCAAGTTACTATGGTTCTTTTTTTGCTGCATCCGCTCGCTTTGGTTGCCAATACATCTTTGATAAACAGCACCATTTAGCGCTCACACTCGAAGACATCGGCAACCCAAACGCTCAAAAGATTGGCATAGAACATCTTCAGGTGCTACGTACAGATTTGTTTTTTGCGCAAGGCTTGAGTTGGAACCCAATGTATCGCCCTTCCACCTATCTGACGCTTATCCAAGTGCTGCCAAAGGCAAAAATTCAACTTACCTACGGTTTGTTCCCTCAACAATTCACTATCCTTTTGAGTAGTCAATACAAGAAGAAAATCAACTGGCTTTTGGCTCAAAGTTGGCAACGTGGTATGGGGCCAAGCCTACAATTTGGGCTGCTCTTTTAAGCCTAATTTTTGCTATGAAAATTTGGTCAACCATATTGATTCTTTTGTCGTTTTTCGGGTTTCGTGCTCAAAACAATTTGGCTTTGCTCCTTACCGAAAACGAACCTGTCTCTTGTGTGCCTTCAGAACTCGAACAATTGGTCATGCTTGAGCTGCTAAGCCCCTCAGAAGCGCAAATATTAAGCGTTTTTTTTGAACGAGGCGGTAGTGTTTCAAATCTTTATCAGCTTCAAGGCTTGCTCGATCAAGACCTTACAACGCTTCAAAAGATCTTGCCTTTTTTGAAAGTTCAAGCACCATCAAGGCAATCTTTCAAACGCACCGATGTACTGCTAACCTACGACATGTTTTTTCATTCACCACAGCTTTTGTCCACTTCAGATAGCCTTTATTTTCAAAAAGACACCAATTTTATTGGGCCTGCTTTTGCAACGCAACAGCGCGTCACATTGACTTGGCAAAATTGGCGCGCAGGTGGGCAGGTCGCAAAGGATGCCGGTGAACCCTTTTGGCATAGCACCTCAACAAAAGGCTTCGATTTTACCACAGGTTATTTAGCCTTTAATGCACCTTCTAAAACTTGCATTTTGCAAAAGCTGGTTTTTGGAACATATCAAGTGCAGTGGGGCCAAGGCTTGCAGTTGTGGTCCTCGAGAGGTATGGGAAAAAGCATAGACTTGTTACAACTTGCTAGAAATCCGATGGGGATCAAGCCTTATCAAGGAAGAGACGAACAACGCTTTTTGCAAGGTTTGTCTGGAAGCCTACAAATTGGTAGTCATCAATTTACTTTTATCACATCGCTTAAAAGAATCGATGCCAAACCGCCTTCAGACACCCTTCAACAAGAGTTCAATCTGAGCTATACAAATGGTTTGCATCGCAGCGCTTCAGAAATACTAAAAATGAAGCAAGGATTTGAACAAATTTATGGTTTGGGTTATACGCGGCGCTCAGCACTTTGGCAATATGGCGCGCTTGTGCTATATCAAAGTGTGCAACTGATCAATCTAAATGCTGATTCTCTATCTTCTATTAATGCCCTCAAACCTGAATCGTTATACAGCTTGGGGTGCTTTGCACAAGGTACTTGGAGGCAGTTTTATTTTTATGGTGAATCCGTTAATGCCTTCCAACTAGGTGTAAGTTTAAAAACTAGTCTTGCCTCGAATCTTGCTTTGATCTACTACCTGGACCAAAATTTAGAAATAGGTCTGCACTTGCGCAGCTATGGACCGTTCTACCGTTCTTTTTATGCCAATCCAATCGGGAATTCTACTTTGGGAGCAAATGAGCGCGGCATTATTTTTCAGTTGAAATGGCAAGTTTTAAAAAAGCTACAGCTCAAACTCTCCGCAGAACGCTTGCAAATCCCATACTTATTCAGTACCACTAAATATCCAAGGGTAAGCGCAGAAACGCGCATTTTTATGCTGTATCAAGCCTCCAAGAAGCAGCTTTTCAATTGTCAAGTTGGGGTCAGGCCAATAAGCAGTCAGGCGCTGCAGTATAGGTTTTTATGCAATGTAGAATATCAACTTCATAAAAGTGAAGCGCTTAAGTTGACATCTCAATGGGCAATGGTATCCACTACGCAACAAACTAGTAAGTATTTAGAGCTTTCCTGGACCCACGCTCCGCTTAGTTCAAAATTACAGTTTGAAGTCATTTTTGGCTACTTTCAAATTCCATCAGGAGCTGCAACGCTTTTTACCAATTCTACTTTAATAGGCATAGGTGCACAATCCCAGCAACTCAATGGTATAGGAACTTACACCCTTACTGCACTTAAATACACATTTGAAAACGAGTGGAAGTTGCTTTTTGCTACATTTTTAAATAACTCATATTCAGATGTTTATACAAGAAAATTACATTTTTCAATCGCGCTACAAAAAAAAGTTTGATTTTTTTTCAAAAAAAATGTACCAAAACAAAAATTGTTGCGTTATCCCGATAAGAGGTCTGCAAGCCTCGAATGCCAAACTCCTTAAAACCAAAGACTATGCCTCTCCAATTCTCCCTTCAGCAGCAGTCTTTTCTTCCATCTGAAGAAAGAACTCAGATCGAGCGCGCTCAACAAGATCCGCGTTATTTTGCTCCTCTTTATGAGCGCTACCACGATGCCATCTTTCGTTATGTTTATCGTCGCGTAGATGAAGAAGAACAAGCATACGATATCACTTCAAGTGTTTTTGTAAAGGCCCTTCAGTCTTTGCATAAGTACGAGTACCGTGGCTTGCCATTTGGAGCATGGTTGTTTCGCATTGCTAAAAGCGAGCTTTATCAATCTTTCCGCGATCAAAAAGCGCAAAGAACGGTAAGTATCGATAAAGTTGTGCTCAAACAAGTGATCGATGAATGGACTGAAGATTACACAGAAGAAGATAAAGCACGTCTTTTAGTTGCCCTCAAAGACCTCAAAGAGCAGCAACTTCAATTGATTGAAATGCGTTTTTTTGAAAAACGTTCTTTCAAAGAAATTGGAGATATCTGCGGCATGTCAGAAAACAACGCGAAAGTAAAAACCTTTCGTGCGGTTCTTAAACTCAAAGAATTTTTCCATCAAAAAGAATAATTATGTTCAAAATTTTACTAGATCGAAAAGAGCCCAGTATGGAAGCTGTTCGCAAGCACCAAAATTTTCAAGAAATTTTAGCTGCCTACAACTACCAAAAAAAAGTAAACAACCCCTGGCGCTACTGGTATTATCCAGCGCTTACTATTTGTTTGCTGCTATTGGTTTAAGTGCGCGTACATGAAATAGTTTGTACATTTGTATATGTACAAATTATTTCGTTTTGTTCTCTTTCAGTTTGATGCAGAGAGAGTGCACTATTTTGTGATGAGCCTACTGAATAAAATTCATGGCTTTGCGTTCTCACGCTATCTATT
>JACCDV010615310.1_pt1 | contig 13601 bp, 12 predicted proteins | sample 7446131 | NCBI WGS metagenome assembly JACCDV01 (sample SAMN15323448, study PRJNA562643) | freshwater metagenome | isolation source: river surface water | place: USA:Blue River Watershed | collected 2017-08-17 | reverse complement strand
GTCGGTTTTCCACTCGGGCGCGTCGCGGTTGTACACGCTCACAAAGGTGGGCTCGCCGCCCATGGTCAGGCGCACGTCACCGGCCTGCAGCTGTGCGTCCACCTGCTCGCCCAGGGCCCGCACGGCCTGCCACTGCGCGTCGGCGTAGGGCTTGGTCACACGCGGCGATTCGTAGATGCGGGTAACCTTCATCTCGTGGCCGAACTCGACCTCGCATTCGTCGATCAGGCCTTCGATGGGTGCAGCACTGCCGGGCTGCGGCGTACAGGCCAGCGGGATGTGGCCTTCGCCGGCGAGCAGGCCCGAGGTCGGGTCCAGTCCGATCCAGCCGGCGCCGGGCAGATACACCTCGCACCAGGCGTGCAGGTCGGTGAAGTCGACCTCGGTGCCGCTGGGACCGTCGAGCGATTTGACGTCGGGCGCGAGCTGGATCAGGTAGCCCGAGACAAAGCGCGCGGCCAGACCCAAGTGGCGCAGCAGCTGCACCAGCAGCCATGCCGAGTCGCGGCAAGAGCCGCTGCGCTTGGCGAGGCTCTCTTCGGGCGTCTGCACGCCGGGCTCGAGACGGATCAGGTAACTGATGTCGCCTTGCAGCTTCTGGTTCAGGCCGACCAGGAAGTTGATGGTGCGCTGCTCGCGGCGGTCGATGCTGGCCAGGTACTGCTGGAACAGCGGCGCCCGGGCCAGCTCGGGCGCGCAGACGAGGTAGGGCGCGAGTTCTTCCCGCAGTTCTGCCGCATACGTCAGCGGCACAGTTTCGGCCGTGGGCTCCAGAAAGAAATCAAACGGGTTGTAGACCGCCATCTCGGCGACCAGATCGACGGTGACCTTGAAGTGCGTGGTTTTTTCGGGAAAAACCAGACGCGCCTGGTAGTTGGCAAACGGGTCCTGCTGCCAGTTGATGAAGTGGACCTCGGGTTCCACACGCAGGCTGTACGAGAGCACGCGGCTGCGGCTGTGCGGAGCGGGGCGCAGGCGCACCACCTGGGGGCTCAGCTGAACGGGCCGGTCGTAGCGGTATTCGGTGATGTGGTGCAGGGCGACGTGAATGGACATGCGCGGGCTCGACGGTGACAGCAGGGAATGCTTAAATGCAGAGACATCTAGCAAGAGACGCGCCAGAGCCTCCAGGACACACAGGCGCGCGCAGGGAGACATGCCATGACGCCACAACGGCAAACCCGTCTTTGGCCCTGGGCCGCCGCGGCCTGGGGCACAGGCCTGGTCATTCAGTTGCAGCAGGCTGCGCTTTGGCCTGGCTGGACATACACCGCGATCGCGGCCTTGGGCCTGCTGCTGCTGTGGCCTGGTCGGTGGTGGCGCGTGTCGGGTCTGGGGCTGCTGGGCTGGGCGATGGCAGGTCTGCATGCCTGTGCCATGCCCGAGCCCATGGATCCCGCGCTCGAAGGCCGCGACCTCGATGTGGTGGGGCGGGTACAGGCCATGGTTCAGCGGCAGGAGACGGGGACCCGCTTTCGCTTTCTGATCGAGGAGGCCTGGCTGGATGGACGAAGGGTCCAGGTGCCACGTCAGGTCTATCTGGGCTGGTACAGCACCTCCAGCTTCGACACCAACGCACAGCGTCAATTAGAGATGTCTGTCGATGTGCAGCCAGGCGAGCGGTGGCACTTGCGGGTGAGACTCAAGGCCGCACATGGACACGTCAACCCGCGGGGTTTTGATTACGAGCTGTGGCTATGGGAGCAGGGCATTCGCGCCACGGGATATGTGCGTCAGGGCCGAGGTGATCCGCTCCCCCAGCGCTTGTCCCAGACGGGTCGGCACCCGGTGGAATGGCTGCGCCAGCATGTACGCGACCAGATCGTTGCGCGCTTTCAGGACAGCCCGGCCCCTGAAGGGCTGGCGGGGGTGATCGCCGCGCTGGTGACTGGTGACCAGGCCGCCATTGATCGGAGTTCATGGGACGTGTTTCGTGCCACCGGAGTGGCCCACCTCATGAGCATTTCGGGCCTGCATGTCACCCTGCTGGGCTGGCTGTCAGCCCGTGTGCTCGGGATCCTGTGGCGCCGCAGTGCACTCTGGAACAGGCACTGGGCGCTGCACTGGCCTGCACCGCAGGTATCGGCCTGGGGCGGCTTGATGGTGGCTGCAGCGTATGCCGTCTTCAGCGGCTGGGGGGTGCCGGCACAGCGCACGGTCTGGATGCTTGCGACGGTCACCTTGCTGCGCAGCCAGGCACGCCAATGGTCTGCGGCCCAGGTCTGGCTGGCTGCCGCAGGGGTGGTGCTGGCGCTGGATCCATGGGCCCTGCTCAAGCCGGGTTTCTGGCTGAGTTTTGTAGCGGTAGGGGTGCTGATGGCCAGCGGAAGGGCCACCGGTGTGGCTGCAGAGCTCCATGCACCCGGCACCCTGCCGGTGCAGTCGGTTTTGCACCGTGCTGGTGCATGGCGAATGCCCTTGGTGCACCTGCAGGGCCTGATGCGCGAGCAGTGGGTCGTTTCCCTGGCCCTGGCCCCTTTGTCATTGCTGTTTTTCGGGCAGCTCTCGCTGGTAGGCTTGCTGGCCAATCTGCTGGCGATACCGTGGGTGAGCTTTGTCGTCACGCCGCTGGCCTTGCTGGGCATGCTGCTGCCCTGGTGCTGGGATCTCGCGGTCTGGTGCCTGCAGCCACTTTCGTCACTGCTGACCAGCTTCTCGACCTGGCGCTGGGCCAGCGTGTCGCTGGCCATGCCGCCCTGGCCGCTGGCGGCGCTGTCGCTGCTGGGGGCAGTGGGTCTGGTGTTGCGCGGGCCCTGGTCGTGGCGTGTGTGGGGTGTGCCATTGATGTTGCCAGCCCTCCTGTGGCAACCGCCGCGTCCGGCGTACGGAGACTTCGAATTGCTGGCGGCCGATGTGGGGCAGGGCAATGCCGTCCTCTTGCGCACGGCGAATCACAGCCTGCTGTATGACGCCGGTCCACGCTACTCCCCGGAGAGCGATGCAGGCCATCGGGTGCTGGTGCCCTTGCTGTCACAGCTCAATGAGCAGCTCGACGTGCTCATGCTCAGTCACCGCGATACTGACCATACCGGCGGTGCCCTGGCGGTACTGGCGATGCACGAGCAGGTGGTCGTCTGGTCTTCGCTGGAGGATGGGCATCCGTTGCGACAGCACCCGGGGCACCAGCATTGCGAGGCCGGTCGCCACTGGCAGTGGGATGGCGTGCGTTTTGAAGTGCTGCATCCGCAGTCCGGTGACGATCGTCGCCGTCCCAATGCGCTCAGTTGCGTACTTCGCATCCAGGGCGCGGGCGGCTCGGCCTTGCTGGCCGGGGACATTGAAACTCCTCAGGAACGCCAATTGCTGCACAAAGGCCTGGCTCCCGTGGACCTCTTGCTGGTACCGCACCACGGCAGCAAAACGTCTTCGAGTGAAGCTTTTCTTGATGCGCTGGCTCCCGCTGTGGCACTGGTCCAGGCGGGCTACCGCAACCGGTTCGGACATCCGGCGACCGAAGTGGTCCAGCGCTATCTGGCCCGTGATGTGCGACTGCTGACGTCGGTGGATTGCGGAGCGGCTACATGGCGAAGCGATCGACCAGCCCATGTGCATTGCGAACGTCACGCCACGCAGCGTTACTGGCGAAACGTTCCCCGGCCTTGAGCCGGGTCAAATACTGCGGGTACGCTACTTGCTAAGCTCAGGACAGGAGAATGCTGTATGCGCCGATTCGATGAGATGTATGCCCACTTGCCCGAGGGTGCCCATGCGGGTGTGGTCCGTGAACATTACGCGGCCTATGCGGGCTGGCTGGCGGCCCAGGATCCTCAAACCCTGCGTACCCGCCGCGAAGAAGCCGAGGTGATCTTCCGCAATGTCGGTATCACTTTTGCAGTCTATGGCGACAAGGATGAGGATGGCGCGGGAACCGAACGCCTGATTCCTTTTGACCTGATCCCGCGCATCATCCCGGCGCACGAGTGGAAAAGCATGGAAGCCGGTCTGGTGCAGCGCGTCACGGCCCTCAACCGCTTCATTCATGACATCTACCATGACCAGGAGATTCTCAAGGCCGGCGTCATCCCGCGTGATCAGATCGAGCGCAACGCCCAGTTCCGCCCCGAAATGCTGGGGGTGGATGTGCCCCACCACATCTATTCGCACATCAGCGGCATCGACATCGTGCGCGCGCCCGACCAGAATGGCCACGGCGAGTACTACGTGCTCGAAGACAACCTGCGCGTGCCTAGTGGCGTGAGCTACATGCTCGAAGACCGCAAAATGATGATGCGTCTCTTTCCCGAGCTGTTCAGCCAGCACCGGGTAGCACCCGTGGCGCATTACCCGGATTTGTTGCTCGAAACCCTGCGCGCCAGCAGTCCCGCCACTACGGCAGAGCCCACGGTGGTGGTGCTCACACCTGGGATGTACAACAGTGCCTACTTCGAGCACGCCTTCCTGGCCCAGCAGATGGGCGTCGAGCTGGTCGAGGGCCAGGACCTCTTCGTCAAGGACCAGTTTGTCTACATGCGGACCACGCGCGGACCGAAGCGCGTGGACGTGATCTACCGCCGCGTGGACGACGATTTTCTCGACCCCGAGGTGTTCCGCCCCACCTCCACGCTCGGCTGTGCCGGTCTGATGGAGGCTTACAAGGCGGGTCATGTGGCGATTTGCAACGCGGTGGGCACGGGGGTGGCTGACGACAAGTCGATCTACCCCTATGTGCCTGACATGATCGGTTTCTACCTGGGCGAAAAACCCATCCTCAAGAACGTGCCGACCTTCATGTGCCGCAAGCCCGAGGATTTGCAGTACACCCTGGCCAACCTGAAGGACCTGGTGGTCAAGGAAGTGCACGGTGCGGGGGGCTACGGCATGCTGGTGGGCCCGGCTGCGACAAAGGCCGAGATCGAGCAATTTCGCGCCGCCTTGCTGGCCAACCCCGATGGTTACATCGCCCAGCCCACGCTGAGCCTGTCGAGTTGCCCCACCTTTGTGGACAGTGGCATCGCACCACGCCACATCGACCTGCGGCCCTTTGTGCTCAGCGGCAGCACGGCGCAGATGGTGCCAGGTGGCCTGACAAGGGTGGCACTCAAGGAAGGTTCCCTGGTCGTCAACTCCTCGCAGGGCGGTGGCACCAAGGACACCTGGATTTTGCAGAACTGAGCGCGAGGGAGAAGAAATATGCTGTCAAGAACCGCCGACCACCTGTTCTGGATGTCGCGTTACATGGAGCGCGCAGAGAACACCGCCCGCATGCTCAATGTGAGCTATGAAACTTCGCTGCTGCCGCAGTCGGCTGCAGTGGTACAGGCTGGCTGGGAGGGCATTCTGTCGATCAGTGAGCTGCTGCCCTCGTACAGGTGCTTGCACGGCGAGGTCACCCCCAAAGGGGTGATGGAATTCATGGTCAGGGATGCGGATAACCCATCCTCGATCATTGCCTGTCTGCAGGCTGCCCGCGAAAACGCCCGTGCCGTGCGCGGCACCCTGACCACCGAAGTCTGGGAGACACAGAACCAGACCTGGCTGGAGGTCAACCGCATGCTGCGCAGTGGTGCGTTCGAACGCGATCCCGGCCAGTTCTTCGAGTGGGTCAAGTTCCGATCGCACCTTTCGCGCGGTGTGACGGTGGGCACCATGCTGATGGATGAAGCCCTGCATTTCATGCGTCTGGGCACCTTTCTTGAACGGGCCGACAACACCGCACGGCTGGTGGATGTGAAATTCCATGCCATGAGCAACGATTACTTCGGCATGCCGTTGAATGGCCAGGAAGGCGAAGCCGAGTACGATTTCTATCATTGGAGCGCGATTCTGCGCAGCGTCAGCGGCTTCGAGGTGTACCGCAAGGTCTATCGGGATGTGATCCGGCCTGAGCGCGTGGCCGAGCTCTTGATCCTGCGCCCCGACATGCCGCGCTCTCTGCACGCGAGTCTCAATGAGGTGCTGGCCAATTTGCAGCTGGTCTCGGCCCATCCCGGCAGCAACACACTCCGACAGGCCGGCAAACTGCGCGCCGAGCTCGCATATGGCCGCATTGACGAAATCCTGGCCACCGGACTGCATGCCTACCTCACCCAGTTCCTTGACCGCATCAATGCGCTGGGTGGCCATATCAGCCGGGAGTTCCTCTTGCCGCAGACGGCCTGACTGCCGGACGCTGGCGCACTGACGCCAGACGACCCATGCCTGAGCATGATGGCCTTGTCATTCACAAAGGAGCATGCAGATGGGCGAACGACTGACGGCAGGCGAGGTCTGCATTCGCGAAGTGGTCATTGCGCAGCGCGAAATGCCGATACTGGAGGCGGCCCAGCTCATGCGTGGTCAGCATGTGGGCTGTCTGGTGGTGGAGGAAAACGGCAAGCACCGCCAGGTCTGCGGTGTGCTCACAGACCGCGATCTGATCATGGGTGTGCTGGCCCAAGGTCTGGACGCGCGCCCGCTGTGCGTCGAGGACATCATGAGCGAGGATCCGGCTACCTTGCGGGAGGACGATTCGCTTTTTGACGTGATGCGCTCGATGCGTCGCAATGGTGTACGTCGCCTGCCCGTAGTGACCGGGGACAAGGCGCTGGTAGGCCTGATCACACTCGACGACGTGCTCAAGATCCTGTCGGAAGAGCTGGGCCTGCTGATCGGCGCGATCCAGGGTCAGATCGCCAATGAACGCTACCGGAGACCCTGAGGTGATCAGTCCAGTGTGAGTACCACAGGAGCGTGATCGCTGGGGCGCTCGTTCTTGCGTGGTGCCTTGTCGACCACGCAGGCGCTGGCGCGTGCCTTGAGGGGCTCGCTGATCAGGATGTGATCAATGCGCAGGCCGCGATTGCGGCGGAAGGCGAAGTCGCGGTAGTCCCACCAGCTGTAGTTCTTCTCGGGCTGCCCGAACAGGCGCATGCTGTCCATGAGGCCCAGCTCGATCAGGGCCTGCAGTTTTTGCCGCTCTTCGCTGGTGCAATGAATGGTTTCCTTGAGCGCCACCGGGTCCCACACGTCCAGGTCGTCAAAGGTGATGTTGTAGTCGCCCATCAGCACCAGCTTCGGGTGCTGCTGCAGCTCGGTCTTGACCCAGTCGCGCAGGGCGTCGAGCCAGCGCATTTTGTAGGCGAACTTGTCGCTGCCTGGGTCCTGCCCATTGGGGAAGTAAGCGCCGATCACCCGCAGGTCACCGTAGGTGGCGGTGATGACGCGCGACATCTCGTCCTCGAAACCGGGGATGTTTTTCACCACCTCGGTGCCTTCGGTTTTGGAGATCAAAGCCACACCGTTGTAGGTCTTCTGGCCGAACCACCGGGCTTGCCAGCCGGCCTCGGCAAAAGCGGCGGCCGGAAACTTGTCGTCGGTGAGCTTGAGTTCCTGCAGGGCCAGCACATCGACGGGATTGGCAGTGAGCCAGTCAAGCACCTGCGGCAGGCGCACGGACAGGGAGTTGACGTTCCAGGTGGCGATTTTCATGCGCGTTGGTAGGTGACAAAGCTGTAGGGCATACCGCTGGCGGCCGTGTGCGCTTCGCGCTGAACCTCCTTCCAGGCGGGCCCGAGAGTGGGCGCAAAGGCATCACCCTCATACTCGGCGTCGATCTCGGTCACGACGGCGGTGCTGGCCAGGGGCTCGGCCTGGCGGTAGATCTCGGCGCCGCCCATGATCCAGGCGTCGGGTGTATCGCCGCACAGGCGCATGGCGTCTTCAATCGAGCTGGCCCGCAGTGCGCCTTCGGCCTGCCAGTCGCACTGTCGGGTGACGACGATGTTGAGGCGCCCGGGAAGGGGGCGGAATTTCGTCGGCAGCGAGTCCCAGGTCTTGCGGCCCATGATGACCGGCTGACCCAGCGTGACGCGCTTGAAGTGCGCCAGGTCCTCGGGCAGGTGCCAGGGCATCTGGTTGTCCTTGCCGATCACGCCGTTGCGGGCGCGGGCATAGATGAGGTGGAGTTTCATCGGCATCAAACGGCCACCGGGGCCTTGATGGCCGGGTGGCATTCGTAGCCCAGCACCTCGAAGTCTTCGTATTCGTAATCGGAGATCGAGGCCGGTTTGCGCTTGATGTTCAGCGTCGGGTAGGCGAAAGGCTGGCGGCTGAGCTGCAGTTCCACCTGTTCATGGTGGTTGCTGTAGATGTGGCAGTCGCCCCCGGTCCAGATGAAGTCACCCACGTCCATGTCGCACTGCTGCGCGATCATGTGGGTGAGCAAGGCATAGCTGGCGATGTTGAAGGGCACGCCCAGAAAAATATCGGCGCTGCGCTGGTAAAGCTGGCAGGACAGGCGGGGCTTGTCGCCGTCCTTTTGTGGCGGCGCCACATAGAACTGGAAGAAAGCATGGCAGGGCATCAGCGCCATCTGGTCGAGCTCGGCCACGTTCCAGGCGCTCACGATGATGCGGCGGCTGTCGGGGTTGTTCCTGAGTGTGTCCATGACCTGCTGAATCTGGTCGATGTGGCCGCCGCCCGGCGTGGGCCAGCTGCGCCATTGCACGCCATAGACCGGACCCAGGTCGCCATCTTCACGCGCCCATTCGTCCCAGATGGTGCAGCCGCGTTCCTGAAGCCACTTCACATTGCGCCCACCGCGCAGGAACCACAGCAGTTCCACGATGATGGCTTTAAGGAAGACCTTCTTGGTGGTCACCAGAGGAAAGCCCTCGGTCAGATCGAAACGCATCTGGTGGCCGAACACGCTGCGCGTGCCGGTGCCGGTGCGGTCGCCTTTTGGCACGCCGGTCGTGTAGACGTGGCGCATGAAATCTTCGTACTGACTGCGGACGGGGCGAGGGCTGGAGGTCGTCATGGATGCCAAGTTTACGGGAAGGCGGGCAGGGTGGCAGGCCAACGTGGCCGCACCGCAGCCCGAACCCGCGACATGCGCGCAGGCTGTTGCTTGTTGGACCAGGTCAGGCCAGCACTTTGCCCGGATTGAGCAGGTTCTCGGGGTCCAGGGCCTGTTTGATGGCGCGCATCATGGCCAGTGCCGTGGCGTCCTTGTAGAGGGGCAGCTTGCAGGCCTTGAGTTCTCCCACGCCATGCTCGGCGCTGATGGAGCCGTTGAATCGGTGCACCTGGTCGAACACCAGGGTGTTCACCTTGTCTTCCCAATCGCGCAGGAAGGCCTGGTTGTCACCCCCCTCGGGGGCCTGAACGTTGTAGTGCAGATTGCCATCTCCCAGGTGCCCGAAGTTCACGAGGCGAACACCCGGAATTTCGCGATGCAGCAGGGCATCGGTCTCGGCCACAAAAGCCGGGATGCGCGAGACCGGAATGCTGATGTCGTGCTTGATGTTCAGCCCTTCCTTGGCCTGTGCCAAAGGGATGTTTTCGCGGATGTGCCACAGCGCCCGGGCCTGCGTGATGTTTTCGGCCACCACCGCATCACTGACACAGCCCGCTTCCATGGCCGCCTCGAGCAGGGCCTCGAACTGTGTCCGGGCGTGCTGCTCGTTCTCGCTGTCGGAATTCTCGAGCAAGACACACCACGGGGTGTTCTTGTACAGCGGCACGCGTTGCTGCGGGTAGTGTTTGTCCACCAGACTGAGGGCGAATTGACCCATGACCTCGAAACCCGTCAGGCTGGGGCCCAGCCGGCTGTGGGCCAGCCCCAGCAGTTGTAGGGCGGCCTCCATGCTGGGCACGGCCGCCCAGGCGGTCAATTGCGCTGCGGGCAGGGGATACAGCTTCATGGTGGCCGCCGTGATGATGCCCAGCGTGCCTTCGCTGCCGATCATCAGGTGGCGAAGGTCGTAACCCGTGTTGTCCTTGCGCAGGCCCGACAGGCCGTTCCAGACTTCGCCTTGCGCGTTGACTACCTCGAGTCCCAGACACAGGTCTCGGGCGTTGCCGTAGCGCAGCACCTGCGTGCCACCGGCATTGGTGGCCAGGTTGCCGCCAATGGTGCAGCTGCCCTCGGCGGCCAGGCTCAAGGGGAACAGGAAACCGGCTTGCTCTGCCGCCTGCTGCAGGTTCTGCAGGATGCAGCCCGCCTCCACGGTCATGGTCAGGTTGTCCGGGTCCAGGGCGCGCACCGCATTCAATCGCCTGAGGCTCAGCACGATCTGCGAGCCACTTGCATCGGGCACCGAACCCACCACCAGACCGGTGTTGCCCCCCTGGGGCACGAGGGTGGTGCCGGAACCGGCACAGGCCTTGACCACGGCAGCGACTTCGGTCGTGCTGCCCGGGCGCACCACGGCCAGGGCGCGGCCGCGCTGGCGTTGGCGCCAGTCCTGCTCCCAAGGCGAGAGGTCCGTTTGCGGATCGTCGTGGCAGAGCACATGGGATGTGCCGCAGATGCTTCGCAGGCGTTCGATCAATGGGGTCATGACTGGCCTCCCTGGGGCGCAGATTCGGCTTCCCGGAGGGCTTTGAAGCGGCTGCGCACATGCAGCCCGCAAGCCAAAAACAGCAACAGACTCAGCACCCCCTGGGCTATGGCCAGTGCATTCGATGGCCAGGGGTCGGACCAGCCGCGCACGCACGCTTCGGTGAAGTAGAGCCAGACCGCCAGGCTCAGCCAGCGGTAGGTGTACATGCGCAGCCTGAGCAGACCCGAGAGCGCGAGCGCCAGGGGCAGCACCTTGATCGCCCACCAGGAGCCGCCCGGACGCAGCGGCGCGAGCCACAGCTCCCAGGCCAGACCCAGCGCAATCAGGGCGAGCACGCTGGCTACCCCCAGGGTTCGAGCAAAAAAAACGCCAGCAGGCGCAGCCGTGGTCAGTTTGTCAGGGTTTGGATTCATGGCGGTGGCATGATACCGGCCCATGACTTCCTCTGACTGGAAAGCCCAACTGCAAGCCTGGTGGCAGGAGCTGGCTGAATTCCCGTGGCGCCAGATGACGGGCGTGCTCTACCGCCGTTTTCGCGAGGCACGCCTGGGTGTCAGCGCCAGTTCGCTCACCTTCACCACTGTGCTGGCCCTGGTGCCGCTGTTCACGGTGGGCCTGGCGGTCTTTTCGGCCTTTCCTGTCTTTGGCAAATTCCAGGACACGATCCAGCGCTGGCTGATCGACAGCCTGGTGCCCGAAAGCATTTCGCGTCAGGTCCTGGGTTACCTGACGCAGTTTTCCCGCAAGGCCAGCCGGCTGGGCTCGGTCGGCCTGGTGGCGGTGCTGCTGTCGGCGGTGGCCCTGATGGTGACGATCGAGCGCACACTCGGGCAGATCTGGCGCGTGGAGCGTCAGCGGCCCTTGGCGCAGCGTTTGATCCTGTACTGGTCGGCCATCACTCTGGGCCCGCTGGTCCTGGGGGCGAGCCTGGCGATCACCTCGTATCTGGCCACGGCCTCTCGCGGCGTAGTGGATGTGCTGCCTGGCAGCCTGCGCTGGTTGCTCGACGGTTTTGAGTTCCTGATGCTGGTTTTCAGCATCAGCGGCCTGTACTTTTATGTGCCTTACACCCGCGTGCGCTGGCGTCATGCACTGACGGCCGGACTCATGGGCGCGCTGGGCATCGAACTTGGCAAGAAACTGTTGACAGGTTACCTGGCCGAGATACCGACCTATTCGGCCATTTACGGTGCCTTTGCCGCCGTGCCGATCCTGCTGGTCTGGATCTACATGGCCTGGCTGATTGTGCTGCTGGGGGCGGTGGTGGCCTCGAGCCTGCCTGAACTGGGCCGGCACCATTTGCGCCGGCCTTCCGGTGCGGGGTGGTCATTTCGGCTGGCACTGGAGGTGCTGTCCGTGCTGGACAGGATGCGCCGGCACGAGCCCCGGGGCTTGAGCCACCTCGCGCTGGCGGGACATTTGCGCGTCCAGCCCGCAGAACTCGAGCCCGTGCTGCGTTGCCTGCAGGAACTCGATTGGGTCGGACAGCTGCAGGATGAACACCAGGACCCGGGCCTGGTGCTGCTGATGGCGCCCGAGCAGACTCTGTTGGCTCCGCTGGTCGAGCGTTTGCTGCTGCGTCCCTCCGACAGCAGCCAGGCTTTGTGGACCGCGAGCCGCTGGAATGACCTCAAGGTGGGCGAGGTCCTGCCGCAGATCTGAGCTTTTCAGAACGGGATCTTGCCTGTCCAGATGTCCTTGTACATCACCCAGTCGCCCATGAAGCTGTAGAGCGGTCGCCTGAAGCTGGCCGGCTTGTTCTTCTCAAAACCGAAGTGCCCGATCCAGGCACAACCGTAGCCGCACAGCAGACCGTACAACAGGTACTGCTGTTTGCCGGTGGCAAGCAGCATGGCCACGCAGACCAGTGCCAGCGTGCTGCCCAGAAAGTGCAGCCTGCGGCAAGTCCGGTTGCTGTGCTCACTCAGGTAGAAGGGGTAGAACTCGGCAAAGCTGGTGTGGCGTGGCACGGCGGTGTCGTTCATGCGATTCTCCTGTTGCAAAGTCAGACTTGAAGGAAATCCTTGAGCGCCTGCAGGACGCCGTCGGGGTCCTCGGTCATCAGCGAATGGCCGGCAGGCAGCTTGACCACCTTGACATGCCTGGCCTTGCTCACCAGGCTTTGCGCGGCCTTGGGCGGAGTCATCTGGTCGGCACTGCCCAGCACGAAGAGGGTCGGGCACTGCACCTGTTCCATGGCGGCTTCGCCATTGGCGTAGGTGTCGCAAGCCTTGAAGCCGGTGAAAAACACATTGACCTGGGTGTTGCTGGCCAGCACCCGGCGCATCAGCGCTTTGCTGCCGCCGTACAGCCAGGTGCCAGGCCCGAGCGCCGAAGGCGGCGGTGCCAGGGTGGAATGCGAGAAGGTGTTGACCATGTCGATGGCCTTCATCGGCGCCGAGACTGACGATTCGAGCAGGGCGGGCGAGACGCGCATCGGGAAGGCCGTGCCCACCAGCACCAGATGGCTCACACGTTCCGGCGCGCGTGCAGACGTCTCGAGCGCGATCAGCGAACCAAAGCTGTGGCCGACCAGTGCGGCCTGCTTCACGCCTGCGGCATCAAGCAGACCGATGACGGCGGCGCTGGCTTCTTCGACGCTGGCCGGCGGCTCGCCACCGCTCTTGCAATGGCCCGGCAGGTCGATCGCCAGCACGTTCCAGCCGTGATGGGCGAGGTAGCGGCTTTGCAGAATCCAGACGCTGTGGTCGTTGAGCACGCCGTGGATGAAGACCACGGTCGGTTTGGCGGGATCGAAGTCCTTGCCGCCGGTGTAGGCGTAGATGTTTCCGATCTTCATGCGGCTTTCTCCGCAGCCTTGAGGGCTTTCTTGAGGTCTTCAATGAGATCCGCCGGATCTTCCAGGCCGATGGACAGGCGGATCGTGCCCGGGCCGATGCCCGCTTGCGCCAGCGCCTCGTCGCTCATCCGGAAGTGGGTGGTGCTGGCCGGGTGGATCACCAGGCTGCGCGCGTCGCCCACATTGGCCAGGTGGCTGAGGACCTTGAGCGCTTCGATGAAGGCCTTGCCCTGGGTGCGGCTGCCGGCGATGTCAAAGCTGAAGACCGAACCCGCGCCGCGCGGCAGCAGCTTTTGCGCCAGCGCGTGGCTGGGGTGGCTTTCCAGCAGCGGGTGACCCACGCGGCTGACCAGCGGGTGGGAAGCCAGGAATTCGACCACCTTGGCCGTGTTCTCCATGTGGCGCGCCATGCGCAACGGCAGGGTCTCGATGCCCTGCAGGATGAGCCAGGCCGAGTGCGGCGACAGGCGGGCGCCAAAGTCGCGCAGGCCCTCGCGGCGGGCGCGCAGCAGGAATGCACCCACGGTGCTCTCTTC
>JACCDV010309512.1_pt1 | contig 13605 bp, 9 predicted proteins | sample 7446131 | NCBI WGS metagenome assembly JACCDV01 (sample SAMN15323448, study PRJNA562643) | freshwater metagenome | isolation source: river surface water | place: USA:Blue River Watershed | collected 2017-08-17 | reverse complement strand
CTCCGTTTACAAGAAAACCAAAAAGTGCGCAGTATGAACTTTTTTTTGATGAAAAGGGGGATTTCCACATTGAGTGTTATGTGTTTAAAATAAAAGACTTAAGGGATGTAAAATCTGCTTTTTTTGAACCCTGGGCCTACGTTCATGGAAGAGGTTTTTTTAGGTTGACGAATCTCTTGTTTAAGGGCATTGAAAAAGTGATCCCGAAAGAGTTGATGGGAGAATTCATTGAGAGAAACAAAAATTGGTTAAATAAATTTGAAGAATTTCAAATTCACTTGTCTAGTGTTGAGACGAAATTTAATTACCGGGTGAATGATGACTTACTTATCATTGAAAAAGAAGATGTTTTTAAAGAGGGAACTGCAGAAGTAATTGATTTAGGTAATTGGGTTTATATAAAGGGAGAGGGTTTATTTTCTAGGAAAGAGACTCTTCATCAAGGAGCCCTTCTTGAGCCTAGGGAAATTGAGAAAGAACAGGTCTCTTCATTTATTCATACCCATAAAGATGATCTAGATCATATTAAGAACTTTTTTTCTCCTGATGCAGGGCTTGAAAAAACAGGTCTTAATATCACGCTGGAAGAAGAAAATATTGTGATAGAGCCTTGTTATTTTTTTAAAGAGTGGGCAAAAATTTGTAAGCCAAAAATTTTTGGTGATTTTGTCTATTTACATGGTAAAGGGTTTGCTGAAGTTCCTGATAATTTAAAATTGCCCTCGAAGTATTATGAAAAGATCACTGTTTCTGTAGATCAAATTCCGTATTTTATAAAACACGAGCTAAAAAGGTTAAAAGCTCAAGTCACTTATTTAGATAAGAGACTTATGGAGCCTTCGAGGTTAAAATTAGTCGTAAAAGATGTGAAGAAAGAGAAAAAAGGGTGGGTTGTAGAGTTTGTTTATGTTTCTCCTTATGGGGAAGTTGCAGTGAAAGAAATTTTTGAGGGGATTTTAGCTTTTGCTCCTTTTATTTTATCTGATGCGGGGATGATTTCTCTAACTGAAAAAAGATTTTTCTGGGTAAGTCGAATCACAAAATCGATGTTTGAGCCAGGTACAAATAAGCTTTACTTATCAACGCTTGATTGGGTAAGGCTTGCTTTATTTGAAGATGTTCATTTGCCGGATTTAGATCGGCCAGAAGTAAAAGAGTTCGCTCTTGTTTTAAACAATTTGATTGAAGAAGGGCCTATGGCAGAAATGCCAAAGCTTGGAGATTTAAAAAGTAAACTTAGGCCTTACCAAGAAGTTGGAGTACGGTGGCTTTGGTTTTTATATACGTATGGTCTTTCAGGATTTTTATGTGATGAGATGGGACTTGGAAAAACGCACCAGGCTATGGCTCTATTATCTGCTGCAATGTGTGAAAAAAAACGGTCTATGCGGTACAAATTTTTAATCGTCTCACCGACTTCTGTTGTTTATCACTGGCAAGAGCTTCTTGAGAAATTTTTGCCCAAGGCAAAAGCACATTTATATCACGGCCCTTTTAGAAACCCAAAATCTTTGAATTTAAAACATGACATCATTTTAACAACTTATGGGATTTTACGTAGTGATAAAGAGCTTTTTACGAGTCAGGATTTTGAAATTGCTGTATTTGACGAAATGCATGTAGCGAAAAATCAAAAGTCACAGATCCATTCGGCCTTGAAACAAGTAAAATCGGAGATGAAACTTGCAATCACAGGCACGCCGCTAGAGAATAATTTGTTGGAGCTCAAGGCACTATTTGACATTGTTCTTCCTGGATTTTTACCGACTCAGGAAGATTTTAAAGAAGAATTTGTCTCCCCCATTGAAAAAAACAAGGACATCGATAAGCAAAAAGCATTAGCTAAGTTGATCAAACCGTTTATATTGCGCCGAAAAAAGCAAGAGGTGCTTTCCGATCTTCCGGAAAAAATAGAAGAGATTGCATATGTCGATCTGTCTGATGAGCAAGCTCGTATGTATCAAGAAATTGCAATTCAATCGAAAGGGCTCTTGGATGAAGAGGGACCCGGCTTTTATATTCATGTCTTTGCACTTCTAAATAAGTTAAAACAAGTTTGTGATCACCCTTCTTTAATTACAAAAGATGAGATTTGCTTTGAAAAACATCAAAGTGGAAAGTGGGAGCTTTTTGTGGAGCTTTTGGAGGAGGCGCTTGCAAGCAATCAGAAAGTGGTTGTTTTTTCGCAATACCTTAAAATGCTCGATATCATTGAATACTACTTGAAGAAAGAGAAAATTGCATTTGCTGGCATTCGCGGAACAACAAGAGATAGGAAGGAAGAAGTAAGAAGGTTTCAAGAAGATGTAAACTGTAAAGTCTTTGTTGCATCACTGCAGGCTGCGGGGGTAGGTATTGATCTTACAGCAGCTTCAGTTGTGATTCATTATGACCGCTGGTGGAACCCTGCAAAAGAAAATCAGGCAACTGACCGTGTGCACAGGATTGGGCAAAATAGAGGAATTAGCGTCTTTAAATTTGTGGCAAAAGATACAATTGAAGAGCATATTCATGGCCTTATTGAAAAGAAAAAAGATCTTATTTCCAATGTGATCAGCTTTGATAATGAGCAGGATTTGAAAAAGCTCGACCGAAGCGAACTAACAGCTCTTTTGAAAAAGCTCTACTCGTCTATCTGATTTTTCTAATTTATAGCCACTTTTTTGTAAGCATCGGGGAAACTAAATTTCGCAAAACGCTTTAGAAAACAACTGGTCTTTGAGATAAATTATACTGCGGTCGCCAAACTCAGGGGATTTTTCTTTTGGAATAAAAATTCCGGAGGAAGCGACCGAGTCTTTAACAGGCGATTCAGGTTTAAAATCTACTCTATCTTTATAAATTACAGCGACGATAACGCCATAAACATTCTTTAATTGTTGAGGATAGATGCTCATGAAAGTATTCCTCCGATTTCTACCTGTGCGATTTTACTGGAAGGGTATTGTTTTAGCAAGGGTTTTAGGTATATAGACCATAACTGGGAGATCTGGGCATCTTCTCTTAGCAGGCCTGGAATAAGATCTTTTTTTGAACGGGGTCTTAGCAAAGTCTCTGTGCACCTCTCCCATTCTTCTTTTTCACAATACTCTTTTAAACTTCTTCTTAAACTAATTATGTTTTCGCAAAGTTCGCCCCAATCGTATTTTCTTTCATATATTGACTCTGGGTGGAAGCAAAAAGGTAGAGCAACTTCGTGAATTGTTAATCCGGCTTGAAGAGCAAATTGAAGCCAGCTTGCTCTGATTCCCATGAGATGAACAGCCGAATCTTTAAGTCCAAATCTCTTCATTAAATCTGCATATTTTCCAATAGAAAAACGAAAGCAATGCTCTATAAGATCGGCATCTAGAGGATCCAGAGGTCTTAAATTTCATAAGTAAGGGACATGTAAATGCGCCATTACAGAAGTGCTGCAGATGCAACCATGATCAATGCTAAATAGTGAGCCCTCAGCACAGATAATATTTCCTTCAGGACCATCACCGTTGCCAAAAATAATATCAAAAATTAATTTGCTCTGCAGACTTCTTAAAGGGATACTTTAAATGATTCTTGTGGCTTCTTCCCGGATTGCACCTCCCTCAGCTCCATAAGGGACAAATCCTCCTGCTGCCTCTAACAATTGAAAGTAGCTTCTTCCAGGAGCTACTTGTTGAAGAGAGCCTTCTCTGCTAAATAATATTACATGTGCTGTAAAGGGAATAGGATAAATTCCTTCATCATTTGCAATAGTTGCAAAATGTTCTCTAACGGCAACGCCTCCTCCTGGAATGCCTTCACTTGAATAGACTTTCTCTCCAAGGGCTGGTTTAAAAACCCATAAGGATTGATTAGATCTACCTTTTACGAAATAAGAGTCACTACTTCCTTCACAACCGAAAGTAGCGGTGCTAACTAAAGCGCTAGAGGGGGCGTCTCTATGATGTTGAATGACTTCATGTAAAGAAAAAATTAAAGAGGCAATGTGATTTTGGTCTCCAAGGAATGTCTGAGAGGCTCTTCCTAAGTCGCTTTCAAATAGAGTGTTATACATTTTTTCAATTTCTTCTTCAGTGACTGGTTCTGGGGAGTAAAAACGCTCTTTCATGGACTTAAAAGTAGCTTCCAAATCTTCTTTCCGCATTTCAGGAGGTGGTGCATTCTTAATGATTTGCATATCTTTAAAAATAAAATTATGATATAATAAGCTGTCTCATAATAGGTGAGGAGGAATAAACAATGGAGGCATTAAGATCGTTAACAAGCTCATTGTCAAGTTGTTGTGACCATTCTCGGGGTGGGTCTAGGGTATTATCAGGGGTGAAAGATTTTGTCGCTTTAGCCGGAAAAGTGACTCTTTTTGCCGTAGGTACTATTGCATTAATAGCTCTCTTGGGAGCTTTCTCTGCTGTTGGCTTAACTCATCTTGGCTTAGGTGATTGGAGTAACACAGTTCTTAAATATCCTATAGGGGCAATGATCTATGGATTAGATTTGATGGAAGATATGAAGCTTTCTCCGGAGGCACCACTGGTAGTTCTTATTTGGGATAGATTTCATATGTTTGCTAAAAAAGAGTGGTTTCACACCATTTAAAGGTGATTTCTTGAATGATGTCTGGGTGGAGAGATAGATGTACGGGACAGTGAATGGCTGCTTCTTGAAGTTTTTGTTTTTCTTCGGCCGTTGGGCTTAAGCTAGATTCGATAACTACTTTTAATTTGGCAATTCTTCTAGGAGGAGATGAAGACATCTCTTTTTCTACTGTTGCTTTTGTGTTTTCTAAAGAAAGACCTATTTTTTTTGCAGCCAAAGCCATTAGGGTTAGCATGCAAGATGCTAATGATGTAGCGAAAAGGTCTGTAGGTGAGAAATGCTCCCCTTTGCCGCCTAGCTCTTTTGGGCCATCTGTAATGAGATGAGACCCATTTTCATGGAGGACGGTTATTCTTAAGTCTGTTTCATAAGTAGCTCTGATTTTCGTCATAAGCTAAATTTAATCAATCAGAGATTTATGGTATACCGAATTCACTATGAACTGAAGAGGTTTTCGGAAAATGTCAAGCAGGACTAGAAAAAATTCGATCAAGAATTTCTGGAGGTACAGAGCTCTGTAGATCTGGATTTTTTTCAAGAATAGCTTTTAGCACATCATTTGGAAATAGTGCAAAACTAGAGGTAGAATCTTTATAAAAGCCTCCAAAAGAAAATTGGCAAATTCTTTTTAATACTTTGCAGAGATTTCTTAAATTTGAGGGGTCGCTTTTTTCAAATTTAACAATTATTCCTCCGGGCGAAAAGCTGTTTTCTTCTATGGCGATTGGGAAAAAAGCTTTCATTTCTTCAATAACATCATGAAGCTGATCCCATCTTCTGAACTCATTTCCACCAGTTATTTGAAAGGTTGTTTTGTAAGATTTTGTCTCTAGATCGTATTGAAGAGAGAATTTTCCTTCATGATCGCTTAAGGGAATCGAAAATTCTACATCCAAAATCCCTTCATTTAAAGAGACTTGATTAATTCTTACAAAGTTAGATATTTCTGCTTGTAAAACAGGAATGAAATCTTGTATTTCTTGAGGAAAGATTTCTTTTGTGAACCCAGCTGTGTAGCTTAGAATATTTAATTCGCTCTCCATTAATTGATGAAACAAAGTAAACTTTTCTTCTAAAGAAACAGCATGACAAATTTCTTCTAGAAATTTAACGCCTTGCATTTTGCTAACTATGACATTCACATGAAAGTCAGGATCTATTTTTAAAAACTCCTCTGCAGTTTCTTCTGTGCAATCAATTGATGGAGCAAGCCATGGATCTGCAAGAGCAAGCCCGATAGATCCCATCGAATGTCTTTCTGCATCAGCGTAGGTAGGTTGTTTTGGATAAAAATGTTTGTTTAAAATTTGATCCCAATATTTTAATGATTGAAAACCAGCTAATATGTGTATGGAATCAGAAAGATCTCTGTAGGTATGCAGTAAAGCGAAAAAATGTTTAACTTTTTCTGTCTTTGAACTATATTCTGTTGATCCTGTGCATGTTTTAATGATTTCGTCAAAGCAACGTACAGCAGATTTTAGGGATTGAATGATAATTAAGCGTTGTTTTGGGGATAATTTTCTGATGTCATCACTAAATGAGGGGTTTCCAATAAGACCTAATTGAGTAAGTTCTTCAATTAAATGAGTTTTTTGGGTTTGAAAATAAGTGGGATTTGACCAAGAGCTCATGTTTGCTCGATTTTTTTCAACAAACATTCTTATAGCGTCGGCCCGTTCTAAAGCAGGATCAAGTTCATTTATAGTAAGCTGCATGTGATCAAAAAAAGCAAGCGCTTGTTCTAGATTAATTGGAGATCCATCTAGTCCTGTTTCTTTAACGCAATCGTTTATAATTGCATTTAATACAGCAACTTCGCCACCGATTGCATGCATACGAATGAGTAATTGCTTGAAAGTCTCTTTTTTCTCTTCAGGGATATTTGGCAGATGAGGAAATAAAGAGGCCAAAGCTTTTTTTAGATCTTCGTTAAAAAGCCATTTTTTCATTTTTGCAAAAGGGATATCTCCTAGAGTACTTTCTTCACGAGGCCTTTCTAAAATAGCTGCGCCTTTTCTTTGGTTTCGGATATCTTCTAATATACGCATTAAGGAAAATCCCCCAATTATGTTGGTTCCTTTTTGAAATAGAACAGCTTCTAGTAATCTTGCTACATAAAGTCTTTCTAATGACATAGAATCTGTTTCTAAAAGAGCTTGATTACTATCTAGAATATCGATTAAATTTTCTAAAACTACAATTAATTCTATGCGGCTTTTTGGAAGAATGCCCGCTTCTTTGGTTTTATCACTTACGAATGCAACAAGACTTCCAATTGCACGTTCTCTCTCTTCTAGAGTTCCTTGTTTTATTTTAAACAAACAAGCTCTGATATCTTGAACAGATTCTATTTTATCAAGATCAGTTCGCTTGTAATGGTCGACTCTTTCTTGTAATCGAGTAAGCGATTCTCGAATTAAAGCACCCCTTTCAGAATTTGGGGTCACAAGTTGAGTATCCATATGAAGCGCTAATTTAGAAACTTTTAGGGAATATTTTAAAGGGATGGGATAACAGATAAATCCTTCTTTGATATCTCCAGCTTTTACAAGGACACCTTGTTGAGGATCTAAATAGAAAGGAGGCTCTAATATGTCTAGAGCTACTACCAAAATAGGAAGTTGTCGTCCTTTGAAAAAAACAGCTTCATGAGAAGTTCGGGGAGCTTCTTTTTTAAGGATAATTCCTTTAATTTCCTCTCTAGCAGCTTCACTCATTGTTACATATCTGTTATATGCCTCTGTTATCGTATTTACAACAATGATTTCTTTTGGGCTTTCGATTCTTCTTACAAAATTTCCGCCATCTAAAAGGGTTTCTCCAACTATGCCATCTTTTAAATGATCAACATTGCCTATATTGATATAAGAAGGCGTTTCTTCGGTTTTTTTAGGTAGTGGTCTTGCTTGTAATAAATAGACTTTGCTATTGATGATTGTAAATTCTACATCCATTTCTTTGTCGTAAAGATCGTAAATTTCTCTTGCAATTTGTTGTAAGGATTCCTCAGTAGCTTTTGTTAAAGAAGGTGAGGTCCCAACTTTTTTGGGGCAGGGAACTTCTCTGCATGAAATTACATCACCATCGCGCACTCCGCGAAATCGAGAAAATTTTTCTCGAACAGAACAACTTACTCCACCATTTCTTGTAAAATGATAGGTGTCTGTAGAAACTTTGGAGCTTACAATCCCTTCATTATGTCCAAGTCCAATAGAGGCTTCTGAAATATCTTTTCTGATAAAGATTACGCCAGATCTTGGTATTGCTTTTTCTGGCAATTTGTGATGTAGAGGCTCCCCACACATTTCTTGTATTAAGATAGGGACAAATGGTTCTTCATCTTCAACTAAACTTTTATCTTGGGAAGCAATTCGTTGTGTTATTGACCGTTCGCTAAAATAAGAGCCGAGTACTTTACCTATATGAGATAAAACTTCTTTTTCATTTTTTCTGGTGTAAGGGATACTTAAATTTCCCCCTGCATTTGAGGTTGTATCGGAATCTTCTTTTCCTGTACTTCTGACGATTAAAAAATCTGAACTAACTGATTTAATGAATAGGTCTAGTCCAAATAAAGACTCATCCACGCCCCGTTTAAAAATTCTTTCAATTGTTGCTTTTATAAAAGCAAGCCAATCTTCTGCTTGTTCAGTAAGTGTTGGAGGATTACCTAAAGCAGCTCTAAATGCAGCGTAGTCAGATAAAAAAGTGGGGTATTTTCTAGTTATGTAAGAAAGCACTTCTTTGTGTGCAATCGCTTTGAACTTAGGAACTTCGGATCCAGTCAATGAAGCTAATTTTTCTAACTGCATTAAATTAGCAGATTTATAACCATAGCCAGACCCGGTAGGAAGAGCTAGTTCGTCCAAATCAAGATGTTCTATAGAGAGTTCTGTGATTGACGTTGACCCTGAGCTAGATACTGATCTTATGGAGAGAGGAGAAGAAGGTTCTTCTAGTCTCGGAAGACTTTGCAATGCAATTACAGTTATATCAGACCTGGGGTCAATAATAGGTTTTAGATCTGGGGGCAGAAATGTAGGGATTGCTAGTTTTGTTGGACTTGTTTCATCTGTCATAAAAATTGAATAATTAAATTAACCTTATGTTTTATGATATTGTTATATTTTATATAATTAATAATTAATGCACCTTGATTTTAATTTGCTATAAAAAAATGCGGCTGACCCCAATTAGGTGGGTTCGGGGTAGAGGGTTTTTCTTTTTAAGTATGTGATTAGGAAAAGAATGAAGAGGATTACTGTGAGCCACCCCATGAGGTAGAAGCAGTCGTTTAGGGCAAGGGAGGTGGCCTGATTTGTGAGAAGCTCTCCCAGCATGGGATTGAGTTCAGGTTTAGTGAGGCCGAGAGTTTTTGCCCTTGCGTAGTACTCTTTTGTAAGGGGGGAAAATCTTGTTAGCTCACTTCCTAGTCTATCATGGAAAAAGGCTTGTCTTCTTAACCAGAGGGTATAAAAAAGAGTGACTCCTAAGGTGCTTGAAGCACTCCTTGTGATTTGAAATAGTGCAAGAAATTTAGGAAGTAGTTCCGGGGGTTTATGATGAGTGATTAGGTGGAGGAGAGAGGGAAGAAGGAGTGCAAAGGAAAAACCTCCAATAAAACGAGAAAAGACAATTCTTTTAAAATCGATATCGACATTGAAATTAGATGTATAAAACGTGCTTATACTTAATAGAATAATGCCCAGACCAAAAGGAACCCATACTTTATGAGTATTAAGATAGTTTCGCATTACATGCATAAGGAGGCCTGCTGAAAAAATCATTACTCCAAGCAGAGCAGCTACCCAAATGACCGTATATCTGACGTAGAGTGTAAGCCATATAGAAAGAAGTAGAGTCATTCCAAAATAGATGGCAAAAAGAAGCCATATATTAAAGAGTGCGATGGGGATAAGAAGGTCTTTTAATAGACGAAATTCTAATATTGGATGGGGATGGTAAAGGCTCCAAATCACAAAAAAGAGGAGAAAAATGATAGAGATCGGAAAACAGGCTGCAAGTAAGTTAGATCGAAACCAATCGAGTTCTTGTCCTAAGGTAAAAAAAAATGCGAGTAGAAAAAAGCCGATAGCAAAAGAGCTATAACCAACAAGATCAAAGGGGTTTTTTTTTAAAGGTCCTGGAAATTTTCTCAGTTGAAGATAGAGAGCGACTGTCAAGATTACCATTAAGATGACATTGATCTCAAATGTGTTTCTCCAGGTGTAGTCATAAGCGATCCACCCTCCCCAAGAGCCACCCAAAATCGGCGCTGATATATAGGAGATAAGGGTGAATTGCATCGTTTTTTCTCTTTCGGAATCAGTTGATAGTGATCCTAAAAAAGAGGTAAGCAGAATAAATAAAGGGCCCGAACTAGCTCCTTGCAAAAAACGGAAAAAAAGAAAGGCAGGATAAGTTGTAGCTTGCCCTGCAAGAAATGTTGCAATGATAAAACAGGTTTGGCAGATTGCAAAAAATGTTTTAGTAGGAATTCTTTCTTTGAAGGCAAGTGCTAAAGGGATTGTGAGAACATTCCCTACCCCATAAAAAACAGTTGCGTAAGATGCTGTAGCTGCGCTACTTCCGAGGTCGCTCAAGATGTATACAACGCTTGCGCTGATGACAGCAAAATTAAATAAAACAGAAAAAATAGTAAGTAGAGAAAGCGTGAAGAGTAGTTTATGTTTCATTTTTCTATAAAGGGTGTAGTTTTATAAAACTCTAAGTGGGGGTCGAAGTTTTCATTAAAGATTTTTTCGATTAACTCGGAAGAGCCAATTTCTTCTAGTTTATAAATCGGTGTTTCGTAAGTGGGTGAACCGCGAGTTGTTTCTGGGACCATCTCTCCGCTTATGTCATGAACATCAGTCGTTGCTTCCATAGAAAGGCCGATTCTTAAGGGGTGTTTTTTAAGCTCTTCTTTGCGAAGACCAACGCGTACAGGTAGTCTTTGTACGATTTTGATCCAATTACCGGAAAGGTTTTGTGGAGGAAGAAGCGAGAATGCGTTACCGGCACCTCCCGGAAGACCTAAAATAGTTCCGTGAAAAATAACATCTCTTCCATAAAGATCTGAGGTGACTTTTACACTTTGGCCAATTCTCATTTTTTTTAGTTGAGTCTCTTTGTAATTGGCATTCACCCAAATTTGATCAAGAGGTATTACAGACATAAGGGGCTCTCCCGGAGCTACCCATTTTCCCACCTGGATAGTTCTTTGAGCGCCTAGTCCTTCAACAGGTGAGTAAATTTTGCATCTATATAGAGCAACCCAGGCATCAACTAATTTAGCAGCGGCATGTATTACCATTGGGTGATAGCGAATAGAAGTTTTTTGAATCATTGATAGGCTTTTTTTATAAAGGACTTCTGTTCTTTGCAGAGAATAAATGCTCTCTGTAAGGGCTGCAATTGCGTGTTCGTAATTTTCAACTGATACGCCCCCTTCTTCTACCACAGCCTTACGATGATCAAAATCTTGTTTTGCTTTGATAAATAAAGCTTTTTTGATTTCAATTTCTGCTTTGTAGGCAAACACTTCATGAAAAAGTTGGCATACTTCTCGAACTGTCGTAGCAAAACTCTCTTCAGCTTTTTTTAGAGCGATTTTTGCATCGGTATCATCTAATTCAATTAACAATTGCCCCTTTTTGATTAAAAAGGTGTCATCGGTGTGGATAGCTTTTACAAAACTTGGGATAAGTGGAGTGATAATGATTTGATTTCCTTCCACATAAGCATCATCTGTATATTTATAAAATCGTAAAACAAAAAACCAAAGACAAAATCCGATAACAAATAGAGTTAAAATGACTGATATATAGTGTATTGCAAATTTTTTTCTCTTCATTCACCCTCCGCTTTTAATGGGAGTGAATAAATTGATAAGTAGCCGCCGCCAAGAACTTTTGTCAATTTAATAATAGAGGCATATTGAAGGTATTGAAGTCCAATTTCTTCTAACCTTTTTTGAAGGAATTCTTCTTCTCTTTGTAAAGTTTCAAAAGCAGTGTTAAGACCGTGAAATTGAAGAGTTTTTGTAAGTTCGTACCGCTTACTTGCTTGGGTGACAATATCTTGTTGGATTTTTTCTCTATCAAAAACAGATGAGACTAAAACAATTGTGTTTGCAACTTCTTCAGCGCTTTTTAAAATGAGATTGTTATACGTATAAACGGCCTCTTCAAAAAGAGCTTTTTTTGCTCTGACATTTGCACGAATTGCTCCTGCTGTAAAAATAGGAAGGTGGAGAGCCGGAAGGATTCCCGACATAAAGCTTGATCCTTTAAAAAGATTTGAAAAATGGAAGCTTTCAAATCCTGTAAAACTTGTAAGATCAATATTTGGGAAAAAATCGGCAATGGCTGCACCCACTTCATGTGCAATTGCTTCAACGCGCCAAATTGCTGCCATAAGATCAGGCCTTCTTGCAAGAAGGTCAATGAAGAGATTTTCAGGCAGTTCTATTTTTAAAGGGAGGTTAGCAAGTGTGTTTGAGACAAAAATGAATTCGTCGGGACCGCACCCTCTTAGCATGTTGATGAGGTGTTTATTCACTTCGATCTCTTCTTTAATAAAGATGAGTTCTTTTTTTGTTTCATCTAGATTTTCTTGGGAGAGCCAAACAGGTAATTTGGAAAAAAGAGCTTTTTTTTGAAGAAGATCTGTAAGGTTAAATAAATTTTTTCTCACGAGAAGAAGTCTTTCAGTGATAGACTCTCTTAATAAATTGGTTTTTAAGGCAAAGTAGACTCTAGCTAAGGCTGTTGTGACGATTAATTTTACCTCAGCAGCTTCTGCTTCTTCTGCTTTTTCTCTTCCGATCGCTGCCTGAAAAATGTTTCTGTATTTGCCCCAAAAATCAAATTCATAGGTAAAAGAAAGGCTTAGATCGATAAGATTCCCCGGTCTAGGAATTGAAGGGTTTAGAGTTTTATATAGTCCGTTGCTGCTCAAATATTGCCAATTATCGACTGCGTTAAAGTAAATTAGAGGAAAAAGTTTGCTCCTTGCGATAATGGAGGTTTCTTTTGCAAAATTGATTTTTTCTTCTATGGCTTTGATCGAAGGATTATTAGTTAATGCCTCTTCAATGAGTTCATTGAGTTCAGATGAGAGGAAAACTTCCCACCATTTTTCTTCAGGCCAGTCACTTACAGCAAAAACAGAATTTTTTAAATTTTTTTCTAATAGAGAAGTTCCTGAAGGGGGTGAGAGGAGATTTTGTGTCTGTTCTTTTTTAGGCATCGAGATGCAGGATGAAAAAATAAATATAATTAAAAGAACTATGCGTCTCATAATTTACGGCATAATTTTTGCTGCATAAATAGTCAATTAATTATAAATGTCCATTTGCAAAAAAAAGTGTGGAGATTTTGGAGAGAGATAAGGTATACTTATTGTCCTATGAATAAAATTTTTACAATAGCTATCATCGGAAGGCCAAACGTTGGTAAGTCGGCTCTTTTTAATCGAATTGCCAGAGAAAGAAAATCAATAGTTGAAGATATTGAGGGTGTTACAAGGGATGCGCTTTACAGCGAGGTGGAAGTTTTTGGAAAAAAAATTCGTCTTGTTGATACGGGTGGTATTGATTCTAAAGGAAATATTGCGTTTAGTAAAGAGATTAGGGTTCAGACGCTTGCGGCTCTTGACAGAGCGGATGCAGTCATTTTTGTAGTTGATGGAACATGTGGACTTACCCTACAAGATGAAGAGATTGCACAAATTTTATTTAAAAAAACAAAACCTATTGTACTAGCATTAAATAAAGTAGACGACCTTTCAAAAAGCGATTATATCAAGTCAAAATTTTATTCGCTTGGAATTTCGGATATGGTTTCTGTTTCTGCAGTTCACGGAAATGGGGTAGCAGATCTTTTAGAGGTTGCTATGGAAACTTATTTTGAGCCGTTTGAAGAAGAAAAGTCTTCTTTGCCAAAAGTTGCTATCGTAGGCCGTCCCAATGTGGGAAAATCGACTTTAATGAATTCGATTGTGGGCGAAGAAAGATGTGTT
>JACCDV010895186.1_pt1 | contig 13611 bp, 11 predicted proteins | sample 7446131 | NCBI WGS metagenome assembly JACCDV01 (sample SAMN15323448, study PRJNA562643) | freshwater metagenome | isolation source: river surface water | place: USA:Blue River Watershed | collected 2017-08-17 | reverse complement strand
TTCTTAACGATTAGCTGAATCATTAACCGAATTATTAAAAGCAAATATACTAGCAAAATTACAATATCCAATTAATATATTCATAAATATCATTATATTCATAAAATATCTATACCAAGTATATTCCCTTAACTCGAAATCATTTAAAAATATAATATATGTATAAATAATGGAAAATATAAATGCAAATACATTTAATATATAAAATAAGGTTATATTTAGAAATTTATTATTTACAATAATATAGTATGAAAAATAGAATGTATATGTTATTACACAAATTGAAACAATAACATTTGTATATATGTAATCTTGCAACCTATGTTTTATATTATCATCTATATTTGTTTCATTATATAATTTATTACCCGCAATTATTGAATTTGATAGAATTATTATATTCATTAATATCATTAATATATTTGTCGTGAAAAATATTCTAAAATGCTCTGTTAAAATTTTATTATTTAATATTTCTAATTCTGTTGTTGTATTTTTTATAATAAATCCGGTTTTTTCATCCGCTACATTATTTTTATATTTGTTATATTGATAAGTATTTTTTTTGTTTTCGTTTATGTATTTATTTTTTTCATTGATTTTATTATTTTTATCACTAATATTATTTATGTCATTATTATTATTACTATCATCACCATTATTTTTCTTGTTGGATGCATTGTATTTATTTTTTTCCAATATGTATAGTGTAATTACATCGTATCCCATTGGCATTTTAAATATACAATAATAATGTCTTGTATATTAAATATCTTTGCAATTATGTGGGTATTATATAATAATTGTATGAAAATTATATGTAATTGTGTAGGGGTTATTTATTTTATAATTTTTTTCAATTTTTTAAATGTATATTTATTTTAATAAATAATAAAATGGATAACAGAAAAAATAATAAACTAGATAATACAAAAAATAAATATAATAATGGAGATAGCATAATAGAAGATGATAGAAATCAATTACAATTTAAAAATAAACTATTTAATGGAAAATCGTGTTCAACCGCATATAGAAATATTTTACATGAAATAAATAATGAAAGACCAATAAATGTAATATACTGGTTATATATGTTATTATTTGCAAATCATTATGATATACTTTTAGAATATATACTTACATTAGCAATAAAACATATTAATAATATAAATCTTCCCCTATATTTTGCAAATAAAATAGTAGATAAGAAATTATTCCGCATAGCAAAAGACACAGACATAACCGATATCAATGAGATAACGCCACTAAGAAATGATAGTAGGGTCCGCAACTTTATATGTGAATCCGCAACAATATTATGCAATTCTCCAAAATATACGATTCCATCAATAAATATTAATAAAATTAATATTCCCCTAAAAGATATTAAAATCTCTCGTATTGAAAACGTTTTTATGCTTGATGACCCCCGTGCAATTAGGGAAATATGCCATAATCTTGCATATACAATAGAAACAAAAAACATTGTTGGAGCGTTGTATATGGCTGAATTAATGGCTAAATATAACGATACCGCGAAACCAATCGCCGTGAGATATATGCCACGGGTTCCACATAAATACGGTTCATCATATATGATATTAATCTGGAAAATTCTTCAATTATATGCATGTGAGCCTTTGCAATATATATACAAATTATTTCTGTATTATATTAATCAAACAAGTGTAAATAATAAAATGCTGAAATTATTTACTACATGGGGCCTATTACACGTAATAATTAGATATAATAATGTAGCAATCAACAATAGCCTAATCTATAAAAATTGTATGTTATCAAATGTTATAGCAATTGATATAAAGAAAAAATACGAAATAAAAATAAATAGATATAATCTAGAATTGACAATTTAATAATATAATTTTTTTTATTTACATATATACTATCTCGGTTTTATTTTTTGATTCTATACACCTTTGGATAAGCCCTTTCCATATTTTGCATTCTACACATATCGCCAACTGTTTCCACATATGAATGTTTAAAATAATTGGGATTTTGCATCATAGTTTTATATAGTTTGCAATAATCCTTTAAGTTATTACCTTTATTTAATTCCAAATATTTTTTATATTCTTTATCTTCCATGTCTTTATTCATTTTTATATATATACTATATTAATTTTATTTATACGTGTATTATTTAAATTATTATGTGTTTTTTATGTTATATTTTTTATATTATGTTTTTTATATTATGTTTTATACTATTTATTATGGAAAATATATATAATAATATATAGTAAATAATAAACAGCAAATATACTAATTTATTAAATAAATTAATATAATAAGTAAATATAAAAATTATAATATGGACAAATTAATTAAAAAAAGGAATAAGACAAAATATGGAAACAGGGAAAATTTTAACGTATTTAAATCAATTGGAAATGGAATTAAAAAAATAACCAAACCACTTGCAAGTATGGCTAAGTTTTTCGAATTATTATACAAAGGTTTAATATTTTTAAAAGACCTAGTTATATGGCTGGCTTATTTCATAAAATGGTTATTTACGGAAATATTGAATCCAAAATATATATTCGAGGATATTTTTGGAAGTTTAATTATGATGACAAAACTTGTAATATATAGTGTTTTAGATGTTATAATTGCCCTAATTAAAAGATTATTTAATTTCCTACTTGAACCACTAAGCAGTGGAATATGGGGATGGGATATGCCTATTACCGAGGAAAATGGAAAATGTTATAAAATAAATAGTGATAATTTACCATTTAGCATAATTATAGCAACTGTTTTATTGCCACCCCTTGGGCTTCTAATGGAATTCGGGCTTTCATTTTGGCTAAATATTATAATATGTGCCATACTTACATATGCATATTATTTTCCTGGATTAATATATGCTCTCATATTATTATACCAATAAATATCATATTTATAATTATTATTATTTTTAATTATTATATTACATTGTATTATGTGCAACTATCTTTATTTTTTATTTGTTTTTTTATTTGTTTTTTATTTGTTTTTAAATATAATATCTTATATATAATATATAATGACAACAAATAACATGCAAAATAACATAAATATGTATTTTGAGAAACTAAATAAATACATAAATATATGTAATAACTATATTAATTTAATGAACAACAATAAGACTAATAATTATCTTTATTATACGTATTTTTCAAAATATGAGGAATATAATTCATACATATCCGCTTTACATAATGCATTCATATTGGATTTTGAAAAATACATAAACCAAAAAAAATTTATATATAATAATATTGATTATACTGAACCATATATCAATATTGTAAATTCAATAGTTAATCTTAGATTTTATAAGAATAATAACCACGAATCTAAAACTAGATATTTAAAATACATTAATAATATCTAAAATATATTAAATTCAAACATTTATAATATATCTTAAATATCTTAAATATCCAAAATATCTAAAATATCTATGAATCTCGTGCATCTGTTTCAGTAGTTGAAAATCTAACATTTTTCTTGTTTAAAAATGTTTTTTTGCCATGTATTCTATGTTTTTTTGAAATGTGTTGCTTCATAGAGTTCGCGTCATTATCAATACTATTGCTATTTGCCGAAATATCTATTTCTACACCCGCATCATTAACATTATATTTAATGCCATTCGAATTACATATATGATTAATATAATTTTCATATTCGTTATATCCTCCATTCATATCTTCAAATGAGAAAATATATATCATATCATATATGTATTCACTAGTTAATATATTTTTTTGGATTATGGTATTAGTTTTATGTAATAAAGTTGGATATTCATACAAATAAACATATATATATTCTTCATTTGTATGACAAAAATAGCATGTTTGTTGATTGCCACATGTATGACCAAATTTACATTTAGTAAATCCTTGTAAATAATTATGATGATAATTACAACTTGGATTCCTACAATGTTTATTAAACTTACATATCTTCCTAACAATAGCTGGCTCAGGTGTTGTAGTCAATTGTGATTGTTTTTCATCAGTTTTTAAGGTTTGACTTGGAGAATCAACACTGGTTAAATTTTCTTTATTTTTTTGACTATTAATTATAATATTTAAAATATTATTAATGCTTTTCAACTCAACCATATTTTCCCTACTACATATAAATGTAATTATCTGTGTTTGACTACATAATTCATCACATTTTATTATACATTTAAATATCAATGAGAAAATACCCATTTTTATCATGGTTTCCTCATTTGTTATTTTTTTTATAATATTTATCTTCATTGTTTCAATATCACTGGCTGAATATGTAGTCATTTCTCTTAAATATTGTTTCCTTATCGGTTTTTTTACCAACACGGGATTATTTTTTTGTTTCCGGACTTTTTTATATAGGTCTTTAATAAAAAAAATTTCAATTTTCCACAAATATATTAATAAAAGAAAAAAAATGGGATAAATGGAAATAATAAGACAAATTTGAAATATTTTATTACTTAAATGGGTTGGATTGGATGGATTGGATAAGTCAAAAGGGTTGAATTGTATATAAGGGAAATATTATGGAATGTAGAAGAATGCAGCGGGATACTATTAATCATCATAATCATCCGCATATATTGCATCATCGGGAGCATCACTATCGCTTTCATTATACATAACATTATTATTAATAAAGGCTTCATCTTCCTCATATTTTTTCTTCTTATTAACAACATTCTCTCCTTCGTCCTCCTGATTTTCCCCTTCTTTTTCTCCATCTACACCAAAATCATCAACTTCTTCATCATTATCATATTGGTCTTCATTATCAATCTCCATTACCTCGCCGGTTAATGCGCTATATTCCGCAGCGAGATTTCTATATTCTATCATATTAAATTTCATCTTCATCAATAGTATTTTATAATCCTCCGCATTCTTCTCGTCTGATTTTAAATTGTGAAAAACATTCAAATTCTTACGCTGTTTCTTCTCCTCCGTTTCCGCTATTTTCTGCACAATTTGCGTATATGTTAATTGATTAAATATTTTCGTGTAATACTTATTTAAACTCGCAATGTATTCAACCAAAAATTTTTGCAATATCTGGATTTTACGATTGCTATCATTAATGTCTTTTTCACTATATTTTTTCTGCAATTTCTGGATATATTGAATTGTATCTTTCTCATTTAAGTTCTGTTCGCCCTCTGTATCGTCATCATCATCATTATCTCGTTTGGAACGCTGAGATTTCCGCTTTTCCGCTTTAACCTGTGTTGTGTCCTGCAATATATCATTTATACTTTTGTTATAATTATGCGTCATGTTGATTTCCTCATCATATTTAATTATTTTGTATAATATGTATATAAATATATAGTGTAATAATATAACACTATTTTCAGGAGTAAGTATCTTATTCGTATTTTTACCCTTAATAGCAACTACAAAATCATAATAATGACGGATATTTTCATATACCTCCGCAAATAATTTATGCTCACCCCGCATATAATACAAAAATTTAAATTTCTGTTTTATATTATCAACCGCAATTGACTGAAATCCATTATTTTTAATCTTCAATATGCACACATACAGATAATACACATATTGCTTTATGTTATTCTCCTGCATATTGTGTTTTATATTTAATAATTCGCTTATTTTGTATCCGCTACTATTATTATATTCCTCCGTTATACTCTGGTATTCGCTTATATTATCTAAATACGTCGCCATTGTCTGCATCATTTGTTTATTATCATATAATTTATTCGACAGACGATTAATAAGCTGATGTGTTTCATTTGTTATTAAATTAAATAATCTTGTTATATTATTCGTATTAAGCATATCATAATCAACCTTATTAAAAATAGACGACAACAGTTTATTATTCAATAAAGTTATATCGAAATTTAGTTCCGCCTGTAATTTATTGCGCTCCTCGACATTCGTTTTTTCCTCGACGTAAATATTATGTCCATATATTATGCTCATTATCTTAACATAATCCGCATGGGAATATGTTTTCCGCATGATATCTTTATAATATACGTTCGACAATATACATCTTCCGTAGATGTTATAAATTCGCTTCTTGCCCATGTTAATACCCTCGTCTATATATGTCAAATATAGTTTCTTGATGTTGTCATCCGTAATATCGAAGTTTAAGGGAATAATATTATACGACGGTTTCGGTTCAAGAAGAGTATTAACCATATACCATGTCCTACGTTGCATCTGGACAAGTTGCCTCAGTATTTCATATTTTTTATTAATATTTCCCATATATTTCTCGATTTCGGCGGACTCATCGCGTGTATGTTGCTTATAATAGTTAATGAAATTATATTTATTATTTTCGATTTTCTCGATGCAACATGAATTCAACATACCCGCGATAGTCAGTTTGTTCTCGTATTCAGTATTAACTGTTATATTGAAGATTACCCCCATAAAACGTAGAATATAATAGTAAATATTTTGATATGCGAGATTTAACATGGGATAATAATTATTCTTCGATATATTGCCGATGTCCGCCGTTGTTATCTCCCTATCAACCTCCCAATTTGTATTTGGTCTAGTAAGATTCGGTAGGAAACCATTCCATAAATTCGTCTCATTTTCCTCGAACACAATTACATTATGTATCTTATTTGTTTTATTATCCAACGCTCCATTTAATTTATTTTGTATATATTCGCTTGTCTGTGTTAGATTATTAATCTTCGCGATAATTGCATCCTCCAATTTTTCTATTTTAAGATATTCAGCAAATTCATTATTTGTAGCAATTTGCCGCAATATACACGCAATTAGATTTATACCGTTGCGGTCCGTCTTTTCTGTCCCGATTAGTGGATAACCATAATAATTCATCGTGCATATCTTGTTCTTAATGAAATATTCAATCCGCGACGTCTGCAACATAATAAGAAACCTCGCCGCTATGTCCAAAAACATAAATTTTTTGTATTGAATATTACTTATCTTCTTTATATGTTGAAGTCCAAGCTGAACGAGGTCAGGCCGGTCTATGCGGATTTTATTAAATATATCGGTCAATTTCATAAATGCATGTGTTTTAAGGAAATTAATCATATCGGCGTCGTCGTCATAAAGGATTTGCTTCTCGATGCCGCAGAGTTTCTTTAATGCAACATAGAATTTTGCTTTAAACATTTCATTATCGTCGAGATTTGCGATGTATTCCGCGCTGGGACTTTGTTCGATTGGGGCTGCCTCCGTCATGTCTGTATAATCGACAACTTTTTTGCCGCCCGCAAATCGCTGGATTTCGCCGTCATCCTCCTTTGTAAAAAGAATAACATTACAATTTTTGCATGTGTATGTGTTGATATTTTCCACACCGAATGCTATTATCAATTTTTTAATATTTACTTCCCCTTCCGCCTTCAACATCTCCGCCCCGTAGAGATAATGCTTACACAACAGATTTTGGCTACATATATAGCATTTTGTATATTTATTCTCACTGCTTTCATCCGTTTCATCGGCGTGTTTGAATTTGGTAAATATTGCATTTGCGATGTTGTATTCTTCGTTATAGCTTAGGTTATTCATGGAATATAGCAAATTCGTTGCGTTATAGTGAATACATTGAACAGGAATTTTAATATTTTTCTTAATATAATCGTTAATGCGTTTATTGTTTTGTATTATATATTTGTTTAATTTCTCGCTAATTATTTTGTTTTCTGTTATTTTATGCTTAAAATCGGCGACGTATTTATCGGCCGCTTTTTGTAATTTGAGGATATTTTCGTAATAGGTTATCTCGTTAGAGATTGTATCTATTATGTTCTTGCTTGTTGCAGCGGGGTTGTTTTCGGTGAGGGGACTACATCCCTTCTCTGGGATATATTTACAACCCGCCATTTTTAGGTCAAATGTTTCATTTGGATTCTCGCACGCCCGTTTATCATCAGCCATTGCTTTGGCCATTTGCTCCTGTGTTTGTTTTACCCACATTCTTTTTCCGTCGATATCGATGAGTTTATACATTTGCATAGGCGGTTTCTCCCCTACAAATACGGTCGTATTCAAATCCACCATCTCTGTTGCATTCTCCATGTCTTGGACGGTTTTATATATCTTCGTTCCCCCCGCGGTGCATTTGCTCGCTTCGGGAGGCGTAGCTTTCGCCGCAATCTTGGCTTCCTTCTCCCTTTCAAGCGCCAACATTTTCTTATATTTCTCAATTCTATCCTCTATTTTCAATGATTTATAATAATTCTGCAATAGGAAAGTCTCAATGTATTGCCGATTATCAAATTGACCCTCTATCCACTGCAAACGATTATCGTCGCTATCTATATAGTTGCCAATGTCAACATAGGGAACACCGTATAATTTACTTATTTCCTCCATCATTGCATCCGTTATTATTTTATATTCATTCTTTGCATGTATAAAACGCTGGGATGCATGTGGCACCTTGGCTTCCGCTTTGTAATCTTTTATGTTCTTTTCAATGTAGTCTGTAATTAATGCATAGTCTTCGATATTCAAATTCCTAGTCGAGTAGCCAAAGAAAGAAAGCGTTTCCTCCATTATATTCCCCGTTTGAAGGAAATTTCCGCCAAACTTATCCACTATATCGGCTACGGAGGGAACGATATTATTTATCATAGCCTTGTAGTCGATGCTTTCCGCCGTTCTAAGGGGAAACATATATATTAGGAGCTCATCTTCATATTCTAGTGAATTATATTGAGTAGTGTTGTTTTTAATGTTAATAATGCGAGCATTTGCAATATTTTCCTCAATATATTTCGTTGTGTTGAAGCCGCTGACACATTGAATAGCAAGGGGAAGACGTATAAAGCCGACGATGGTTATTTTCTCGGCGGGTGTGTCAATTTCCATCGATTCCCCGTTTCCCCATGCGTAGAGTTTGTCATCTATGATGTTAGGTGTTGGGGTTGTCGCGGGTTTATATGTTCCACTAAGATATATTTGATAGTCGGTATTATCGTGTTGGATTTCGAAGGATTTGCAATCCCCAAATTGACCGCCGCAATATCTATATGTAATCGCCTCCATATTATATTTTTCAATTGCATTGGGATTAAGTTTTTCACCTATGCCGATGGTATATCCGCCCTGTTCCGTGATTGCCTTATATGGTATAAACATATTCAATATATTTGTTATATATGTTTCGTAGGTTAATCCTTTCAGTGAATTCTCATTAATAATATTATTTAATTCCCGTATAACTTCGCTATATTCGGTTGTCGCCGATGTTAGAATTGTATTGAGCGTTTCATTATTTTTATTATGCACACTTAAATATATCTTCTTACGCGAAAGAACAAGGGGGATGAGGAATTTATTCCGGAAATCACCCATCGCATACCGTTCGGCTAGGGGTTTTTCTTGTTTTGCTGGTTTTTCACTGTCGTAGGTTAAATTTAGTATTTTGTATATTTTTTTTAAGGCTAGATTTTTAACTATGTCATTATTAGATAGATTATTTGGGTATTTATCGATAATAAATTTAAATAATTCGGTTATTTGTAGTGATTTGTTGAATGTTTTGAATTCTTCGGGTTTTGCAACTCTCTCCACTTTTTGAACGATATTAACAATGTTAATCTCGCTTTCATCTAGGATTATTTCCTCACCCTCTTCTATATCCATTTCCTCTGCATCCTCTTCGCCATTCGTATCATCGCCATCATTATCCTGCGGGGATTGTTTTGTTTTTTTCTCATATATATCGTCGTCATCATCGAAGAAAGCGACCGTTGCTTTATTTTTTTTTGAATTTGCCGCGTTATATATATCTGCATTATATTCCAAATACAATTTCTCTTTTTCTTCGATTTCTTTTAATATATCTTTTTCGCTTCTAGATTCGTCTATTTCCCCGCCAACTATGATGGGATTCTGCTGAGTATTTTTAAAAACATCGCTATCGTCTTCATCTATCCATTTTGCTGCACCGCCGTTTATGACTTTATCATCACATGTTTCCTTACTCTTGTATATTATAGAATCGGTTTTAATATCGTAATAGTATGCGGATGTTTGATAATTTGATATTATGCATAATGTCTCGATGTTTAGTAGGGCGATTTTGCCCTCATGTAATATTGTGGTAGTATTAATATTTGGGGGTAATACTTTGATTTTCTCGTAGTTGTCTTGGTTTTCTATTTTAAATATTTCGAATCTTGCAATCCCCGCGAAGTAATTACCACCACGAAATAAATAATAATATTTCGCTTCGTTATTTTCTATATTTGCTATCCACATTCCATTTTGATTGTTTGCTATAATATAATATTTTTTTTCATTTAGAAAGCGGAATGGGGTTTTGGTGGTAGTGTATAGTTTAATTTTTCTGCCGGGTGTTAATTTTGTAATATTTGTTTTTATATCCAGTTTCTTCGCAGGATTATATTCAGGGACTCCATTTGGATATGCTATATTTATTACATCGGCCATGAACTTCTTTTCTTTTTCTTGTAGTTTGTGTGTTCTATAATATTTCAGCAGTTCCAATTTCATTTGATGATTCCTTATATAGCCAGTCTTTTCAATATTGTGGCCTTGGGAATTTATCTTCTTAAAACACGCTATATCATCTAACATATAAAATGTATATAACTCGGTCCCTACTACTTTAATTATAAGTTGATATCCCTTATGTATGCTTTTGTTTGGGGTTGTTATTTTTATAACGTCCCCGACTTTATATTTTATACTGTCTTCCTTTGTTTGAACGCTCATTGTATATGTTTAACTTACTATTAATTTAATAAATATATTAACTAATTAATTTATAATTAATTATTATTTACTTATTTATAATATATATAAAAAAAATAAAAAATAAATATTAATATATATTATTACATTTAACTATTACATTTAACTATTAATATGTATTTTTACAATGTTTTATTTTTGTATTTATGTTTCCGGTTCGATTGCTACGGGGCAGGAATTTATATTAAAGATATTATCTAATTGCGCAAGTGCATATTTTTCAAAGGTATCGTGTGTAAATTTAAATGTTCGCGTATTATAATTAATTTGAATTATATTTCCCATATAGATTGTGCTATTTATAACATAATAATCATATGTATTTTCTTTTAAATTTTTACCTATGCAAAGTAATCCACTAGTTAAATAATGCATGGGTCGATTCTTCATGCATATATTGTCAAAATAATAACGATTTTTATCTTCCGTTGTGTTATATAAATTCTCTCTTTCTTTTTCTGTGTATTCTTGTTCGCATATACACAGATTAAATTCATCATCAATATTATATAGTTTGCCAAAATTATATTTTTTCTTTAATTCAAAATATTCATTTCGTATGCATAAATATATATCAAATTCCTCAACTATATTAACCGGGTCAGGTCTAAAATAGAGGTATCTACTAAACATCGTTATATAATTTAATATAGAAACTGATAATTTTGAAGTTATACCTCCATATTTTTCGTCATCATATATATTTAATATTTCCATATTTATATTCCCTTCATCAATAAGTTCTTTTTTATATTTGAGTTTATTATATAATTGGGTTTTTGTCATATTTCCAAATACATAACTCATCGCGGGTTCTTGTGTTTGAGGCTTTTAAGTCCTTGTCTCTTATCTTTTATTTTTTGCCATCCCCTATCTTTTTTCATTTTTTATAATTATATTGGATGCAACATATATATTTTAAAAAAAATATTAATAATTAGCATATATATATGTATATATATGTATTATGAACTTAATCCAATTCTATAAGATGAACATATGTAATCTTCTTGTTCATTTATATATGTTTTTTCATATATTAAAATACTATTGGTATTGTTGATAGTATCGTCTTCATCACTATTAAATATATTAGTATTAAGATTATGTCTATCTATTCTTATTTTAGTGTTATTATTTTTATAAACCACTACGTTTATATCTCCTTTTTCATCGAAGCCAAAATAAGACATAAGGATTACATATACAATATTATTTATAAATTCCGTTGGCTCGCAGAAATTTAACGGTGCTAATTGTGTTGCTCCGTCTATTGTTGAATATGTAAATGTTTCCAGGCATTTATTATTATTAAATAAACGATGTATTAAAGTAATCATATTTTTTAGTATATCTGTTAGGTAAATTAACATGGCATCACTTAATTGCTTAATATGCGGAATAAATATTTTTAGAATATTATGATTTTCAGTTGTTAGCATTTGTTCGTATCCTAGTGAAAAATTATTAAAATAATTCATTGGATATATTTCATTAAATTTATCGTAATATTCTTTTGTTCCAGCATATGTATATTTTTTATAAATTCTGCATATAATAAATGTTCTATATATTTCTGTTATTTCACTATCCATTTGTTTATGTTGTTGAGATTGGTCTAGTGTAGAATGTATCTAGGGTATTGTATTTTTATTGATATATATAAATTATTTTTCATTTTTTATTAGATATTAATTTTATTAATAAAAAAACAAATAAAACCGGAAAGGCATAAAGCCGTTAATACAATAAAAAAATATAGATATTAATTATATATATTTTATATGTTAATGATTCAAATATTATCAATTAAATTTATATTACACAGATATATTTTTCTACAACAATCGCGAATTAAACCAAGTTTATTTAAAACAATACCTTCCGGCGTGAGTTTTATTTCATCGGCATTTATATTTAATATACTTGGCTCATTGACATTAGTAATTGTTTCATTTTTTTTTTTCTCCTCAATTACTAATCTTAGAAAATGATGATATTTATTACCTAATATTTTTCCACAGGTAAAACAGAGAACCGGACACGACATATTATAGAATACAATTATTATTATTTATTGTGTTTATTATATTTATTATATTTATTATATTTATTATATTTATTATATATAATATTTTAAATAACAACATTAATATTTGTTATTTTTTTCATTTTTTCATATATATTTTTTTTAATTTTATTTTTGTAAATTATAAATTTATTGGGTTGGGGAAATCTGGACTATCTAATGCAACATCGCCATTATTATTTAATATATACAATTCTATTTCCTTATTAATCTGTATAATTTCATTCTTTATATTAGGTAATATATTTTCGTAATCTCTTAATGTTATATATAGTTGTTTTACATTCTCATTTTTTGTATTTAATATATCATCTATTCTAGAAATATATTTTTTTATATATTCTAATTCTTCATGTATTGATTCACTACTATTATTTTCATTTTCTATAAGTCGCATTTCATATTTATTTATAAATTGTTTAAGACTTGGTATATTATATAACATGTTATTAAAAAAGCCAACATTTTTAACATTTTCCATTAAAGGATTTAAATTTGAATTAAAATCCAAACTGCTATTTAAATTCTTTAAGTTGTATTTATTTTTATAATTTATATAAAACAAATATAATAATGCAATTATTAATAATTTATATAATTTATTATTGATTAATACAATTGCAATTAATATATATATATAATATTTATATTGTTCATATATCATTTGTATTTACTTATATTTAATTATATATAATGTTTTACTATTTTTTA
>JACCDV010463247.1_pt1 | contig 13619 bp, 8 predicted proteins | sample 7446131 | NCBI WGS metagenome assembly JACCDV01 (sample SAMN15323448, study PRJNA562643) | freshwater metagenome | isolation source: river surface water | place: USA:Blue River Watershed | collected 2017-08-17 | reverse complement strand
TGTAAAGGTGTTTCAAGATGGATACTAAAGTAGCCTATCTATGCTATTGGGTGTCTTCCTTGAGCTTGACAATTTGTTGGTGTAGCTTCTCTGCGGTTTTATGATCAGGGTCAGCACTCACTCGAATGGGCTTTTTTGTAGTAACGTGTGCTAACTTATCAATATCTTTTCCCATGGTGGCGCTAAACATGACAGTTTGAACTTCAGGGCTGCAATACTTCATAATCTCTTTTATCTAATTTTAGAAGCCGAGTTCAAGAAGCTTGTCAGCCTCATCGAACACTAGAATTTATAAATTTTATATCCCGATGCTTCTAGAGTTCATCAGTAAGTCAATGATTCGGCCTGGAGTTCCAATTACAAGCTAAGGGTTATTCCTTAGAGCCGCTTATTGCTTTTGGATGGAACTAGCCCCAATGGCCAAGGCTGCTTCCAGATTAGTAAATTTGTTAAGCTTCTGAAATTATTCATAGATTTGAATTGCTAATTAGCGAGTTGGGGTGACGATAAGGCTTCTGATGTAGCCAACTGCAGCCACATTGAAATATCTTTGGATGATTGGTATTAAAAAGGCTGCCGTCTTGCCAGAACCTGTTATAGAGCTTGCCACCACATCCTTCCCAGTTGATATCACAGGAATGGCAAGTTGTTGGATAGGAGTTGGCCTCGCATATCCGAGCTAGCCAATAGCCTTGAGGAGTGGTCGAATCAAACGCAATTACTAGAATGATTTTTTTTTGCTATTCTCATCCATTGTCAGTATCGCCTTGTCTTTCTTACCTTTCTTCTTACTCTTGTCTACTTACTCAATTATCATTTTCTATTGGAAAATAGGCTCAGTCTAAATACTCTTGTTGCGAGACTCATTTCTATTTCTCCTATCGATCTTCTATTGAAGGGAAGTCTGCTTAGTTTATAAAAAGGAATCTTGCTTGATTTCAGATCTTAAAAGTTTCTACTTCAAGGAGAGCTTTGGTGCTTGTGAGAGCCCATCGAAGAAGTTACTATTAGATGGTACTGCGGCAAATTCTTATGACTAACTTTCCATTGTTGAAGGTAATCTTATTATAAAATAATTGATAACATTACATAACTCTCAAAGCAAAAGTGATCAATCAATCATCACTTGACAGGCATAACAATTATTGTTTCGTAAATATTCCCATGCTTAGCAAGAATAAATATTTGATGGTTCTTAGTTATAATTTAATAGAATATCAGCAAATGGAAAATAGGACAGCCACAATCAACCTATCTTCAAGCCGCTCTGAAAATATACTTAAAAAATACCATCAGCTCACCTCTCCCCTTGTCTCGCTCCACTCAGCCAAAAAGCAAGACCTGATGAAGGAGGAGGTGCGGCAGAATGTGGGGATGAAGCTGGACTGCATCAAGAATAGGGGCAATAAGATCTATGCTTTGGATACAACCATCCCCTACTCTGACCTCAAAGCAGGAGCAGCCTTGTATCAGATTCCTTAATTTTCTGTCCCCTAGGTAAATTTCGAAGTTTCTGAACATATTCACAAGAAGGTATAGGAAGCTAAAAAGGAAATAATAACGTATTTCCCTGAAATATCCAAGTCAAGCAACTACGTCCCCAAGAAAATTGAGCACCAGCTTAACCACCGATCTGCAGTGAGATAGCTAGAAGAATGGCTAGGGTAGAAGTTGAAAAACCCACCGACTAATTCGGAGGAGAGCATTGAATATAAGAATATGATAATGGGGGTGGGGATGAAGGAGTTGATAAGAATCATCAGTAAGCGATGCAACTAATAGGGGAGGATGGCTGAGTAAATTTGGGAACTAACGTGGAGCATTTGCCGTTAAATCATCCTGTACCTTTCCAAGAGGGCCAAGAAGTGCGAATAAATTCTATAGGAGGAGCTTTTGTTCATGAGAACAGGCTACTAGAAAGAGTTTACACGCTTAAATGCACAAAATACCTAGTTTGCTAAGACTATTAAAAACCTAGAAGAGCAAAATAAGGATTACCTCAATTAATTAGTCAAAATTAGAAAAAGAAGGGGTAATCTTTAATAGGAAAATAAATCCCTTAGTTTTCAATATGGACATATTCAAAATGAACTGAAGAAAGTACTGTAATAAAATTTGGCCATTTATCTGAACATTGGAGATAAGAATAAAAGAGGGTGGATTAAAAAAATGTATAAGGATATTAGTTCACTCCCTGAATAGGTGGAATCTACTGTGAGTGTTATTTTGAAGAAGGAAGTTGCATAGGTCATTGAATAAAGAATCAAACTATAGAAAATAACAGGCTAGTATGAAGAAGATGCAGTAAAGGCAGAAGATATATAAAACATTGGGAAAGAGGTGAAGAAGAATAAGCAGAAAAAGAATAAGGATAAAAAAAAGAAGAAGAATAAAAGGGTTAATAATACTGAAAGGGAGGATGAGAGCACTCTCATTACGGTACCAGTGGAGTAAGATGATTAGATCTAATCTTAGGAAAGTGAGAAATCTTGTGCTGATTTGGTAAAAAAGATGCATGATACCTTCCTACCAGTCGATGCCTAAACTCAAACTGAAAACAAACTTATGATCTAAGCCTATGCAAGCACTTACGTCATATCCTTTGCTGATTAATCAACTTCTGTTACTGTCGAAAATTTGGGATTATTGTAAGAAATAGGCGTTAATACTGAATAGATAAAAGAAGAGTTTAAAGGCAGCAAAAAGAAAGGCAAAGAAAATACAAAAGAAAATACAAAAGAAAATACAAAAGAAAGCACAAAAGAATAAAGCAAAAGTAAATAAAAATAAAAGGTTAACAATGCACCTCTCTTGAAGTCAAAGACCAAGTTTTAAAAAGGGAAGAAGACCAATCTATAAACTGTACAGTAGTATCGCCTTGAAGAATCAAAAGTATAAGCCAGAAATTTAAGTGTTCCATTAGTAAATGAAGTATTTAGCAACATATAAAATACAAGTTTAGCTACTGATACAAAATCTGACCTGAACAACAAATCCTTATACAAGTAAAATCATCTAATGCAGTAATAATCCTTTTAAAACATATCAAAGACCAATTCAACAATCATATCTCCAATATTGGCAGCATAAATCAGATAAAAAATTGCCATTTCTGCCAACTAAGTAATTTCTAGCAAAGCAAACAATCACAATAATCATAATAATAGTAATGTATTTAAAAAGAAAAATGAATCAACGTTATAAATCCCAAGGGGTTAGTTGCAGCAAATAATTGCTGATGAAAAATCTAAAGAGAGATTTTCTTTTAAAGAGAGCTTTAAGGAAGAAGACTCAAAAGAAAAATCTATCAGAGTTTAGTCCATCAATCATTCTAAAACGTATATTTGCGCATAGTGCAATAGAATTATTACGGCTTTGGAATAGAAATATCAGAAAAGAAGAAACAAGTTTAATGAAACCTAAAAAGGCAATATTTTTTCATCTGAGGAAAGAAGGTCCAACAAAGTTAGCCCCTATCAATCAATAAAAAGGTTTAACCCTGACTAATAGCTGTAAGCCTACTCTAATTTTGATAAAAGATCAAGTATTGCAAATGGGGGAAGGAGGTAGGGCCGAAAGAACAGTAGTTACATCCACGATATAAACTTTAAAAAAGATTTTTAGTAGCAATAACAAATGACAAAAGCCCCATACTACACCAACAGCAAAGATGAAACATACGAGAAAGAGTAGGAAGGAGAGTTTTCTTATGGAGTATACACCAAATTATCACCATATTCACTCTTCTTTACACAATTAGTCGAGGCCAACAAGCCACACATACAAACTTTGACAAATGTTACTATCTCAGTTGATCTTTAGAGCTACTTCGATATCGTTAGAGACGTTAACTCAATTCCTTAAAATAAGATAAACATGACAGAGAAGTCAGTTATCTCAGCAATTTAAAAAAACATCTTTCCTATCTTGAATGAGCTATTGAATATCGTCAAGAAGGCTGTCAAGCTCAATAGAGTCGGAGAGACGATTAAGAATTTTACTTCATTGCCAAATATTGTCTTTAACAGGATTTCAAGAAAGTACGGAGTAAAAATATTGGCAATAAAAAACCTGAAGATCCTGTTGATGGGGTTGAAAGATTCAAGCAAATACACTGAGAAATACAAAATAATTTAACTCATGATGTTTACTGACTGCAAATCTCCCCATAGCGAAGATTTATTCATATATCTCTTTGTGATGGCAATGTTCGATCCAGCATTTTCTCCCAATAAAATCGTCAGTCTGGAAGATGCTGATAAAATAAAAAAGATTTGTGAGGATTACTTAACAAAGTAACCTTTGGTTTACCAATAAATTGAGAAGTTCATGCAAGATGCGAGTAATAAAGGAGAGGGCATCAACTTATTACTCTTCGTGAAGAGCATAATAACAAACTACAGGCTTTTAAAGATAAGCAGAATAGAGTAAATGGGCTTTATTTACTTGATGCTCAAAAAGACACATTACATGAGCTATAAAAAGTTTATATACTTCCTTTCGACACTCAACATCCCACACTCTCTCAGGTGCCACATCTCTAAAAAACTACTCTAGTTTTGTGATATCAAAAATAAAGAACAAATGATAGGCATTTCTTAGCTCATGTTCTCTAAATTCCTTATGAGCTGTGAGTAATTCAATTTAAAACTTCTATAAAAAATTACTAACCTTCAGCTGTAAAATTATAAAAATTGTGATCAAAATATTATTGACCACTTAAGCAGTAAATTTTTCATCACACAAAAGTACATTCAAACCAAATACGAGGTTGAATCCAAAAATGAAGAGAATAAAATGTAATTCGCCCGTTAATCTATTTCTATTGAGGAGGCCACCGAAGGAGCTAGAGGGTCAATAAAATATAAAAGTTGCGATAGTTCTTTATACTAGATGTAGATATCGGAGAAAATGATTGAGAATGTAACAGTGCTGAAGAAGATCAAGGAGTACTCTTCTTTTACATTGAGCATTTGCCAGTATTTATAGAATAGGGAGTAAACTAAATACTTAGCATTTGCCCAGCATCTATTCATAAAGAACTACCTAATCATCCACATAATAGAGAGCTAGATCGAGGAAGCCATTGGATTGGTGGATTACTTCTCCAACTCTATGTTGGAAGTAATACGAATGCCTCTCTAGTAGTTTAGCATTAACTTTACCAAGCAAACATGATATGAATCGTTATATTATCTATTCTCATACAATAATCATTCAGCCGTATCTTCCTTCATTACTATTTACAATCAGGGATAGGTCGTACCATTTGTTACTTTAGTCGTATCTACCGTAACATTGGCCTAAATCTCCTAATCTAGAATCAAGAGCGGGCATAAAACTTTGGTTTATGTAGAAGAAAATATTTTACTTAGTATAGTCTGCCATCTTTAGCTTCAATTCCCAAAGCTTTTGATGCCCATTGAAAAATAACTCAATTTTGCTTGAGTTTTGTATGGCTATTTACGTTCTAAAAGTTATCCTTACTTTTCCTAAGGAGTCATAATTTTGCTTTAGCTTTTCTTCGAAGTTATTCGGGTTCACCTCTCCTTAATTTTAATTCTCCATATATTTTCAAGAATAGTTATTAAGAAAATATAAATTTAAAGAATGGGTGTAATATTGATATAATTTGATATTAAAGATAAGGTTCATAAGCTAAACTTTTTACCAACTCGATGGTAAATAAATCCCAATTCAGTCATTGCCTTTTCTTAAAGAATATTTCTTCCATCAAAGATATAGGAAGGCTTTTACATGATTTTAAAGAACTAGCCATAGTTGTAGGTTTTAAAGGCATCCCATTCGGTCAGGATTATGATTGCATGCGAGTTAGCGACTGCGTCAGTTGCATTATCCATTTGATTTATATTCTTCGAGTATCCCTACTTCCAAAGTTAGTGAAGTTTTATCTCATCTATAAACTGCATAAATCTATCAATACATTTTGTAAGGGTGTCTTAGGATCAAAGATCTGTAACTGTGTTCCTTCCTCAAGCAAATAATGACAAATCTAAACTGCGGGTGATTCACGAGGATCATTAGTATCTTTCTTGAAAGCTGTCCCAAAGATACAAATCTTTTTGCCTTTTAAATTGAAGTTCAATGATTGAAATACTCGAAGGAAGAAATTTTTCTTACGGTATTCATTGATTTGGATGACTGAGTCCCAGTAATTAGCAACTTCAGTTAAGCCCTTCATTTAGGCTAAGTAGATAAGAGCAAGAATATCTTTTTTAAAGCAAGATCCACCAAACCCTACACTGCTCATCAAAAATTTGTCGCCAATCCTTGAGTCAGCAGCAATGCATTTCTTGATCTCCTTTACATCTGCTTAGTACTATTCGCATAGGATTGCTATGCTGTTGATTGAAGATACCCTCTGTGCAAGAAAACAGTTGGCTACAAGCTTCGATAGTTCTGAGGAATGCTGGTTAGTAAAGATAATCTTTTCTGTTGGCACATATCCATAGAGATTGACCAAATTCTCAATATTGTCAGTTGGGCGTGAGCCAATTATTACTCTGTCGGGCTTCATCAAATCTCTAATCGCTGTGCCTTCCGCCAAGAACTAGGGATTGCTAGTAACAACATATTTATTGATATTGTCCTTAGTGGACACAGCTTCAATGATTGCAGTTATCATCTGCGCAGTTCCAATCGGAACGGTTGATTTTTCCACTAATATGACATTGTCGAGCATAGGATGCTAGTTGTAATATTTTACAATGGAGCGAATTGCGTCTTCAGTATATGAGAGATCGTATGCTTTTCCTTTCTTTTAGCCAAAATTTTTGGTTGGAGTTGGTAAGGCTAGAAATACTATGGATGCTCCTGCTAAAGCTTTATCGATAGAATCTGTAAAGGATAGGTTAACTCCATTCGTCTTTGTCATTAGTTATTATAGACCAGGCTAGAAGATTGGAGGCTTGTTTTATTGACACTGTTGTATTCTCGGAGCGCTAATGTCGTAGACTAGAAACTAAATAGTTCATCGCATACTTGCTTATGAGGATTATGAAGAGCGAGGACTGTGGAAGTTGGGATGCCAACGAACCCTGCGCCGAAGCACGTGACTTTGCAAGATGACATTATTTGAATAAATGTTTGAAATTGATTGAAAGTATTAACATTAATTATCAGTATTTTTGAATATTTCTTTTCTTTGTATAGGTAACTATTTTTTGGCCAAGTGCACTTTATCTCGAGGTGGAATTATCCTTCTAGAGATAGTAATGCCCGGACTGCTTGTACTTTTCTTGATAAATCTTGAATTCGTCATTAATTCCCTTACTGCTTAGCTTATCCATCTTTTTGGGCAGTAATTTAGCTGGCTCAATCACTTCACTAACAATCTTGAGCAGATTCTCCTCATTGTTTAAGGCCTATGGGCTGTTGTAGATCTATATCATCTTATCAGCTTCCTCTATCTTGAATTGAGGCATCACAAGAGAGTCATACTTAATGAAGTTGCCTTAGCTCATGCTAGTGAAGGTCAAAGTTAATAGCTCAAGCCGATTTGTATAGATTGCGCAGCTTTACTTGAAGAATTTGGTTGAATCTGAGGAATATCGGTGTGGCCCATCTCGATTCTTGAGTCTTAGCTCTGAAAATATGAACTAGATGATAATGGCTCTTAACTCTTGGGAGTATTTGTCACTTTTGCTTTAAATCCTTTTCATGATGTTCGTGAACTAATTTTTCTCCTCAATGGAGAGATTGTCCTTGCCCTCAAGCTTATTGAGTTCTTCGTTGAGCTATTGAATTTCCTTTGCAAATTTCTTTGCCTACTCCACGTATTTCATCATTATCTTCCCTATTTCTTCCTGCTTTGCGAATTTAGCCTGATGGTCTTTTGAAGGATCTCGCTGCTGATAAACTTCAATCTTCTCATATGTTATCTGCAAGTAGCTGTAGTGGTTTTTATCGTTCTTCATCCTCTTTAGTTCCTTCTATAGATACAGCCTCAGCTTTTTGCGTTCCCTTTGCTGTAATTTCTAGGCCTTGATGTATCTTTGAGATTCCTCGATAACTTCGATGGCGATGGCAAGGAACAAGAATATATATTTTTTGATGTTGAGTATTCTTCCGAAGATGGTGTCGTTGACAAGGAGCCGGATAAATTACTTGATAATGATGTTGCGACACTGAAAATACTTCTTCACAATCACATACTTTGTGTTCTCAACTACTGAGTCCTCGTTTTCAATCGACAGGTAATCTCCAATCTCTTGGAGAGTAAAGTTGAATGGCTTGGATTAGAAGAATCCATTCTAAAGCTCAAAGAACTAAGAGAGCTTGGACATATCTGCCTCTACTTCTTTGTGACGCCTTAATATCTTCTACTCTAATTTTTATCTTTTTTTACTATTGGAAGTCAAGCTCGCAACGAATCCAAATTAAACTGAATGCAATAAATAATAAGAAAGAAGCATAAACCTCCAAACCACGACTTTCTATTTCAGTTTTAGTAATTAAATCCTCTAATCTTCGATTTCATTCAATCTTTAACTATTGATACGATGGCGTTCAGTATCGTAAAGATCAATATTGCCATAAAAAGGGTCGCTAAGCATTCTTTGATATTTCGTTTTTAATTAAGGTTATGAGATAAAATAGTCGAATTATTTGGGAGTGGGTGCGAAAGTAAGTCTTGTTTAGAGAGAATAGGGCTTATGGCTTATCCCGAAGGTATTTAGCAGTAAAGGTTCAAATGATAATTTGGGTGTTAGCGATATTTGGTCAAAAATAACAGTTGCTGGGCTGAGAAATTCATACTTGCCTCCTTAGGAAAGCTGCTAATATCTTTTTAGTTGTTCAAATATATCTCGAAAAAGAGCATTACTTTAAGGTTTATAGTTGATGCCCTATTCTCTTTGCCTTACCATATCGAATATATTTTGAATCAAGGAATCTATTTCGTTTGAGGGGCGATTGATTTTTATGTGATTATAAGGCTTTGTTAATTATCTCTATCTTATGAGTTCCACGTCGAAATAGTTTTTATTCTTTTTGGAAAATATCTCGTACTTTATTGATTGCTGGGATATTCTTAGCGGCTAAATTGCATCGATATTTCTTACTATTTCATCAATGTATTTGTCTGAGAAGAAAAAGAGTTATTATTTACTTAATGCTCTTTGCGTTTAGTATAATTTTCTTTTCTCATTAAACTTGTTATTCAAGGCTACTATAAGCTCCTATTTTATCTTTTCAACTTTGCGATAATAATGATCAAGCCTTTACATTCTAAAAGAGCCTTTGCCCAGCCTTTATCCCAAACTTTGCTGATTTTATTCTTCCTGAATGCTGTTAATTGTGTGATAGACTTTATCCTTTATTGCACCTTCGTGGATAGGGTTGTTTAAGTCTACAGTCATCTCTCCTAACACAATATTCTTATAATCAGTCTTCTTTTGTGAATTGATCGCTTAGTAATAGATGAGCTTTTTCAAAATGTAATCGAAGCAAGGATTTATCTCTTTGGATTTGTCCCCTTCAAAGATACTCCCTACTATCTTCTCCAGCTTCGATCGAAGTGAGCTGATTTTTCCGATGCCAACAGGAGATATTTTATACTTGATCATTGGCAAGGCCCTCGATTTTACGTAATTGTATTCATTCTCACGCTTGAACCCATAGAATGTACGCTTTTACAACTTCTAGTCTTTGCTATTATTCAAAGAGGCTATCATTCCGATGCAATTTGATTATGTTATAGTTTTGAAAGTCTTAAAAAATATGTTGCCTACCAGCAAAAATCTAATATTTCTCATAGGTAAATTTATTTGCCTTGAGCAGACTATGCTTTGATTATATATGTATGTATATTTGTTTTACCTATTTATAAAGCAATATTTGATGAAAATCATTGCATATAAGAATTGAGCTATGAAAATCCCCTTTCGCCAATAATTTCCTCAAGTTGCGCAGAGTTTAAGCGAAGCAAATGTATGACTTCCTTGAGATGTGTGCTGATGCTAGGCGAGAGGTTGAGTGTGGCTACTTCAGTTAACTTACAATCACTAAGATGAAGTCGTGTCTTGCGATAAATTGTATTCATTGTAGAGAACTAAGGGGCCAACTATTTAGTGAGAAATCTAAACATATTGTAGAACGAGGGAGTAACTTAATCTATATTGAATGTGCCTAATTAGATACATACCACCTTCAAAAAATGGTTTAAGGCAAGCTGACTATTAAATTATGATAGAAGTAGCTTAGAATACTGGGATTCTCCAATGTCGGCGATGGATTTCAAGAGAATAACTGTATTTAGTTTACTAAATAGAATAAAAATTACAACGTATATTTATTGGTGACAAAGTGCATGCTCCACAAGTAAGGAACAAACCAACTCTCAAAATTGCCGATAGCATTTGTAAAGAGATTATAGAAGTCTGCCGCAGAGTTATTGATGAAATGTTGTGCTAAGAAGAGAAAGATGATGGTTCTCAGGCTATTAAGTTCTGGGCTTATTTGGTTATGATGATTTATGAGTTATTTAAGGAAAAATATGATAATGTCTATATCAATATAATCATACCTGTTGACGGAGCTTTCAGTATTGAGCATGAGTAATAAAGAGAAGCCAAACAGATGAGGATCTTGTTCCTACCCTATGAGGAGCAGAGATCGAGAGAAGTACTTATTATCTTATTCAACTTCATACAATCAATGTCAATCAATTACGTGATGAAATACTCCTAAGTCAACTCAATAAAAAGCATAGCATTACTTTACATCAAATCTTGAGACTCCTCTTGGAATAATTTCGCTAATTTTTGATTTGATGCTTCTAGATTAAGACCATAAATATGCTGTTCATAGAGGGTGGGGTAAGCTCTCATCATTGTTAGCCAAAATCTACAGACAGTTCCTGCATTCTAATGGGAGGAATGGTTATGAATATTAGATTGGATAAAGGTGGCTCCAGCGTCAAAGAGAATGTATGTTTATTTGGAAATATTAATTATCTTTTCATTTAATATAACTCCGTTAGTAGATAAATTCCTTGGCTGATAGTATAACTTGAATGGCCTAAAGCAGCAAGATATGAGCATGGATATAAGCTCAGCAAGGGCACTTACTAATATTTATTAGTTTTTTAAAGTACAGATTAAAGTCGATAGGCCGTTGACGATAATCCTTGCTGTGGATTAAACAATATTGGTGTAGTTTAAGTTATCAATAATTTGTATGAACTTGATGATCAGATTGATGATTGGCCACATTAGGGTAGGAGTAGTAATAAATTATTTCATATTAACAAGACTGACCATATTCGATATGCATGAAGTTAATACCTCAAGAGACATTCCCTCAGGCTACATTTCTTTCATCACTGCCTTCAATCCGATCGCACACTGGAAAATAGTTTCATATGTTATCTATTCATTTATTGGACTCGCAACAATGGCAGCTAGGATCTCAAAGCATTTCTTGGATGTTTAGACTGGAAGAGTTTAGTGATACTTTTTGATGAGACGGGACAAATAATTGAACTGGCGTGCCTCATAAACTGAGCCTATAACAATACAAATTTTCTCGACAGGAAGATAGCTAATATCGTAGACAGTTGGAATCATGATGATGATTTCGATGATATTGATGAGTATTTGCTGGCTGTGCCTATCTGTGCAAAATTTGATATCTTACACTTTTTAAAGCATTGAAATGATGACTGGGTATGATTATTGCCTGAAGCATTTTATTATTGCCTTTGCGAGATCTATGCAGTTCTAAAAAACACTTGCTTCAATAGGAGCTTACACAATAGCAATGTCTCTATCCTATAAAATGTAGTCGTCATTTAGTTCCTTGTGATCGCTTAATACATGAGGAGCAGTCATAATCTCAGTAATAAGCGTCTTGAGTAGCTCAATAACTGATTGGCTTGAGTAAATCTCTTAGAAAATTTTATGGCAATGCTCTTGGCTTGATAAATTTTAGCTAGAACCATGCTTCCTTACATAGATTGACTTCGCATACTCGTGGCTCTTTGCATGGTAAGCAAATAAAAGGAGTGGCCTGCAGTTTGAGCAAACAATAATTGAGAGAACCTTACCTGTTTGATAATAGTTGGCTTTGGGCACATTCTTGATTAGTAGATGAAGAATGATCAACAGATAATCCTTTAAGACGTCAGAATAAAGGAAGGGATATGAGTTTTGCAATCGTGTCATCTGCTATAAAATGCCAGAGTAATACTTTTCAATCTATAAGCAAACATCAAACGCAGACTGGCTTAAGAGATTGGCAAATAGTTGATCGAACTGCTACAGTCTGCGAACAAAAATATGGATTATGTTCTTGACCTAAGACTGATACTGAAACTAAGAAGGCATGCTGCCTAAACCATATAAAATAACTTTGTCAATTTTTCTTAGAAACTACAACAGTTTTCCTAAGGCTTTATTATTTCCTCTTTCAAATTGTTCTTTGATCTTTGCAAATAAGAGCTAAGACAGATTGAAAGCAATTTGTATGGCATTGGTGATATACTAAACAAAAGTTTCTTTGTTATGTATGAACCTTTTCCCATTGTATTCCTTCATAACAACCTTACAAGTAGATAATACTGCTAATGCCCTATTGTTTTGCAGGATATTTTCTAAGTCACTTTAGATGAGGGTTGTTAGTTGGGTAAGAGAGTTGACTATAAAATGATGGAGCTAAGGGTATTGATTGGGGTAGTTCATTTTAGCAAGATAGGCAATTAATTGGTTGAAGTGTTTATAATGGCGCATATCATGGAACTGATAAGCCTCAAGAAGCTTTTTCTTTAGCTATAATTTTAATTAGGGACTTATCTCTCTGATTGTGCTACCCTTTTTTAAACTCCAGTTTCTCTTTATTACGTTGGTGAGTAGGATCAAGCAAGACATTTGAAGGAGGTAATCCGTTGATTAGGAATACATCATTAGGAGCGTACTTGGGAAGAAGGGGTGATTTTAGCATTAATGCAGGAAGTCATTAGCCATTTTAATGCTTTGTGCGTCCGCTCTTTGCGTCTGTATGACTGCAAACGCCTAGAGTATGTGAGCTGTGTTTAAGTTTTGACTAGCCTCCATTGATTGTAATCAATTAATATAAAGAAGATCAATTTGATATAATATTTAATGGGGAAAGACAGTTTGGCGCATATTACCAACAAAAAAATAGCAGGTTTATTTCCATATATTCAGGCAATAAAGTCATGTACCAGCTGCAAAGGGGCCAGAAGTCAGAGTGGATGGAATATAGCGATTTAACAGACTATCTTGATTAGATTATGCAATATTAGAATTAACGCAAAAACAGCAAATTACCAAAAAAGCTTAGGAAAGAACTCACTCACAAAGAAGACCTCATGCTCGATGAGTCACTTTAAGCTGAGGGGAAATACGAAGAGTCCAAAACTATTTCTGATCTGTTATTTATTGAAAAGAGGGAAAACTGCCTTAAGTTCAAAGTCTTTTTCACAGATGGATCCTTTAGTTTTATGAATAATCATTAAATACGCAAAGCGAACTCAGACATATTGCTTGACTTCTACGAAAAATACATCATTGTGGGATTCTAATGATTATTTTGTTATGATTTTATCAACTATATATATAATTTTGCAAATATGGATT
>JACCDV010016405.1_pt1 | contig 13620 bp, 13 predicted proteins | sample 7446131 | NCBI WGS metagenome assembly JACCDV01 (sample SAMN15323448, study PRJNA562643) | freshwater metagenome | isolation source: river surface water | place: USA:Blue River Watershed | collected 2017-08-17 | reverse complement strand
TAACGCAATGACTTGAGATTCATTCAGAGCGGTACGCAATGGATGCGCTCTTTGATCATCAAAGACCAATAAATCTAAAAGAATATTGGTATCAATAACCAGCTTAGACTTCAATTATTCAACCGTGGCAGTTTGAAATCTAAAGTACATATTTGATCCCATCTCTGCTCTCTCCATTTTTTGACTTTTTTGATACGGTAAATGTCACAGATTTAGTGGTTTTTCCCTTAATTAAGGTGTAACCCTTCCTCTTATTTGACGCATCTATGTATTTTAAGGTGTCTCCAACATATCCGAAAGCAAAATTTACCTCTATTTGATGGGTGGTGTTATCAATATTGTTGATGGTGATCTTATCCACTAATCCATCTAAGAACGCACGTTTCTTTTCAGGCGGGAAGTCAGTGCTCTTAAGTTCACTCATTGTTGATCCAAATTCCTTAACCCAACTGACCCAACGCTTTTCACGTTTTTCATGATCCAGACTTTGGATTAACTGCTCACGCTCAGATTGCTTATCTAATTTGTATTCTTCTAATGACTTAAGAATCTTTTGAATATCAGACTTTGTTTTCTCTTGAAGTAATTGCTGAGTTTCTAAAGCAATAATCTTTGTACTTACATTTTCGATATCTTTCTCAACAGTCTTAATTCTTTGATTGATTTTTTTAACATCGACATCTGACTTTTTAATTGATGCAGATCCTAAGGTCTTTTTCTTAATATCTTCTTTAAACAAATAGGATTTGCTTAAGACATCTAAAACGGTATTCCAAACCAAATCATCTGCTTGATCAATTTTCACTGACGGTCTTGAATTACTACACTCCAAATACCTATTGGTGTGAGTCTTCTTAAAGTTATTCTCTTTTGTAGGGCAGTAATAAATAGACCTGTACTGACTTGGAATGATCTTTCCATGGTAGCGGGCGCCGCAAGAACCGCAATACAACAATCCTTTTAGCAAGTAGAAATTTCTTTGATTTGGTTCTTTTGCTCGTTTGCCACCAGCACTTGTATAAGAACGTTCTTTCCTTAGTTCATTGCATCGCTTGATGATTGAAGCAGGAACAATAGATGCACAATCAACACGAACTGTTTCGCCTGACTTCTTATCAGTCATTTGATAAAACCCAGCGTAATGGGTATTTCCTAGCAACGCATTAATAGATCCATGCGACCAAACTGCTCGACCACGCCTAGTAATTACGGCGTTATCCAATAAACCATCACGTATCTCATCTAATGTCTTACCTGATTTGTAACTATCGAAAATATAGTTAACCCATTTCTTCTCATGTTCATCAGGAATCAATTTACTTTCAACTAACTTATATCCATAAGGCGGGGGTCCCCCCATCCAACCCCCTTGCTTGACGCGCTTAAGTTTCCCTAGTCTGAAGCGCTCTTTTCTTAACTTGTTGTCGTATTGACTAATTTCTGACAGAAGACCCACTAAGAGATCATCCATTGGATTTTGTAGGTCAATAGGATTTGGATCAGAACCTGTATAGAGCAAAATCTTATTTTGATTTAACTTATATCTGATCATCCCCCAAGTCTTTTGGTTTCTTGATAGGCGATCCGTATTAAACACATACAAATGCTTAACCTCGCCTTCATCAATCAGCGAGAGCAACTCTACCAAGACAGGTCTGTTTTCCAAGTCATCATGGGAACTAGATTGACCACCCTCATTCCAAACACGGTGTTTAAAACCCAATGACTTTGCTCTCTTGATGCCTAACTCTTTTTGAGTTTCCAATGATGTGCCACCCTCTTCTTGAGCGGTAGTACTAACACGGGTATAGATGTGAAGCGTTTCCATTTCTAAATGTCCTTAAATCAAATCGATCACCTTTCTTTGAGATTCGGTGTCGTAATCTATGTATCTCTGCGTTGTCTGTAGATTTCTATGTCCCGCCATGATCTGAATGTCACGCAATGAACCACCCACAAGACTTATTTTTTTAGACGCATTTGTAATAAAGGTTCTTCGCCCTGAGTGTGAAGAGCACCCCAAGAACCCAAGATCTCTGTACCAACCCTTAAACATATTGACGACTGATTGAGCAGAAGTCTTACGGGATCTCTCTGTGCGTACTACATGCGCATTTTCAAGATCAAATAAATTGATGTTTTGCTCAATTACATATAACTCTGTAAGAGCGCCTTTGAGAATCTTATTTAAAGGAATAATGCGTCCAGACTTACCCTTTGATGCTTGGTTAGTTAGGTTTATGGTTTCACCAATATCACCATTTGAATCACAGACCATTGACCACTTAAGTTCTGAGATTTCCTTTGCTCTTAATCCAGACTTAACTGATAAGAGAAAAATGACTTTGTTTCTTAAATTATGTCTACTGCCAGACAAGTATGAAATTGCAACTTGGCACTGTTTGTCTGAAAGAACTTTTGATTGCTTACCTAGGGACATAAAAACCTCACTCGTTATAAAAAGACCTAGGTAGATCCTATTAAGACGAGTGAGAAAAGTACACTGGTATTCGAATAACTAAAAACCCAAGCAGGATATGGGTTTGCGGTAACTCATTATGAAATGCTCATTTCATAATGAGTTAATAGACATCAATTACTAAATTTATAAAGTTCTATTTTTTCTACTGGTTTATCTGAACCACTGAAGTATTTATTTTGAAGATTTGAATACTCATCCGCCCATTGTTTTAGACCGTCAATAAACTTTACTTTCTTTGGATCTTGCTTATAGTTGGTTTTAAACCATGGCGACATAGTCACATTTCCAACCACTGGATTTTCAAGACCATATGCACTCGGGAAATAGAAAAGGTCCAATCTAAGAATATTTCCATAGTGATCATATTCAGAAGTTTGAACAGTTATTGCATTTGAATCAAACTTTATTCCCTTGGAGTTGTAAAAATCTCTTACCTTATTTTGTCCTGGGGTAGAAGACTGAAGATATGTAGTTGCCTGGATATTTGTACACCGTTGTTGCCATAATTGGGTGCCATAAGTATTTGAATAAATGAAACGATCATTTGGATCTTTACAATAGTCTGGATCCCATCTATACGCACGAGAGTCTATGTTCGTCGTGAAATACATGGCGGCAGTAAGTTGATTGCTCTTATTAATTTGCGCCAAAATCATTTCTCTTAACGTAATTGGTTCAACACTACTGCCTACCGATCCTCTATTGATAGATTTTCTGTCCCATGCATTTACTACGATCCAATCTCCCTCAGGAAGAGGAATTGATCTCACTAATTTTTTTCCAAAAAGTCCATCTGAAATAACTTGATAACTTCCCTTAAAAACATCCCCTTGTTTTGGTAAATCACTCGATGCAAAAGCAACATTCATCTTGATTAACGCTAAAACAAACAGAGGAATTAATGCAATTTTTAATTTCATGATTTACCTTTTAGAGTATTAGTACTAGAAATTGTAATTAAAGTAAATTCAAAAAGGGTAAAAATTAACCAACACAATTCTAGGTATTACACCCTAGACCAGATAACTTATTATGAAATTCTTATTTAATAATGAGTTATTACTTATCTTTGTGCCTAGAGTTACATTATAGAATTTTTATCATTTATTAACGACCTTAAATGAAATACACTCATTTGATTTGTTAATACTTTCTAGCGATAAGATGCCGAAGAATTTCTTAAAATCACATCCTTAAAGTCATGCTGATCCAAAAACCCCTTTAGATTTGGGTGCGGAGTTCTATGTTTTGGTCCCAAAACTATCTCGGCAATAGGTTCAACGCCATCAATCGCATCTAAATTTAGCAGGTGAAATGGAATAAGTTGATTCCTTGATACAACATGTTTTCCAAGTGAAATTTTTCGTGACACACTTGATTCCTGCAATCTCCACTCAGACTCTTCAGAAAATGCGCTTGTTTTTAAGGTAAACATTTTTGGCAATAACATAGTCATCGCCTCTAAAAGTCTAAATTTCTTTTCTGCTGCTTTATTTCTTTTGTCTAAAATGAAATTATCTGGGGCGATACTCAATAAACCACCAAAAAATCGATCATCGAAATCAGGATCTTTGACAATTTTTAAAACTTCATTAAATATTGGTTTAACAACTTTTCTATGATCATCATCGGTATAAAGCACCTGTGATAGCGCTAATGCCCCATTTCTTGATGCTTGTTGATTTGCAATTAGACTTCTTAAGTACTTAGTTGAAAATCCTATAGATAAACCATTGCCGTCATCAGCATAACCCCTCCACTGACTTAACACGTCTGCGCTTCCCGACAGGCAAAACCCATGACTATCAAATGAGTTTTCAAATAAATCCATTAAATCTTCTATATTCTTTTTTTGATACTCATCAAGTTTGCTCTCTCTCGATAGAGATCGAATTACTAATCTTGCCAACCTGCCTTCTAGGTAATCATTTGAAAATGACAAGGCGGAAAGTCTTAGGGATCTACCTGAAATAATTTTATGAAAGGAATCAGTAGAGCAGTAGTGATATAGGATATCTGGCACGCTCATATTTAATTAACCATTTCCTCACCAATAACCTCCGCTTGACGCAAAACGAGATCAATTGCATCTTTCTCTAGATCTGGCGGGTATTTGTACTTTTTAAGTAACTGCCTAATTAAGATTCTTAACCTTGCTCGCACAGAATCTCTCACAGACCAATCAACAGTTAGGTTTTCTCTAAGTTTTTTGGCAACCTCACGCGCCATCTCAACCAAAACCTCCTCCCCCATCAATTCTTGAGCAGATGTATTTTGAGCAAGTGCGTCATAGAATGATTCCTCTTCCGAGGTTAGTCCATGACTATCGCGAAGATTTAAATCTTCCTTGAATTGCTTCGCCATCTGAATTAATTCTTCGATGACTTGTGCCGCTTCAATTGCTCTGTTTGAATATTTGCTTAAAGCATTGTTTAGTAGTTCACTAAACTTCTTCTGTTTCACAATATTGGTTCTGAACTTTGACTTAACTTCGTCTTTGATCAATTTTTGTAATAACTCAACTGCTAAGTTCTTATAAGGCATTTTCATAACCTCTTTTAAGAACTCCTCTGACAGAATCGATATATCAGGCGTCTCTAACCCTGCTAGTTTGAACACATCGGTCACGCCTTCACCAACTACTGCTTGAGAAACTAGTTGCCTTAATTCATAATTAGTGTCTTTTCTTGGTACATCACCTGACTCACCTTTAATTAAAGGGGCACGAACTGCTTGATGGAATGCAACCTCAGGTGACAGTTCCATTGCTTCGTCTAATGTTCCGCACAAAGCAAATGCCTTAGTCATTTGAAGAACAGTGTCGCAATAACGCCTCTTACCATCTTCCTGCTCTAAAACATGATCCATACACTCTGGAATTAGTTTTAATGCTTTAGTTCTGAAATCTTTCCAATCAACTGGGTGCAATAGGTCTCTTGCAACCTGAACCTTCTCTTTCAAAATCCTTAATGCTTCAGAAGAATCAATTGCAGGTTTGCCACGTCCTCTAGCAGCACTATACGTGGCAAGTGCTTCCTTAAGTTGTGGAGCAATACCAATATAGTCAACAACCAATCCACCTGGTTTATCTTTGAAAACTCGATTAACACGTGCAATTGCTTGAGCAAGATTTGCTCCTTGCATTGGTTTGTCGATATACATTGTTGCCAAACACGGAGCATCAAACCCTGTTAACCACATATCTCTAACTAGAACAATCTTAAGTGGGTCTACGGGGTCTTTAAATCGACCTTCTAGATCCTTCTTCTGCTTCTTATTGGTATGGTGCGGTTGAAGTTCCGCTTTATCAGATGCTGAAGCAGTCATCACAACCTTAATGGCACCCGTCATATGGTCATCGGAATGCCATTCCGGTCTTAAAGCAACAATTTGATTGTATAAACGTACACATATCTCACGTGACATGGTGACAATCATTGCTTTGCCGGGTTGAGTCTTACTTCTTGTTTCATAGTGATTGATTAGATCTTCGGCAACCTCTTTCAATCTCGCATCTGTACCGACAATGGATTCCAATGCCGCCCATTGACTCTTTGCCTTCTCTTTTAGTCGCTCATCAAGGATTTCGCTATCTAATATATCTTCAACTTCATCATCGATTCTTGAAAGTTCGGACTCATTAAGATGAATTTTTGCTAACCGAGATTCATAATAAATTGGTACTGTTGCACCATCCTCTACCGCTTGTTGAATATCGTAGATCGAAACATATTCACCAAAGACCGCTTGAGTGTCACGGTCGTTCTGAGAAATTGGCGTACCAGTAAATGCTAAGAATGTTGCATTAGGCAAAGCGTCTCGTAGTGATTTTGCTAAACCGTATTTAATAGAACCTGTTTCAGCATCGACTTTGGCAGAGAACCCATATTGAGTTCTATGTGCTTCATCAGCAATAACAACTATGTTGTGTCTATCTGTTAAAGCAGGAAACTTATCCTCGTCTGCCTCAAGACCAAACTTCTGAATGGTTGTAAAGATAATCCCACCTGATGGTCTGTTCATCAAGTGCTCTCTTAATTCGGATCTTGAATTTGCTTGTTTAGGAGTCTCTCCCAATAGTTCGCCAGAGTTAGCAAACACATTAAACAATTGACCATCTAGATCTTGTCGATCAGTGACCATCACAATTGTTGGATTACTTAAACGTGGTTCTGAGATCAAGCGACCTGCAAGGCACGCCATTTCAATGCTTTTGCCTGCACCTTGTGTGTGCCAGACTACACCACCTTTTTTTGTTCCATTGACATTGCTTGCATGCACAACACTTTCAACCGCCGCTTGAACTGCATGAAACTGATGGTATCCAGCAATTTTTTTAATTGTTGTTTTACCATCTTCGAATAAGCAGAAATAACGAAGATAGTTAAGAAACACTTCTTTATTGAAAACGCCTTTGATAAGCGTTTCCAATTGTTGGTTTTGACCTAGCGGGTCAAGCGCAACACCGTCTATTGTTCTCCAACGCATAAAACGTTCTTCATCTGAAGAAATTGAACCTAAACGTGCATATATTCCATCAGAAATGACCATGCAAAAGTTGTAATTAAACAAGTCAGGTATGTCGTTTTTATATGTTTGTAGTTGATTGAATGCCGCCCAAATATCAGCGTTTTCATCAGCAATATTTTTTAACTCAATTACCGCTAGAGGCAGACCATTAATAAAGACAATTAAGTCAGGTCGACGATTATGTTTATGCCCATGAATTGTGAACTGATTAACAATTAACCAGTCATTTTTTTCGGGGTTATCGTAATCAATTACTCTTAGTTGTTTGCCAATTTCCTGAGCGCCTTCGTGGTAGACAACTTTGATGCCTTTTGTTAAATATTGATGAATTTGCCTATTGCAACTGACTAAAGCAGGCATATTAGGCGATGTTAGATGAGATAGAGCAGATTGAATTGCGGCAAGAGGTAGGTCTTGGTTGATTCTCTTTAACGCAGACTCCAATCGCTCCGCAATAACAACTGACCGATAATCATTGCGCTCGGATTGCTCGCCATCCGGCGCAATGTCATAACCACATTTGTATTGGTAACCCAGTTCCTTAAACCAATCAATAGTTTGCACTTCAACGTGATCTTCTGTGATAAGCGCCATCAAAAACCTACTTCATTTAAGAATTTATTAGCATCGAATATATTCAGTTCGCCCGATATCAATTTGGGAAGTAGCGCGTCTCTCAACTTACTAAGAACTGATATTTCACTATTTAACAATGATATTTTTTTGAAAAAAGGTTTCACCAGTTCTTCAAATTTATAAATTAGAGTTTCATCAGGCGGGAAGGGTAGAGTTAAACGCATTAAGTCTGATGGGTAAATGTGGGGTTGAGCAGCGCCCTGCTGCATAAAGTAAATTTTTTCCTGATTTATTTTTAGAAAAAGATACCAAAAATAAATATTGTTTGTCTGTTGCTGCCCAATAAAAGAGCAATCAGATGCCCAAATATTTTCGCTGTAGAGTCTAACGAACCCTGCATTTGCGCCAGATGCACTTATTGTGATTACTGGACCATCTACATTTGATTGATTATGAAAATATGCGGGTTGAAGTCCGCCCGCTACAACCGGTATCAATCCTTCTATGCAAGAGGATTTAGTGATTGATTTCCCTTTTTTAGGGGTTATTAAATCGCCCAATGATTTAATAACCCATCCCTTGGGAATTTTTCCCGAATCAGAATCCTCAAATTCCGCAGTAAATAAATCGCTAATCTCAACTGGTAGACCAGTGGGTTCGCCCTCTACTTTTGCGTGAATAGAGTCAAAGTCAACAAACAATGACTTGAAAATTGCTTTTGAAATATCTTCGAGTATCTGATTAGTTTTTTGATTTAGTTCGATTTTGTCATCTAACGTACCGAGAATATGAGCAACTGCCTTTTGCTCCAACAGAGGAGGTAGGCGCAGTGTTTTCCTGTAAAAATCATCTCGAGATAATGATGGAACACCTGAACCGCTAGATAGAGTCGAAATATCCAGATCTTTTACTGCGTAATAAGACCATCTTGAATCAAGATTCTCATTTGGTTCCAACCAAAATGCTGTATCGATTACATGTGATGGTTGCTTAGACCAATATGCAGTTAGCGTTCCTTTTCTTGCAATAATTGGTCGCTCTGCTGGAGCAATTGGTTTCGTCGTACTACCCACAATGCCTCCACTACCCCAGACTGGGTAGGGATGTTCAAAATTTTTATAATCTTTTAATGCTTTGCCATACTGCAATTTGCAAACTTGGTGCCAAGTTGTATCGGTCCAAGTCATTTCTCTAGTCCCAGAGATGCAAGAGATCTTAAGATTTCCTTATCAAGTTGAACTGCAGATTGCTTAAGAGCATTCATCTCCTCTATAAATAGAGAAATTTTTACTTTAAAGTCTTCATCGCTTTCCGATGAAACTTCAATACCAGTATATCTTCCTGGCGCCAAAGAAAATCCATTTCTTTCAATTTCATCTAACTTTGCAGACTTACAAAAACCTGCTACATCATGATATCCAATGCCATTACGCCATTTTTCAACTGTAATACTAATTAAGTCTATTTGGTCTTGATTTAATTCTTTATGTTTTCGTGAACCCTTAATTGGGGTGCTACATCTTGATGCATTAATAAAAAGTGTTTCACCTCTACGGTCTCTGCCATTCTTTGTTTTGTCATTAGTAAAGAACCAAATACAACAAGGTACATCTGTATTGATAAACAGATTACCTGAGAATGTAATCATCACCTCAATAACATCTCCCCGAATCATTGCTTCACGTATTTGACCTTCACCATTTGTATTCGAAGTCATTGAACCATTTGCGAGAACGACACCCGCCTGCCCGCCTGGTTTAAGTTTCCATAACATATGCTGTAACCATGCATAGTTAGCATTGCCTACTGGCGGTCTTCCATATCTCCAACGAGAATCATTCTCATACTTCTCTCCACCCCAATCAGATATATTGAAGGGTGGATTTGCCATTATGTAATCAAACTTAAGATCAGGAAATTGGTCTTTAGCAAACGTATCGGCAGGTTCTTTCCCTAAGTCTGCCGAGAATCCACGAATTGCCAAGTTCATTGCTGCTAATCGCCAGGTTGTAGGATTGCTCTCCTGTCCATAGATTGAAATATCATCTACACGACCGCCATGTGATTTAACAAATTGTTCACTTTGAACAAACATACCGCCTGAACCACAACATGGGTCATAAACACGACCTTGATGTGGCGCTAGAACTGCCACAAGAGTTTTGACGATATGCGCGGGAGTGTAGAACTGACCGCCCTTTTTACCCTCTGCAGATGCAAACTGCCCCAGAAAGTATTCATACACCTCGCCTAGAACGTCACTTGCATTTTGTGCATCGCTAAACCCAATTGTTGAAATTAGGTCAACCAACTCACCAAGAACACCTTGCCCTAATTGAGCGCGACCAAATCGTTTATCTAATTTACCTCTTAGATTAGGATTTTCATTCTCAATAGCAGTCATTGCGCCATCGATTATTGAACCAATATCAGGTTGCTTTGCTTTTGAACGTAGAGATTCCCAACGCGCATCCTGTGGCACCCAAAATACGTTATCTTGAGTGTAGTAGTCACGCTCTTCTAGTTCGCCAGCATATTCATCAGGTATTTCGCTGATGAAATATTCAGACTTAGGGTCTGAAACCATTAATTTGATCTTTTCTTGTTGCTTAAGAAAAGAATCAGAAATGTATTTAAGGAAAATTAAACCGAGTACTAGATGCTTATATTCAGCGGCATCCATTTGCGCACGTAGTTTATCTGCTGTTTTCCAGAGTGTTGCTTTGAAATCTGTTGCCAATTAGATGTATCTTTCTTATATAAATTCTTATAATTTTTGAATATAGCAGGAACACGCTATTTTTACTAAAAATACGCATTTTGATAAATTTAATCAAGCATAAATTGAATCTTATTAACAATTGAATTTCTGACATTTCATTTGTTAATAAATTCCCAATCATTTTCCCTTGTAAGTCGTATATATAGATGTATATGTGACGACAAGTCCCAAGTCCTTATCTAAATCACGTTGCGAGAACGGTAACGATAGCGAAGACCAAGACACCTTTAAATTATGAAAAGTACAAAAACAGAAGGGTACTTTCAAAATATTTCTGTTGCGATGTGAGCAATGTCCAAACATGACAACTCACGAGGATCTATGTATTGATTCGGTAAGTTATTAGATCCTGCCGTTGTATAAGTCTGAGATTAAAAGGCAAAAGATCAACCGTCCTTACTTGGTTTCAAGTTCTCATACCGAATTGTTCTGAAGCGACATAGACGCAAACCCAGATACACAACTTGTCTTCGGATAGGCAAGTTGTGTCCTCAACAAACATACCGCAACGAATTAACAAGGAAATTATGGATATTTTTAAAGACTTTTTATCAAGAATAAATAAACATGAAGGATTGTTTATGTTCAAACAACAACTAATCAATCAAATCAGAAATTCATCTAAACAAGAATTTTCAATCAAGCATGATCAAAACTCTAACTTATTGATCGTTGCAATCCCTGTTGATAAAAAATTCAAGATCTAATTAAACGCTTAAGGTTCAAACAATGGATAACAAGATTACTTTTATAGGCAATATGCTTGAAGTTAATAGGATTGAGGTAACAATCAAGCAGTTTGCAGATGTTATTGAATTAGGATTAACCCATCCATCACTTAATGATTTATACATCGAGTTGATTGGTGGATATATTCTTAGTGGATATAGGTATGATGACTCATCTTATCCATTGTTTGATCTAAGAGTTTATGATCAATTGGTGCCGGAGTTTAAGAAAGACTTACCTCTATTTGATAAGGTTTTAAGCGCACAGATATTTGACCGTCAAGATAACAAATATTATTTAATTTATGTTCAAGAACTAGAGCGATGCGTATCTAGTATTGAATTCGATAGTCCATATGAACCTAAATACTTATCGATGTCATATGAAAGCATCAAGTTAGAAGATGGATCTGAGTACAAAGTAGTCAATCCTTTGTATCTTGATCAAGAGTATGAAACTGAGATTAGTTATACATCTAAGGAAACTTACTTTGCACTCAAATCTGATGGCAGGTCAATTAATCTTAATTTAACGAATTAATATCATTAATGCATCGTTCATTGAAACATAAGCATCATAAAAATCTTTAAAAGATATTTGATCTTTTTTAATGCAATACTCCTGATAGATTCCGTACGCACGATCAATTATTACTTGATCATCAAACGCCATATCAACAGTTGTTGTTGATGTTGCCCAAGTCATATTCAGGTATGTCAGTGCATGGTAATCTCGATCAGCATCGCTTTCTATGACCATATCCTCTCTTGAGTAGTGCATTTCGTTCCATTCCTCATTTTTTGAGTAGATAACAAATGGGTACCTATTTCCGTTCTCACCTAAAAATGCATCTATCTGACCCCGACAATTGTGAAATTTTTCAGAAAATTTGCCACTTGTTGGATGAATTAGTTCATATCTATTAAGTTGCTCAATCATTATTTGATTCCTTAATTAAATTAATGAAAATGACATAGTGATCATTCGATTTCTTGCTAGGTTTAGTGGTTTTAACAGTCGAACCTCATGAAGAGTGCTCTCTGGAGCGCCTAAAACGTTCTCCAGCACGTTTATTGCATCTTTTAAGGTCTCTGCCTTTCCATTCCAATCCAAACGTACTCTTTGGTTGTTTCCTTCTAATTTCACTGAAAATGTATTAATTGCCTTGATTTCTTTATTTTTTCTCATAAATCACCTATACTTTAGTTAACAAAAAATAGTAGTAAAAACGCTTTAAGTTATTGTTTTTACTATAGAAATAGTTTATCTTTTTTAGCGGTTTTTGACGGTTTCTAGTCAAATCCATGATTTCACTTGTTAACAATTAGGCGGTATATGAAGTCTGAAAATTCAATTTCTCGTCACTTTCCATATAAACATCCAACCTTTGGAACGAAAAATAAGAAGAAAGACAAATCGTCTTGGGAAGAGTCTGTTTATTACTGGTGGTGGGAATACTTAAGAAGAAATCAGGATTACCTAAAACTTTGTAAACAGGGTAGCAACCGAGGCACGCGAAATCAGATCTTTGAAGATTTTGGAGATGTAACCAAAGGCACATTTGAACAGTGGTGGAAAGAAGGCAAACGTGGAGAGCGCCTTTTTTCAGAACCTCAAAAAAATCTTGTTGAAGTTTTAAAAGAGGGTGATGTTGTTCAGTCTCCTAACTTATCTGTAACCATGTCATTCCCACAACATCTACCTAAGGAATATATTGAAAAGCAATTTAGAAAATTGCTAAGAACACACCATGTGGGAAAACGAGGTAAACAGAATGCCAAAAAGAGCACTGCTAAATATTGCGTGTCTAGACAACCACAAATTAATGCCCTGAGAAAGAATCTTGCTTTATATGACTACCGACTCGCCAACCCTAAAGCAAAACTATGGGAAATTGGAAACGCGATTGACCGTTACATGTTAAGTCAACGAATCAAACCTGGACAACCAAAACATGAAACCGTTGAACAAAGAAAAGTATTAGCAGCAGGAGTCAGTCGAGACCTGAGAATTGTAAAAAAGCAAATTAATAATGTTGCGAAAGGCATATTCCCCTAGTCCCGAATATCCATCAAGATAAATTCAAAGACAGGTTCTGTCGTTGAGACAAAAGTTTCGTCTATTCGCTTATCTCGTAACCTTAATTTATACCTAGTTACGTTGACTAAATATCGACTGTAGGTTGCTCCCCTAGGCGATAGCAAACCATTTGAATTTAAGTAATCGGCAATCTCTTGGTCTGTATGACCTTGAGCATTCATTTTTAGAATTAACTCATGTCGATCTGAACGAGTATTTTTGATGTCAAAAAGGGAAAGCGCTCGGGTTCTAATGCAGGTCTGAAAGGTGATATTTACCGCTACGACCTTCCAATATGTACTTTCAATTTCACTCCACCGTCACTGACTTGGCTAAGTTGCGCGGCTTATCCACATCAGTACCTCGCGCACAAGCGGTATGGTAAGCCAATAATTGCAATGGCAAGACATGCAAAATCGGTGATAAATGACCATAGTGCTCT
>JACCDV010937798.1_pt1 | contig 13622 bp, 8 predicted proteins | sample 7446131 | NCBI WGS metagenome assembly JACCDV01 (sample SAMN15323448, study PRJNA562643) | freshwater metagenome | isolation source: river surface water | place: USA:Blue River Watershed | collected 2017-08-17 | reverse complement strand
TATCATTAATAAACAACTATGTAAATGAAGTCACTAAGAAATTTAAGTATCTATGTGCGTAAGATAAATAAGACATATTTGAATTTCTCTTCTTAGATTTGGTGTTAGAGATGTTTACATAGCTGTACCCAGGACAGTCTAAGATATTGAAGGCAGCATAGGTTTATATAAGTCGGGCTAAGAGATTAAAAAAAATACCAAAAGGCATAAAGACAAACTTAGTATCTTGCAAGGAGTATTTAAGAGTGCTTCATTAATATCTATTAAATATGCCAGCAAGTCTTAAAGGCTTATCAATACCAATGGGCCCTAGTGCTTCCTAGATGCTTAGGTATATGAGAGATGAGATAGTTGAAGCTGAGGATGATGAAAGCGTCGCATCAACTTTGGTCCTACCCGTGGAAATATTTTAAAAGCTTGGGCGATCGAAAGAGCTTGAACTAAAACTATAAAGATATTATTAAGACTAATAAAAATAAATTTCAAGATTGACTTTTTTGAAAACAGCTCTTCATATTAATTATAAGGCGCTATTCGATTCATTAAATGAAATGCTTGATCACTAAAGACCATATGGTGTTTGGGGTAAACCCTTCCCTTGGAAGACTGCACTTTCCATCGATAAAAAATGGACCAAACAATAATAATAAAAGAAGTTGAAAACAGGTATTGATAAAACGATATAATGTTGTTCTTACTTGTGCGGGATTCTCGTAGATAAATAAGATAGTTTATTTGGAGGGCATCGTGTTTCATAAGAGTATATAATGCAAATTAGAGAGGATAGACTTTCCAAAATGCTTGCTAATGATGTAATTATTACCTTATTAAGTTGATTTAAAACGAGGAAAGATGGACTTTCTACGATGACGAATAGACATAAATCCTTATGGAAACTAGTGCCTTTATCACAAAGAAATTAATCAAAGAGTTAGTTATTTAGTTCATGACCATTCGAATAAAACTTTGATCTTTAATATTTATTAATAATAACTCATTTAGCATCATTTCTTTTCATAAATTTTAGTTTATTTTTCCACCATCTTTGGATTACTTTTAGTTTTTGTTCATTCTAGGCATATAGATTGTTTGGACAAGGGATGGCGGTTGATCTTAGCAAAACCCATCCATTAGGTTGCCCTCCTTAGATCATATTGACTACTCCTTCAGCCATTTCTTACAAATATGCATGCAGGAACTATCTCTATTAGCAAGCTGGTGACATATTGACTTCTAAGATGAAAGGGCGATAGTTTTGATCTATAATAATATCAAAACCAAACACTTCAAAACAGCCCTACTTCTGTACTATATCTGATTTGCAACAATTTAGTGTCTTCAAGATATCCTCATAAAATGTCTATTTAATCTTTTCCCATCTCTACCCAATTTTAACTGCAAGCTAGTCTTAGGCCATGGCTGATGGGAGTAACTTTGAAAGACTATCTCTAATTTGAATTTTTTGCTTCAAATAACATTCTTTATTTTGTGAATAATTAGTCAAATGTTTTTGCATATTCTCATATCTATCGTTACTGTATTTGACACTGCTAAACCTAGCATAGCATTGCCTGTATGCATAAGCAGTTAATGGCTCGAAGCTAGTTACAAGAACCCACTGCCTAATATCAAATTTTCGTTTACAGTCAAGCATTAAAGGATGTTCTATATACTTTTGAACGATCTTACTGTATCTGGATTGTATAATTTTGCTAAGATCATTCGTTATTGTGATACCAGAACCTCTTGACACTCCAGTTGGCTTTAAGATCCACATGTTTTATAGACCGTAGCTTCCGCTTGCTTGCTGGGAGTTATGCCACATTTTCAATATTTCTGTCGTATAAAAAGGAGAGATATTTTAAAATAGCCTTTCCTCTGAAAATATCAGTTCTTCCTCAGTTTTTTTGATTACTTTAAAGGCTTCTTTATAATCCTTTTTAAATTTGAACATAGAGTAGGAAATACCTTTTTCTTTGCTAATCATCTCGGCGACATATGATACATATTCAAATAGATAACAGATAGTTTACCATGTACTTTTTACTAATTTTAGCTATTCAATGGGTTTTTTATATAACAAGTTTAATATCTTTTAATTAAAGGATGCATGGTTCTTTTTGTTATGGTTGCAAAAAAAGAGTGGATTTTTTAGTATTTTACTGCAAAGTAAAGGCTATTTGCTTGATAGAAGTTTTCCTATCTTATTTAATAGCTTAAATGCCTAATATTTTACAAAGTGCTCATGGAAGCTATGACTATCGTCATAGAGTTAGATATCGAAAGAAAGTGGAAAGCTAGGCTTATTTTAAATTGCAGCTCTTTTAATATTTTTCCTTAGGGAGTTTTTATTGGTTAATTCTTAATTATTTCTAAAGTGGTTATAAAACTGTCCTTCTAAATAGGAATTGTCTTACACTGAAGTAAAGAATAATCATTTAAGTTATCCTTATAAACCCACTTCAAATGAAACAGAATACTATCTCTCTCGTTGGATTCAATCCATCCTCGTTTACTCAAAGCATCTTTTATATGCTTATCTCGACTATTCATCATGTATATCTTTGTACCATCAGGTAAACCCATCCTGCTTGAGTAGGCTTTCATTCTATCTTGGAAGTTTTATGATTTTTTAACAATTCTAAGTCAAAAATTACTTACAAATTTTCTGCATTCCTGAGGTTCAAATCATTATGGCGTTTTATCTGTAGCTTTAAAGATTAGTTTGGCCCTGTGACTGGAACTAATAGCCTCATCATTTTCTATATTTAGGCTGTATTTGATATATAAGGTGACCGTTCGATTCGAAGAACAATCCCTTTGCTGCCTTTACTATCTTTTCTTCTCTTAATTCGTTATTATACATTTTTATTTGGACTTCCCTCAACTGTAAAATCTTTAACATTCTTTGGCTTGAGAAAGGTATCTGTTTTCCTAAATGGATCAATAGGTTATGCCTCTCGAAATTAAGAACTAAAGAATGTCTTTCCACGCCGATAGAAAGTATTGCTTAAGTATTATTTGGGTTTCCATCGATAGGCCTTTACGGCCGAATATTTTTTGTCGTTCATTGACCTCCGAAAAGAATAATTATATTTGCTATTTCAAACTTATGACCAATAAAATAATAAATTCAGATGTTAGTCCCTCAATTTTACTAATGATGGGATGAGTTCTATATTTTTCATAATTATAATTAAATGGGGAAGTAATCTTCAAAGATAAAAGATATACTCTATGTGACAGGATAGGATTTGGATCCTCCTGAGGCCAAAGTCCAAAAGAAATATACTCCTACAAAATAGGTTCAATTTGACTATGGTGGATTCAAACCTAAAAAATATTACAAAGCAGATGCAACTGATCAATAGATCTAAGAACACTAGAGAAAGCTCAAGAAGAAATAGGACATTCTTAAACTATTCAAATACTACAAAGAATTTGATAGAATAAACTTCAACTAAATGAAGCTCACTGCAGCAACATTCTAAATCCATTTGGAGGAATCATTGAAATTTGGAATCATTACCGCATTCATTATTGCAAGAATAACTCAGATACAAATGATGAGTGAATACTATACTGCAGGTGGTACTCTTCGACTTGTGGTGCCTTTCTTTTTGATGATCGCTCCCGCACTAGTTTATGGTACATTGACGAGTGCAGAGTATCATATTATCAATCACGAATACTTTAGACAGACTGATCAACAAATTGCACTTTTCCAAGAACTTCACTATTAGCTTGACTACTACAAGGATGTTGACGATATTAAATATAACTTTAGGTATCCAAAAGTAAGGCAGTTCTATAAGACAAAAAGGGAAGTGCTTGACAAAGGCCTTAAGGCTAAAAAAGGACAGTTTCTGGAATATTTCTAGTATTATAATTAACTTAAATTAGACAGGTATGAAGAGTTTACGAAGAAAAGGCAGTAAACAAGAAAATAAAAAGGGGGCAGCTTATCAGCTTAGGAAAAAGAATATATTTTATCTGAACTCCAAAATAACAAGACCATACTTTGATTCATCACAACCTAATTCATATTTGATATATTTTAGTTTAACCTCTGATTATTCAAAAATGATGGAGTAAGGCAAAGCTAAATTCGTGTGTTGGGTGAAGATACGAATCGGATAGCCTCTCACAGCAGTCGAGGTCGACCAGTGTATTCCTTTATCTATTTAGAGAAAGTGATATTCGGAGCGATATCAGGATATGCTGGTCTATTCAACCTTGGCAACAAAAAGACAACCTATTTCTAGCATATCGATGAGGAATTGATAAGAGGGGTAAATATTTTACTATGAAGATTAGCTGCAAAGATAAGAAAGTTTATCTTGCCATCGGAGATAAGCACATTCGAATCAAGGATCTGGGCAGATAAACATAAAATGATGAGATGCTTAGTGTGCTTAGAGCTCACTCCAATATAGTTTGCTCGCATTCGATGACCATGATGCATGGAGTCAAAATTGTTATATTCTGCGCATTCCCAACCCAAAAGAGATAAGCACTATGTAGATGTCTACTGATTTAGCTGTCGAGCTGTAGCTATAAAACAAAAATTTGTACTAAATCGATGCAGATAAGAATGAAATAAAACTTCATAGATAGTTTAAGATGCCAGAAGTTGCAGTGCCCTTTGATTTTGACGGGAATCGCATCTTGTGGATGGAGTACCAGGAGGATAAGATAAAATAGTTTCAATACTACGACCTTGCTCAAAAGAAAGTAGTGCCCATCAAGGCCTACGATAAAGATTATCATTTCTTATCGCATGGAAGGTTAGTCGGAAAGGAACTTATCTTTGTTGAGAACAATAAAAACGTTAAATCCTATCATTTATAGAGCAAAGTTCAAAGAGATCTCTACAGTCATAACTCCTCAATCATTGCTTTTTCTATTTCCAATCGTTAGAGTGCCGACTATTCCATAGTCTCTGTGGACTTCAACGGCATCTTTACTGAGTGGAGGACAAGTGCTATAGCACATCGTTTTAATCTTTGGGATTTGAATGATGTACCTCGTGAAATCAAGAAGCATCAGTATCTATTCGACATGGGCTATGCGTACTATTTAAAAGTTGAGAATAATGTCATAGCAGTTACATCGGATTTAGGCTTATTCATCTTTACTCTTTGATTTGGTCAATTATTTGTTTTGAATTTACCATTTAGCAAGCAAAGTATTGTTTATTCTTAATTATAATTTCTATTTTAGAAAAGAAGGTTATAAAATGGGTTGTGCATTTTCACCTGAATAAAAGTAGAGTAAGATAGATGATGGGCGGAGGCAGAGATTGACGACGGTGGATTGCCGTAAGAAATCAACAAAAGTGGTTGACATTATACTATAAAATGTCACAATGCTATCCTAAAAGCTAAACGAGGCTCAAATTAACTTCTGCATGGAGCACCTGAAAGAGCATCAACTTTTCAATGGCCTGGAGCTGGAAGAGATGAAGATGATATGTTCTCAAATGGTGTGGATGGAAGGAAAATCTTAGGAATATTTGTTTCAGCAAGGGGAAACCGGCCATAGCTTCTTCCTCATAGAAAAGGGAAGAGTTAGTGTGGAAGTAGATGGAGCTAAAGTTACCTAGCTTGGAGAAGGGCAGTCTTTTGGATAGTTAGCCTTACTGTTTAGAGCATCAAGGGCAGCCTCAATTAAATGTCTTTCATAAAAAAACAATTTTTTCGTTATGAAGCCTGCTTTATATAGAAGTATCCTTCAACAGCTCAAAACTGCAGAATATTCACGAAATAAATCTATTATTGAGAAAATATCACTTTTCCAATGTTTAACAAACAAACAAAAATTCAACCTGGCCAACGCAATAAAAATTGTGAACTTCAAAGAGGGAGATATCATCTTCAAAGCAGGATAAGTAGCCCAAGGAATCTACATCGTTTCTTAAGGATTAGTTTAAATTACTCTATCAGGGCAAAAATCTCTTGTAATCAGCTAGATGGAGATGTTTGGAGAGAGTGCCCTCAAAGATAATGGGCGCAGGCAAGGATAAGCAAAGTGCATCCAAGATTCAATATGCCTGACAATTGGAAGAAAAGATATTGAAAAAGCACTCGGGTCAAATTTGAAAAATTTGATTTACTACAATATTCAAAAATGGGCACTCCTTAGAACTGAAGTACTAAAGGCTTACAATTCGATAGAAATGAATAACATCATATTGGGATTTGAGACTGTTTATAAGGAAGATTAATAGAAGATAGATGGATCAAAATACAATGGTCTGATTATTGCACTTGAGGGAGGCATTAATGGACAGCCTTAAGGGACTTTGTTCAATATGAATAGGTGGATTAGTGGGGACAGTAAAGGAGAAAATTTGAAAAAGAATGGGCCAGGATATATTGGATTTCTTCCCTTTCAAAAATTAGCAGATATTATTAAGTCTATCTAAAATAAGCAAAGACTCTTTAGAGCGTCTCAGAGATGCATTCCTTAAAAAGATAACAACTTAGACCTAACTGATTTTGAAATCGTAAGAAAGCTAGGGTCAGGTCAGTTCGGGCAAGTTTATTTGGTAAAGAACAAACATACTGGAGGAGGATTATATGCAGTAAAATGCCTTTCGAAGAAAGCAGTGAAATAGTAGCAAATGTAGTTGAGCGTGGCCGAGTAGAAAAAGATTCTCTAAAAAGCTATCTTCCCATTTATTGTTGGATATGTCCAAGCATACCACGACAAATAAAATATATTCTTATTGATGGAGTACCTCAGAGGGAAGGAAATGTTTGATGTAATTCGTGAGATGCCGATATTGAACAAACCTATTGCAAGATATTACTTTGGGTGTCTGATGCTTTCTATTGAATATCTTCATGCAAACAACATAATCTATCGAGACATAAAGCCTTAGAATTCAGTGATAGACCATAAAGGCAAGGCCTACTTAATTGATCTAGGAACAGCTAAATAGCTTCAATCTGGAAGCATGTTCAAGACTTTCACTATTATTGGCACACCTCACTATATGGCTCCAGAAGTATTTGAAGGCAAGGGATATTCGTTCGAAGCTGATTATTGGTCCTTAGGAGTTTTGCTATATGAATTTATCTGTGGGAAGCTTCCCTTTGGAGAAAATGTGCATGGAGATCCATATTCATTGTATGCACTAATAAAAAAGAGCAAAATATAATTCCCGAAGTATGTTTCTGACGAAAAAGTAAAGAACTTAATTCAATTTTTACTTGTAAAGGATCCTAAGATGAGGAGTCAGCAAGTATCCTTCGATAAAATAAAACACCATGACTATTTTTCCAGTTTCAGCTGGGAAGATTTGCTTTAAGATAAAATATTGCCACCTTATATTCCAAGAGACTTTAGGCTGGGGTTAGAAGAAAATACTGAGTCGACAGGGATTCCATTCTTAAAAGAATTTTACAATGGTATTGGAAATGGTAGTGGCAAGGTTAACGGAACTATCGAGCTTTGGGATGAAAGTATTCCATTCTGAAGTATAATGATTATTATTCAATTAATTTTATTCTTCTTCATTTTGTTCATATACCAATCTTGTAAGGAAAACAATATGTAAAGGTTGAGGAAATCCATCAAATAATTTCTGAACTATTGTATTTTCCCCGTAAATACTTTGTATCAGTCATATTTTGTAAAGATCTTTCAAATTAAAAGATGACTTAAAATTTACAAATAAGACTATTTATATGATAACAAGGATATAAAAGTTTTAATCGCGTCATATTGACGAATATTATATTTATTACTCTATGAACATAAAGATAACCATTCTTCTCTTAGCCCTATTTGGACTCATCCAATCTTGTACCCAAGCTGATAACTGCCAAGGAGGTTGCTTCGCTACAGCTCATTGTGTCAGATATGGTTCAGGCTGCAACTGCAAAAATATAGTTGACTCCCTCTTAACAGAGTGATATCTATACAATCAATATCATCTAAAACACTATTTAAAGGATTTTTTGAGCAAAAAATGCAGTTATTATCAAAAATAGATTAAAATAAAGAATTTACAAATATAGTTGTGGAGAAACCAAAGTTTAATGATCTTGAAATCTGACTTGATAATCTATTTCTATTGATTTTTTGTATTTCTCTTTCTTATTATCATATTTAGAGAATATATAAATATTAGGATTAGTAATGAGCGAAAGCTAACAGATATAAGATAAGTAACATTAATCAGAAAGCAACCGATAAGCCAGTCCTGAAAAATAAAAGACTCCAAAGAAGACCAAGCGTGTTAGGAAAAACAAAAAACAGGGTAAAGGACCAAGCTTTATCTCATCAACTTATCGAAAAGAAAAATGCGAGTTCTTTAATAAAGGTAACTGCACCAAGGGAGATCTTTGCACTTACAGTCATGACTTTGAGCCGGACACTGCGCGAGTAATAAGTAAATTATATAGAAAATTTGTAAGTATTTTCTGGGTGGATCTTGCTCGAAAGGAATAACCTGCCAATATTCACACAACACCAAGATATATCCTTGCAAATTTTACCATATTGAAAATAAGTGCCAACAGGGCAATAATTGTAAATTTTCGCATAACCCCATTCCTGCTGATTTCTTTGAGGAGTACATGAAAGATAATAAGGATCATATTTTAAAGGTCTTCAAATAAAATAGACTATTGAATAAGGATCTACTCGAATTTATTCAAGCAGAGTTACCGAAAAGATAGCTAGAGCCCCCGCCTATCATGTCCAATATTTAAAATACAGCTGTTCCAAATACTCAGCCTTTAAAGTCATAAGGAGTTTGGATCAATACACTTAAAAAAGATCCCAGACAAAGGATAGTCAAGACTAAGCCTCAATAGAGTGCAATTAGTCCAATAAAGGCTATCAAAGAGATAGAAGTGAAGAAGTAATAGTAGAAAGTCTAAGCCAAATAATAAAATCTATAAATGAAATTACTGTCCTGCCTTAAGCAATATTTTTATTCTTATTATTGATATTCATAATTAAATATAAATCTTTAAATTACATGAGGGTTATCATTTCAGGGGCAGGAATATGTGGGCTCACACTGGCAATCACAGCAAAAAGAGCAGGCCTAAATCCTATTATAATCGAGCGAAGTTCTAACGTTTATTCTCATACTTTTGGAGGAGGGATCGGGCTATGGCCTCCTTCTCAATTGGTCTATTAGCAACTTGGCCTTCTTGATAAATTAAGATCAGTGAGTGGTGAAATGCCAAATCCTTTTTACCTAAATCAAAAAGGGTGGAAGTTAGGTCAGCCATCTCGATAGTTTCATAAAAGATATAAAATTTTATGCCTTGAAAGAGAAGCACTAAATAAAATTCTATATTAATAGTGCCAGGCTTTAGGGATATCTGTTTTAACTGGACTCAGCGTAATTGATGCAACTTCATACGAAGATTATGTTGATGCAGAATTATCCAATGGAACGAAGATACAAGGACAAGTTCTTATAGGGGCAGACGGAATCAATTCAACTGTTAGAAGTATAATTATGAGATAAAGGAAACTTGCGGAAATCAAATCTACTCATTGTGGATATGCATATTTTAGAGCTGTTATTGACTTGAGCAAAAATTAAAAGTATATTAAAGAAGAAAAGTGGCATAAGACAGCATTTGAAAGCTGGGGAGAAGAAAAAAGATTTGGATATGTTCCGTTGAAAGAACCCAAGGTCTTTTGGTTTTTTGCAGTGCCGATAAATAGATAAAATATACGTGAATTTATTGGAAGTCACTCCTGTTAAAATTCTGACAAATAATGGATTCTTAAGAGCCTTGCACATTGGGAGGCTCCTATATCTATCAAATAACTAATTTAGCTAACCCCTCCTAATTTCATATTGCGCACCGATATTCGCAAAATAAAAAATGTTACAGACTTCCCATGGATTAACCACAAGAGCAATATCTTTATAATCGGAGACGCAGCCAATGCCACTGCTCCCAATCTTGCTCAGGGCGCTGGATTAGCCATATAATCAGCTTGGGACTTAATCTCAATGGTTAACTTCTAAACAGGCTAAGGAATTGATAATTTTCTGGCTCGAAGGAGGAAGAGAGCAACAACGGTCCAGGATATAGCTGATATGGTTGCAAAAGTTGGGCAAATATATCAGCCGATTTCATCGATAAGGGATATTGTCATGGCAGGGACAACTAAATATATCCCAACACTTCAGCAGAAAGTATTTGAAGCAGCTGTTAGATACTCTCTTGGTGGAAATAGTAACACTCCTCATTGGCTACCTTCTATCAACAAAACCTAATACTTCCAACCCAAAATAGATGGCAATGTTTTGCAAAGAGTGGTGGGGAAAGATTAGTTTTAAAGATTGCCAAGCAATACCAAAGACTTTAGATAAAGTTTAATGGGTCGGGGAAGTGGATATGTGACAGTCAACTCAGGTATTCTGGGTAAAATACTTTCACTGCCTCCACCCATGCAAAATGAAAGATTCTAAGCCTATGTAGATGTCAGCATTGATACCAAATCATACCACCCCACACAAAAATGGACTAGGATATTTGGCTATGGTACAGATAAGTCAACCAAATACTCTACCATTCATTAGGCAACTCCAGATTTTTATGCTCAATTACCAACAGGGCTCACTCTTACTTAAACAATTGGGTAGAGGGGTATAAGGAAATATATTAAATTTGGTTATTAAGTTAAATTGAATCAAAATAAAGCCTAATATCGGTCAAATAGTTTATGGATCGGAAACTATAGAGTCCCCATTCCTTCAATCTTTTTGCCAAAGAGCTCATGGTTCTAATAGCAAGTTCCTGATGGTTGGAAATTCGACGGCACCATTTCCTTGCCCACTATCCTGGGAGGAATAAATCTATTACAATACAAAGGTAACTTCATCCCTCATCATAAATAATAGGCCAATAGTAAGAAAGTAATAATAGCTGGAGGCACAGGCTTTATTGGCTCAGCTGTTGCAAGATAGTTCTATTTCAAAGGATGGCAAGTCATCATTCTATCCCGTAAGGCTAACCATATTTCTGATTTGCCTTTTGCCAAAATTGTCAAATGGAATCCCAATTATCCGGAGTAATAGAAGTAGATCAATAGACTTTCCAAATTGTTTTCTTAAGCTGATGTTGTTATCAATCTGGCTGGGGAAAACCCTGGCGCTAGCCGTTGGAATGACCAAACCAAGGAGAAAATCATAAAGAGTAGGCTAAGCAGTATCTAGCTCATTAGTCAATCATTCAAAAGATCCCAAAGCAAGGCTATATTTATACAAGCATCCGCAGCAGGTATTTACGGCAATAGAGGGAGCTAAATATTAAATGACTAGGCTGAATCAGGTTGCAAAGATACCTTTAGAGTGCAAACATGTATTCAACTTTAGAATCTTACCAAATAACGTCATAATAGACCTATTATTGCAAGGATAGGACACGTATTTGGATAGGACGATGGGATTTTCCCTTTTATTAGACTATCTTCTAAATTAAGAGCAAAGAAATTTGGTCGGGGAGGGCAATATATTCCTTGGATTCATGTTTAAGATGTTGCCAATGCATTATACTTCATGGCCAACAATCCAGATAAATTCTAAGGCAAACTTACAAACATTGCATCCCCTGATCATAAAACTTATGACTAATTATACAAGACCATGGGAGAATTGAAGAAGAGAAGTTGTTATTTCTCCATTCCTGAGGCGTTGCTGAGGATAGCTATGGGCGAGTTATCAAGTGTTGTGCTTGAAAGTCAAAGAATGCATCCTCAGCGTTTAATTGAGGAAGGATTCAAATTCAAATATTAAAACCTTTCAACCGCTTTACTTTCTAAAGAGCTATTATGATCGAAAAAATAGATTTAATATAAATTTATCATTCTTAATAATCTTATTCAAAAGGTTTTGTTGATTTTTTATGCGTATCCATTTGCTAATCGATAAACTGGCCCACTTTGATTTGTGTCTTCTTTGCTTCCTACATATACTTCTATGATAAGGTTAAGAAAGTAATTTGCTTTATATGCTTTTTTTTCTTGCTTAACTTCGTATTTTTGAAGAGAGTAAGCCGCTATATTTAATCTATCTAGAATTATTCCATATCGAGAATGCTGTTTTAGTGTTTTCTTAGTATCTGATAGTATTCGATAGGGGATCTTCTCAAAAATGGATCGACCTCCAATAAATTACGAATTATTGAATATAAAGTAAAGCTGCATTTCTATTTTTACTTTATCTTCAACAACATTTATTCAATTAAGTGGACTTTAATACTTAGATCAAAGTGATTGAACACAAAATACAGATCCTTAAGGCAGATGAGACTGAGCATAATCAACCCTATACAATAGGAGTCGATCTTATTCTTATCGATAGGGTTAGAATAGTGTTAATTGTATGCTGTTTGTTCTGGAGCTTTATAAGAAGTAATCTACCAATATAGGCATCGTTGTATTTTGATGATTTTAGTTCGTCATAATTTTATCTCTAGACTGGAGAGGAGAAGACAGTAAAGATCTGAACCCTCCCTCTTTCATCGATTATTATGTTCTTAGGGTGAATATTGCTCAAATACCATCCTCTCTCTTAGAAAAAACTACTTACCTTAAATAAAATAAAGCCGATGTACCAAACTTAATATTCTTCGAAGCAAGCCTTCTTCTATATTCTCAGTTTTAGCTCATTCGATAGAGAAGTAAAGAATTTTTTATATATTATCTGTATAGGGAAATGTGGACTTAGTAAGAATGGGCAGTTGGGGTGTCATGGCAAAGATGATCCTGTTTGTTCCAACTATAGGCAACAGGGAGGATCAAAAATTGACTAATTGACTAATCGTTTGCAAGTTATATTACTATCTTTTCCCATGATTGATAAACTTTCTCAACTATATTGGCATCGAACACTATCCTTATTCCTTCAAAATCACTTCCTTTATCATCCAAAACATATTGTACTTTTCCGAATTTTTAGCACCATCCTTCCTCGGTTATTCTATACTTCGTTGGAGGCTAGCAGTTACCCATTATTATTTGCTTTATTCACTAAAATAATAATAAAAAGATAAAAATTATCAAAGGAGTGTACGGTAACAAACTTCCATTTTATTTGTAATGCAAAATTACAATATAATTTGTTAATAAAATGATTGAGAAAAAGATGGCCTTGCTTACTGCACTCAAAAGACAGGTACTATTGCTCAAATAAGAATTGTAAGTAATCAATAACAGCAAGTCCAAATCAAAAAGTGTGACTCCGAGGTCAAATAATTCCCGATCTCTATCGCAAACATTGAAATCTAATAGGCTTAGATTTAATGATACTATTGATAAGGGAGGAAGGATATTTTAGGGAAAGATGAATAATTCATTTAATTTAACTGCTCTTATTAAGAATAATCCACCAAAGCGAACAAATAAAGAAAAGCAGATATTATCATTAAGAGGGAAAACCAATGAAAACATAAATTTCAATCCCCAATAGAAACATGCAACTAAGGCGAACAAGAATTCGGAAAGCAACATTCGGAAAGTAAGACTGAAAACATCCGCAATCTTTAGCCACAATACAATAAATATTCACTCAAACAATAGATACTTTATACAAAGCTGATTATTTATACTATTTCTATTTAAAATACTAGGGGTTG
>JACCDV010425432.1_pt1 | contig 13622 bp, 14 predicted proteins | sample 7446131 | NCBI WGS metagenome assembly JACCDV01 (sample SAMN15323448, study PRJNA562643) | freshwater metagenome | isolation source: river surface water | place: USA:Blue River Watershed | collected 2017-08-17 | reverse complement strand
TCACCATGAATGAAATACCTGAGCGGGTTTCAGAGATACCACGCGACAAGACTGTGGTAATCCACTGTCACCATGGTGGTCGCAGCCGTAAAGTTATCGCTTGGCTTGAGCAAGCTCATGGTTTTGAAAATTTAGTTAACTTAGATGGTGGGATAGCTGGGTGGTCTTCGGATGTTGATCCAGCGGTGCCGACTTATTAAAGATCCACTTTAATAAAATCTCGCTCAGCGCCTGAGATGCAAGGCGTGCAAGGGCGAGGCAGCGGAGTTTAGTGAGCCCTAAATGAGCATGCCGAGCCCGAAGCACAACGATGCAGATCGGGCGATCAGCGAGATTTTAATTTGGACATCTCTATGAAGTGGCCGATTATTGCGCCTATCACTGCCATAATCGGCAGCGCAAGTATAACCCCAACTGCACCAGCAAGATTAGCTCCAACAGCAAAAGCAATTACAATGCCTAAGGGGTGAAAACCTAAAGCATCACCCATCACTCTAGGTGCAACAAAATTATCACGCACAATTTGAGTGTAGAAAAGATAGACACCTAAAGCGATTAAAAATTTAGTTGAACCACTAGTATAAGCAATAACAGCTAAAGAGGGGACTATAGCTACCCAAGTACCTATCATTGGCACTATCTCTAGCATCTGAAATACACCTAAAAGAACGGCGTAACTGCTACCAAGCGCAGCATAAGTAAGAAACATTACAGTAGCTGTCATTGAAGCGATTTGAAATTGCCCTAATATATAAGCATGCAATGAAGAATTAACTCGAGCCCGAATCGCATTAAGATGCATCTGAAAACGCTTATTGAAAGGGAGAATTATAATATCCCAAGCTCTCTGACCATCAATCAACAAATAAAAAGTAACTATAAAAGTAAGTAAGCTATAAAGTAAGGTTGCCATGCCACCTACAATAAAGCCGCCAATAGAGGCACCCACATCAGTAATTTTGAACTTACTTAATACTGGTAAAACTGAATTACTAAACTCATCCTCATTGAAATAATGAACTGGAATCTCCAGATGATAACTAGCAAGATAGCCATTGATAACGATAATGGTTTTTTGCAACTCGCCTAACAAATATGGAATTATGCTGCCAAACTGCTTTGCTTGAATGATAATCTGTGGAGCGATATAAACACCGAGCATCGCTATAGTAAAGAAAAACGACAAGACTATAATTACAACCGCAAAGACACGCGATTTCAGATAGCGTGCCAGGAAGCTGACAGGTGCCGAGAATAAGTAATACAATAGCACTGCCATAAACATTGAGGTGAAAATACCCCAAACTGGTTTACTGAGCATTGCGAAACAAAAAAATATTGCTATCCAAATACCAAGGAAAGCACTTTGATAAGCACGTCTTTGCCAATAGTTAAGAGATTTATCCTGTTCTTCAAACACTTAATACATTGTATAACGACATTGAAATAATAGAATATCGCTGTTACATTATCTTATAGGGAACTTTTTCAACTGACCGAGTGTCTAGATATGGCCGCTACTAAATCCAAAATAAAAATCAAACAAAACAAGAAGGGCGCCTACATAGATCTCTCTCAAGAGAATCTGCTTGCTGATAATTTCACCGAGGATTTTAATAACTACCTAACAGAGACTTCGGATTTTTTGACTGGCAACTCTGTTTCACTTATCATTCCAGCAGCCATAGATTTAGATCAAGAATTATCCACTGAGTTCAGCGAGATTATCCAGAAAATAAAACTAGAGCTTAATCAACGCAACATCTCACTTAAAAGCTTATCCAAACCTAATAGCGAAGAGAACATCGACGCTAAATTTATTGACCCAGAAACTACAGAGAAAAGACAACGCGCTCAAGCAGAAATAGTTTCACAGCTACCAGAAACTTTGTACATCAAACACAATCTAAGATCCGGACAATTAGTTCGCTATCCCGGCAATATCATTGTTATTGGTGATGTTAACCCTCAAGCAGAAATCATTGCTAGTGGGGATATAGTTATTTGGGGCGCATTGCGTGGTATTGCTCACGCTGGAGTTCAAGGTGATGAGACTGCTATAGTAGCTGCTCACAGACTGGATTGCGGGCAACTGCGCATCGCGGACAAAATGATCGCAATGTCAACAAAAATAAATAAAGCCAAAAAGTTTCTTGGCGACAAGAAAAACATTAGTCCAGAAATAGCACGCATAGTGGATAATGAAATAAGGATCTTTAAGAACTAAGGTGGGGATACAATGACAGAAGAAATGAAAAGAGGCAGAATCGTAGTAGTAACATCAGGCAAAGGCGGAGTCGGCAAGACTACGACTACTGCTAATATCGGCGCGGCGTTAGCTGACCTTGGCAAAAGCGTCTGTCTAATTGATATGGATATCGGTCTGCGCAACCTAGATATTCTTATGGGTCTTGAGAATCGCATCGTTTATAACATGGTGGATGTTATAGAAGGCACTTGCAAAGCTAAGCAAGCACTAGTTAAAGACAAAAAATTACCTAACTTATCATTGATGCCAGCAGCACAGACCCGTGACAAGAACTGCGTTAACGCTGATCAAGTTAAAGAACTAGTGCGAGATCTAGCGACGATGTTCGACTTCGTGATACTAGACTGTCCAGCCGGCATAGAGTCTGGTTTCCAGAACAGCATAGCTGGGGCTGACGAGGCTATAGTAGTAGTCACTCCGGAAATGTCATCAGTGCGTGATGCTGATCGCATTATCGGTTTACTTGAAGCGCGCAAAGATGAGCTTGATGGTTATAGATTAGTAGTGAATAGACTTAAACCAGGTTTAGTAGAGACCAACGATATGATGAGCGTAGAAGATGTGCAAGAAATACTTTCTATAGATCTTCTTGGTGTAGTCCCTGATGATGAGGCGATAGTAATCTCTACTAATAAAGGTGAGCCGCTATCACTCACCGATAATAAACTTGCCGGTCAAGCTTACCGCAACATCGCACGCAGATTATTAGGCGAAGAAGTACCATTCCTCAAACTCAATAAGAAAATGGGCTTCCTTGGTAAATTACAGGCAATATTCAAATAAATCATGCTTAAAACTATATTAGACTGGCTATTCAATCTCCCTGAGAAGGGCAGCAGGCAATCTGCTAAGAACCGCATGAAACTGATGGTTATACATGACCGCCAGCAAATGCCACCTGCGCAAGTTGAGAAAATGAAAAAAGAATTACTCGAAGTAATGGCTAAGTATTTCGAAATCGATCCAGATCAAGCTGAATGTATTATTCAATCGAATGATGATAGGTCGGCTGTGATTTCTACTAATGTGCCTCTTTTGCCGAAGGGCTTGAAGAAGAAAGCGGGGGCGCTGAATTAGTAATTAGACCCCACGACTCTAAAAGAGGTAATAAGATATCCTTAATGGAGAATGGTTTACGGAAAGCATCAAACTTAATTGAGCCCCAGACCCTTTTAAGCAGTTCATCAGCTCCATTCACCCTCTGACTCTTCATTAAACTAAACTCAGTAACATAGTCAGCCTCAGAACTATTACCTACAAAACTAAAATTATTAGAATCCAGAACCTTAGATTGAATCAAAGAATCTAAGTGCTTAAAAACTCCTGGTGCATTAGAATGATCCTTCAAATCATAATCTGACAAGAAAAGATGATGAGCATTGGTTGCAAGAGTTTTAGCAGTAAGCCTATTTTGAAAGTCAGCTACACTGCTATAAACCAAAACATTATCAGGTTGTACCAAACGCTTAATGGATCGCGAATAAAGATCCTGGATACCTACATCATCTTCAATAACATGTACAACTAGTGGTCTCAACGCCATAAAAGATATAATACCAAGGATCTTATCTGATGTCAAGTGGTCGTAAGACTGGCATTCTAGTACAATTTAAGCCATGCCCGCTACCAGCACCGCCAAATACACTAAGCAAGATATTGAAGCTATTTTTAGCCTTGCCCTGCCTGAACTTATTTACCGCGCCCAGACCGCCCATAGGCAGCACCATAACCCTAGTGAGATACAGTTCTGTACCCTCTCTAGTATTAAGACCGGCGCTTGCCCGGAAGACTGTAACTATTGCTCGCAGTCAGCTCGCTACGACACTGGACTCAAGGTAGAGCCGCTTATACCAGAAGAGCAAATACTCACTGAAGCCTCTGCTGCTAAAGCTAATGGCTCGACAAGATTCTGTATGGGTGCAGCTTGGCGCTCAGCTCCGCAAGGTGCGCAGTTCGATCAAGTAGTAAGCGTAGTCTCTAAGGTGCGCGATATGGGACTTGAGCCCTGCGTTACTCTTGGCATGCTAACTAAGGAGCAAGCACTAAGACTAAAAGACGCTGGCTTGCATAGTTATAACCACAATATAGATACTTCACCTGAGTATTACGCTGAGATCATCAGCACCCGCAAATTCGAAGATCGCATCGAGACTATCACTAACGTGCAAGAAGCTGGCATAGAAGTTTGTTGTGGTGGGATTCTAGGTTTAGGCGAGACTCATGCTGATCGTATAAGTTTCTTAGAAGTACTCGCTAATATGGACCCTCAACCAAGCTCAGTGCCTATCAATGTTCTAGTACCTATAGAGGGCACTCCGCAGTATGAGCGTCTGCAAGAGCAGCATAAAGCACTTATCGAGGCTCAAGGCATTACTGAAGCCGATAACGTAGCTAAATTCATGTCCACTAAAATGCAAGATATAGAATTTCTTATCGACAAGTTCGAACTAGTGCGCAGCATAGCCACCGCGCGCATATTAATTCCAGCAGCTAGAGTTAGACTATCAGCGGGCAGATTATCGATGAGCGAAGAACTGCAAGCATTGTGTTTCGTAGCTGGTGCTAATAGTATTCATACTGGCGCTAAACTACTTACCACATCTAATCCTGGTGATACAGCGGATCACAGCTTAGTAGAGAAGTTAGGGATGAGCATACTTAACTAATGGATCAAAACTCTAAGATTTATGTTCTTGCAGGCGGCTTCTCAGGCGAGCGCGAAGTCTCACTGCGCTCTGGCAAAAATGTCCACGCAGCATTACTAAGACTAGGCTACAAGCAAGCTCAGTTATTCGAGATCAACGACACTAAGTCCCTCAAGGAACTAGCTGAACTAAAAATCGCAGGCAAAATCGACGCAGCGATACTAATGACCCACGGCAACTACGGGGAAGATGGTTGCTTGCAAGGATATATGGAACTACTCAAGATTCCATATTCTGGCTCTAAGGTTATGGCAAGCGCCGTGGGCATGAATAAAATCCAAACCAAAGCTGTCTTGAAAGCTTCATCACTGCCAGTTTTGGCTTCAGCGAGATTAACAGAATTCAATGCCAAGACTAAAAACAGTGAATTGGTTCTCAACCAAGGCTCAAAACACGGCTATATAGCCAAACCAATTAACGACGGCTCTAGCGTTGGCATAGTTAAAGTCAACAACCAAGATGAGTTGTTAAAGCTAACAACAATAGATAACGCAAATAAATATTTCGTCGAACCATTTATTAAAGGCACAGAGGTAACTACTAGTATTATTCCGGCACAAGCTGACATCACAAACTCTTATACAGACGGAGATCTAGCCTCCTTGCCTATACTAGAGCTTAGACCTAAAAAAGAATTCTATGACTACGAAGCAAAATACACAGCTGGCATGACAGAGTTCGTCCTGCCAGCTGAGATCGATACTGAGCTAACTGCTCAAGTACACCAGTACGCACTCGCTGCCTATAGAGCTGTTGGCTGTTCAGGTTTCGCGCGTGTGGATTTTATTATCGATATGCAAGCGCGCCAACCGTATATTCTTGAAGTCAACACTCTACCAGGCATGACCGATACTAGTGATTTGCCAGCGCAAGCTAAGGCAGCGGGCATTAGTTATGATCAGCTAGTCTCAATACTTGCTAAATCTTTTTATCAATAGTCGGCTCAGTCCCATCTAGCAGCCGCTTGATATTAGCCCTATGCTTAATTAGAACTATATAGATAGTAGTGAAGATGCCATAACTAATCACAGGCAGGCTTTCACCGAATAGCCATAACCACAGTGACACCAGAGGTATGCAGACAATAGATCCCATAGAACTATAACGACTAATCAACACTGTAGAGATCCAGATAGCGATGGTAATAATAGCCGCTAGCCAGTTAAGCGCTAAGAGAACCCCGAAACCAGTAGCAGACGATTTGCCCCCTTTAAAACCGATAAACATGCTTTTACTATGACCGATAATCGGCACGAAAGTTAGCAACAATAAATACCACTCAGAATATCCACTCAAAGGCAAAAAATAATTTTTAGCATAATAGACTGGTGCAAAACCTTTAAAAGCATCTAAGGCTAAGACTAGTGCTGCCTGCCATTTACCTATGGCTCTAAGCACATTAGTGGCGCCAATACTACCGCTACCTATCTTAGTAAGATCCTTACCATAAGCCAGTCCCAGCCAATACCCAAAAGGCATAGAACCTAATACATAAGCAGCAATAAACAATAAAATTAAATTCATACTTTAGCCTCTAAATGCTCCATAGTTTTAATTATCATTTGATAGTAGTCGCGAGCCTTAGTGCTGCGAGGATTGGTATCAAGTGCTTTAGCAAACTTTTGCTTACATAACTGATAACGATCGTAAATAGGTAAATCAAGGTTCTTCAATGTAGTGATACCAGAACCAAGGTAAGCCTCAGAAAGAAGTTTCTGCGCAGCTTCACTACCGCTATAACCTTCGAGTAGTTCAATAGCTTCTTCATACTTATGCGCTTCTATATAGCTCTTAGCGTCCACAAGTCGTTTATCAAAAAGCGCACAGGAGCAGAGACTAAAACTCAGAAGAATGGCTAGTAAATAGTTCACAAACTCATTATAATACGTAGAATGAAGAGGCTATCTAGCATCATCTCAATAGCCGTTCTTGCCCTGCTATATCTAAGCGCTATTTTTGCTGATTATATAGCCCCTTATAGCCCGCTTGAGCAGAATCCAGAGGCTGGCTACGCTTCACCCACACATATCTATTGGAGCTTCAGTGGTCCATATATCTATAGAGAAGTTTATAAGCTCAATGCCCTAACACTTAAAAAAGATAGCTTTGAAATTAAAAAACATAAATACCCACTAAGATTTTTTAGCAATAATAAGCTCGTCTCAGTGGACAATAGCCAGCAAATCAAAAAAGCTTACCTCTATCTTCTTGGCACTGATCAGCTCGGTAGAGATTTACTATCTAGATTGATTCACGGTTCAAGACCATCACTCAGCATTGGCTTTCTAGGTTTGTTAATTGCTTTTCCTATCGCGATAGTCTATGGTGGTATTTCTGGCTTCGCAGGAGGATTTATTGATAATATAATGATGCGCATCGCTGAAGCCATCATGAGCCTGCCTGGGCTTTACTTACTCATCATTCTTTCCGCTATACTACCAGCAAGCCTTAGCAATACTCAGCGTTTCGTGATGATAACTGTTATCCTCTCCTTTATCTCCTGGGCTGGACTGAGCCGGATTATTCGCGGGCAAATACTTAGCCTCAAGTCTAAAGACTTCGTGTTAGCTGCTCAATCTATTGGTAAAAGACCTTTAGCGATAATTATGCAAAATCTAATACCGCATACGGCGAGCTTTCTAATAGTAGCTGCTACTCTAGCCATCCCTGGTTATATAGTCGGCGAGTCGGCTTTAAGTTTCCTTGGGCTTGGTATCAACCAGCCTGATCCTAGTTGGGGAAATATTCTTGCTGAAGGCAAGGAACTGAGTAACATTCTCACGAGACCTTGGTTGATTTGGACACCAGCAATGCTTATATTCGCTTCAGTATTAAGTTTTAATCTAATTGGTGATGAGTTGCGCGATAGGTTTGATCCACACAGTTAAACTGTCTTTTGCCCTGTTAAATCTCTAAGTAAGACTTTGAAAGCACCGCGTTGTTTCATATGCCTAATAAAACTATTCCGAATAATCGACGGTGACACCTTCTTCATCAGCCCAGCACGAGCAGCAGCATGCCTAATCAACCTAAAAATCTCACGTTCTGAGACGCCTTCACCACTAGGCTTTCCGGCAGCAAAAAATAATTTATGACTAGCTTGCAAGTCGTATTGAGCCACATAAGCTTCAATATCATTTTTAAGTCTTTTGTTGAAAGGAACCACGCGCTCTTTGTATTTAGCTGAGCGAGCGATAGTGATCAACTGGTTATCAAGATCAATATCAGCAAGAGTTAATAGAACCAGCTCAGCAACACGAATACCCGTAGCATAAATAAGTTCAAGAACTATCTTGGTGCGCAAATTATGCTCAGGGTAATCAAGCAGTTGTTGCATCTCTTCTTCGCTCAGAGTCGCAGGGACTTTATTACGGAACTGCCCATCACGCTCTATTTGCAAGAAGGGATCACGCTCAACTTGATTAGTTTTCCTTAGCCAAGTCCAGAATCCATGCAAGGCAGTTAACTTACGATTAACAGTCGCTGCACTTTTAGCTTGCTTTTCTATCCAAGATCTGAATTCCTGAATAGTACTTGCTTCAAGCTTCGCTATATCGAAATCCTGCCATTTAAGTTCATGCTTAATAAATCCATCAAAATCCAAGAGATCACACTTATATAAGCGTAGAGAATTAAAGCTCAAATGCCGCTCAAGCTCTAAATAGTTTAGGTATTCTGCTATTATCTCCACTGGATAAGATTTTATCGCATATGAGCAAATCAAGCACAAAAGTTTATGCAATAGTACCAGCCGGTGGTATCGGTAAGCGCATGAATAGCAAGCAACCTAAACAGTTTCTAACGCTTAACGGAGAACCGATACTCTCGATCACATTAAGAGCCTTAGCCAGCTCTAAATACATAACTAAGTTTATAATCCCGAGTATCGATATTGTTTATACACGCAAGATTATCGCTAGTTATTGTCCCGATATAGATGCCGAGATTATTAAAGGTGGTAAAACTCGCCAAGATAGTATTTATAACGCTATTGAGTTTATAAAAGATGATTTGCCAGATTTAATTCTTATACACGACGCTGTTCGCGCACTAGTACAAGAAGAAACCGTAAGTGAAGTTATAGAAGCTGCACTAAAATACGGTAGCGCAACTGCTGCCTGCCCAGTGAGTGACACCCTTAAACTAGGTTACTACGACGAGAAAACTAGTACTAACTTTATTCGCAAGAATGTCTCACGCGATCTAATGTGGTCCGCTCAAACCCCGCAAGTATTTAAGACGGAGCTTCTAATCAAAGCTTACGAGCAAGCAAATGCCGATAAATTTACCGGCACCGACTCAACTGGGCTTCTAGAAAGGATTAAAGAAGCTGTTGCCTTAGTAGAGAGTCCTAATAGTAATATTAAAATCACAACTCCAGAAGATTTAAAGATCGCAGAAACTTACCTCAAGCGTGCGAAAAATGCACCTGAAATATCGGTACAAAGCCTGGTATAGTAGCTCCATCAACAATTTGCCCGATCTGTTTACGTACAGTATCTTTGAAAGCAGCTTGCATAGGGTGATCATTTAATCCAGAACAAGCTTCACGAGAAAAAGATCCTGTCCACTTATCATTCTGCACATCTTCAGCACCTAAATTCTTCGCAGCTAGAATACTTGCTTCATTCATTACATCATGCATAATTTCCACACTATCATCCGGTTTCAACACTGCCATTCCGGTAACTTTATTAGTTCCATCTTTAATCGTTACAGTCCAAGCAACTGCACCATCATCAAAACGTTCAACAGAGTTATAAGCCTTACCACTACCTTTAACACCAAGATGCGCTAACTGTCTGACACTTGCAGACTTATCAAGCATAGACTCATTAATAACTATTGGAGCACCTTCATCAAACGTACAGTGCTTTATAGCCGTAGCCGTACTTAGATCTTCAGCTAAATCTACAACCTGAACAAAAATAGTAACCCCTGTTTTCTTATAAGGATAAGCAATGATAAGCTGCCGAGTTTTCTCTATCTTCTTAACCCAAATATCAAACTCATGCTTGTCAGGATTAGGTATACCCAACATTTGATTAAAAGCAAATTTACTTAAATGTGCATACTGTGCATGCACTCTTGCCATCCTCTCTTTAGTGAAAGGTACCACCAGATGCTTATAACCATTCTGTTCTAAACTAACAACATCATTTAAACGAGAATAAGCTTCAAGTGATTTAGACTCAACAATCTCCAGACTCTGCCTAAAGTCCAAGGGACTATTATGCTGGGGATAAGAACCCGCTCTACGCTCAAGATCAGGTGCAGCTATACGTACAGGTCTAGCCTTACCTCTACCTATCATCATTACCGTTTCTTGAAAATTCTCAGGGTCGAGCATCTTAGCGCTCTTACTACTATTCTTATAAGCAAAAGCACCACCAACGTAATTATGCCGATGTTCAAGCTTGACATCATTTAAATTAGGCTGAATTTCATTTTCATCAAGCATCTATATAGAGTTTATACCACTCTTACTAAATATCAAAAATAGGCACTAAACCAGGCACGGCAGCCCCGTCAACAATCTGATAAACCTGCTTGCGAATACTATCTTTATACTCACGACGTAATATATATTTATCATCGTACTCTGGTTGAGCGGCCTCAACATCATAAGCACCAGTCCATCTACCGGTATTCCGATCTATCCCCTCAGCACCAAGATTTCTAGCCACCACTTGATGCAATGGAGTATCAAGATTCTTTAGTATAATAATTTGCCCGTCTTCTTTCAGCACAGCTGAAGCACTAGCTGCTTCTACCGTTTGCTCCGTTATAGTCCAAACAATAGAACCATCATCGAAACGCTCAACGGAATTCAAATACTGACTAGTACCACCCCAATCACCCACATGAGCAATTTGCCTAAGCTTTCCGAACTGATCTAACCTAGCTTCGTTAACAACTATTGGTTCACCAGCATCAAAAACTATATGCTTGAGATTCACAATATTATCGACATGATCTCTTTGTATCACTTGTATAAACTGCAATACTTTAAGATGAGGATTAAAGACAGCAACTACCGTCTCAGTCAAAGATCTAGAAAGTGATTCACTATTATCCTCAGTTTTACGTACATAGACCTCATAGTCACGCTGCTTAGGGTCATAGACACAAATCATTTGCTTAAAAGCTTCTAGACTCATATGTGAAAACTGCCTGGCTACTTGCATTAAACGTTTCTGAGTCATAGGTGCCAAACGCTTAGTAAAACCTCTAAGCTCCAAATCTTCAGGTCCTAGCATTCCTTGATAATCAGAAAAACAAACCGACTCAAGCTGTTCAATATTTTGAGTAAAACAACCACTACTGTTATGCTGCGGATAACTACCAGCTCTAAGATCAGTATCTTTAAGCATCAATTCAACACTACGAGCTCTACCAGGGGTGTTATAAATAATTTTATTCTGAGAATTCTTGCCATTAAAAGAGTTCTTGGCACCTAGGTTTTTAGGCTTAGAGCGCTGATTTAGGTAATTAAAACTATGCTCCAACTTAACTTCACGCGCAGCGCTATCTAAAGCTGTTTTTGCAGCAGTGGCAGTATCAACAATAGTGGGGTTTGTTACCACTTACATAGCTATAAAACCTGGTTTAGGTTAAGAACTGGTTAAGGCAAGCATTTCCTGCTCGTAAACAGCCTTCTCAGAAAGCAGTTTTCCCAAGGATTCTTTGGTCTCAGCCACCTTATCAGGTGAAGCATTCTTAACGAAATTCTCAGAACCAAGACGCTGCTCAAGACCCTTGATGTCTTTAAGTAGATTAGCTATTTTGCGATCTACATTCTCACGAAGTTTAGCTAGATCCACTAAGCCCGCTAGTGGGATTTGGATTTTAGCGTTACCGACGATTAGAGTGCTGGCTGGTTTAGGAACCAACTCTGAACCAAATTTGATTCCAGCGACTTTCGCTATAGATTTAATATAGCTTTCTGACTTCTCTATACTGCCACGCTCAAAATCACCAGCCTCAATTACAAGTTCAATCTGATTAGACCAAGAGATACCTAGAGTTTGACGTGCGTTACGCAGAGCAGAGATTACTTCAGTTAGATACTCTACTTGAGCAGGCACGTCATCGCGAGCCGCGCTAGCGGCGTGGCGATCCATCAATTGGATAACTTCGTCGCAATGACGAGGATACGCCGCAAAACTAATACTCGCCTGTCTTTCAGCAGCTAGATTCGCGCGAATAACATCAGTTGCAATACCGTATTGCTTGCGCAAGTCCTGCCAAATATCCTCAGTTATACAAGGCATAATTGGATGCAACAATCTTAATGACGACTCTAATATATAGTAGAGAATTTGTTTTTGCTCTGAGCTAGTGTCTATCTTAGAAAATTCTATATACCAATCACAAAAACTAAACCAAATAAAATCATAGATCTTAGACTGCACCGCACCTAGATCATAGTTAGCGTAGTCAGTTTCTAACGACTTCAAGAGCCCATTAAACTTACTAAGTATCCAAATATCAGGGGCTTTAAGATTAGATAGCTTATTAATTGATTCAGGTTTAAAATCATCACCAAGCTGCATTGTAACGAAGCGAGCTGCATTAAAAAGCTTATTCGCAAATTTACGATACTGCTCAAGAGTATCTGAGCTCCATTTTTTAGTAGCTTTATCCTGCTGCCCAGGAAACCTCACATCCTGCGGACCCAGCACCCCGACACTTGCGTACCACATGCGACTAGCATCAGCGCCGTAAGCCTCAACTAGCTCTAGAGGATCTATAGCATTGCCTTTAGACTTGCTCATGCGCTTACCATCTGGAGTCTGCACAACTGGGTGAATCAGCACATGTCTGAAAGGTTCTTTATGCTCGAAGTATTCACTAGAATAAATCATGCGCGAAACCCAAAGATTAATAATCTCGCGCGCAGTAGCTAGTATAGATGTGGGATAGAAATGCTCGAATACTTTAGCGTCGTCTTGCATAGTAACGAAAGGCCATAGAGCACTACTAAACCAAGTATCAAGAACATCTTCGTCTTGTCTAATATTTTTAGCTCCAGCTGGTGCGCCACTACCATCAAGCGAAGCAAAACAACCACTAGTGCCATCATCAAGATCATAATAGTAGACAGGGATTCTATGCCCCCACCAGATCTGACGAGATATACACCAGTCTTGAATATTCTCTAGCCACTTACTGTATATATCCGTATAACGCTCTGGCACGAAACTAGTCCTAGATTCGCGCACCGTCTTAAGAGCCATCTCAGCAAGCGGCTTCATATTTACGTACCATTGATCACTTAGATAAGGTTCTATCTCGGTGTCGCATCTATCATGCAGGTCTTTATCCTGATCATACTCAGTAGTCGCGACCAACTGACCTGAAGCTTCAAGCCCTGCAAGCACAGCTTCTCTAGCCTTATACCTATCCAAGCCCATAAACTGCTCAGGGACATTAGTCATCACTGCCCGCTCAGTCATGATTACTACTTGCTCTAGCTTATGACGTTTACCGATCTCATAGTCATTAGCATCATGCGCCGGTGTCACCTTAAGAGCGCCAGTACCGAAGTCAGTCTTCACTTGCTCATCAAGAATCACAGGAATGAACTTAGAAGTAAAAGGTATTTGAACATTAACAGAACCAGGTTTAGATTTAATCTCAGCAGC